>Ga0206126_10000500_pt1 | contig 51444 bp, 49 predicted proteins | sample Helgoland_Spring_5_FD_148621 | JGI IMG/M metagenome (GOLD analysis project Ga0206126, IMG submission 148621) | Pelagic subsurface seawater microbial communities from Kabeltonne, Helgoland, North Sea - Helgoland_Spring_Bloom_20160412_1 | ecosystem: Environmental > Aquatic > Marine > Epipelagic ...
GTTTCGTCTGATTTTTTGATCTCTTTTTTATTACGTTTTCTAGGGTAAAATATATACACTAATACACCAAATACCGCGAAGCAACTAATAGCAACTACAATAGCCACAGTACTATCTCCATCTTCTGTTTGGTCGTTTGACGCTTTCAACATACCACTCGGTGATACCGGAGTAGGTTTATAAAAATTTGTTAAGAGTTCGAGTTCTTCTGCAGTTGCTAATGCTAATATTGCAATCGTTGATATCAAAAATTGTATCGACATTTATTAACAATAATCGTCTATATTTATACTATAAAAAAATTAAAATTGCTTTTGTTAAAGAAAAATAAAGTGTGGAATGGTGAAGAGTGGAACGGTGAAGAGTGGAATGGTGGATTTTATAGCAGAGTGTATATACAGAAATAATTACTAATTAAATAAAATATTCATGCATTGGCCTTCCATTTTATTATACATGTGTAGTTCTTTTATGATCATCATTTTTAACAAAATTGTTTTGACAATTTTTTCATTTAGTTCCGTTACTTTTATTATGTTTTGTCAATCTATATTCACTTGTTGTGTATTTTTAATACGACGAGTCCATATACAAAAACCAGGGAAACAAATTGTATTAATTTGTTTATTAAATTCTGCAAATATATTTTTTAGCATATTATCGGCAAGAACGTTGAATCTAGCAATGTTTACGGCGTTACGCAGAGTGTCTATATTTACAGTAATGATTGCGCAGTATTATTTTTTAAACATTACACTTAATAAGCCTATCTTTTGGTCTGTGACTATAATGGTCTGTGGCTCATTATTGGCAGCAATGAATGATTTAACATTTGATGCAAAAGGATATACATACATTATGCTAAATAATATATTGACAGCAGCTGTTCAAATACTAACAAAAAAAACTCTTGGTGAAAAATGGAAGAAATCAACGATTATCTTTTGGTCTTCTGTTTCAACATTGTTGTTTTCAGGTGTACAACTTCTAAGTTTTAATCCGAAATCCTTCGATGCCTGGGATAATACTTCTTTTCAAATCGCTTTTCTGTTTTCAATGATATTGGGATTTTTTATTAATTACGGAACAATGTGGACGATTGAAAAGAACGATTCTTTAACATTGGCAGTGTCAAGTTCTGCGAAATCGACAATTATAGGACTTCTTGTTTGTGTCGGATTAATTGATCATACCTATAAATTTTCTTGGTGGAATTTCGTAGGTCTGCAGATTTCTGCAGCAGCATCTTTCTTATATGTGTATTACAAAAAACAAAATACATCTCTCATTCAACCTCAAATCCCGAAATGATACATTTATGTAATATAAACAGTGACTTTTAGAAAACAAAATGTTTTATTATTGCGAATACGATTTAATCACAAATACTCGACCCGAAGTGGAAGGTATTGACGTAAAAGGAAGTTGGCTGGTTGTGGGAACATCATCTGGATTTTGTGTTTGTACAGCAATAAACGTCTCCATATTACACGATTGGCTTCAGAAATGGTCTCAGGGAGTTCGTGTTTGTCCGATTATCGATGACAATGCTGCTCGTAAAATTATTAGTGGTTCCACAGAACATTTTCAGGTGCCTTACGACAACATATTTGACAAACCTTCCGAAGATGAGTCTTTGTATGTGATTAAATTTAAGTTTCATGAACAGAAAAAGATGGTGGCATTCGAATGTTTTGCCACCATGAATGAGAAGCAACACAGAGAAGATGCTTTTGGTAATAAAAGTTTAGGTCGTTGGCATAATTTATCGGAAGGAACTGGATTTATTCTTTTCAAAACTAATTCTGTTGAGGATTTACATATGTGGAGTTTTAAATGGGGTCCCATCAGTAGTTGTGAAATTAAAGCTATCGTAAGAGACGTAGGAGAGATGTGTCATTAATACACAATATTTAATTTTGGAAGTGGGTGTGCTTCAGTGTTAAATACGTATTCGTCCAATGGTAATACGTCGTCTTGTTGGAAAATTAACCAGAGATATTTGAGTGTTCCTGCTAAAAACCACGATTCTTGCTTGTCTAATTGTGTTGGTGTAGCACTATTTAGGTTTTGGATATTTGTAAATCCACCTGTGTCAACTTTACAATGTTTGTTTATGGCGTTCCATATTTGTGTAGCATAATTTCTCCATTTTTGGTCATGTGTATGTCTCCATGCGTAAAATATTGATTCAACAACTTCTGGTCGTAATAAATATTGGTCGTTTTTGCATACGATTTCGCCATTTTTTTGTATTGTAACTTGTTCGCAAGCAAGTCCTGATTTTGTCGACGTGTACATTTTTACACACGTTTCTGTGAATTCTAATCCTTCTTGTAAAAATTTTTTTGATAAAATAAATACACCTCCTAAAAAACATTCTACATGATCGATAGTATTTGTAAGTGCTTGTTTTGGAAATGTCGTCTTTCCAAATGTTGTGAACATAGACAAATATATTTTTCTTTCAAATATATCGTACAATTTTTTTGCTATTTTGTCGCCATTAAGCAATGTTAATTTCAAAAAATATTCATATGTAGAGTCGATTCCACCACCAATACCACGTTTTCCTGACTGCTTTTCAGTGTTCGGTTCAATAAACATTTGCAATAGTCCTTGATGATTATTGTTCCAAAATTTGTTTATATCTTGTATCTTATGCGACCATGTAGGATCATTTGTCAAATGCGACAATGTTTCGAATTCAAGCGACAGAGTGCCGACTTCAGCAGTAATAGCTTTGCCTGCTGTGACATACCCACAATAATTGTTTTCGCCGATTACACCACATGGTATTCGTTTTTGAAACGCAAATAATAGTTTATCTCCTACTTTCCTAGCATGTTCAAGAAATATATTATTATCGGTCAGTGAATAAGCAGACAATAGCCCACCTAATATATGTATATTTGTTTCAAATACATTCATATTGCCCTCCAAGTAGAAATCTTCTCGTACGAATTTTTCAGCCTTTGTAAATTCGTCTTTCAACCCCATTAAATATAATGTATCCAACGAATCTATAATCATAATTCCCTTATTACTTGATGCGCCTTTTTGTGATATTGGGTTGTATTCGTCCATTTTCCAAGCATCCCTTATATACGAATGAAATGCGTTACGCATACCTTCACGTATTTCATTAGCAATCGGGGACTGTTCAGCTTTGTCGTCAACTTTGACGTCAACTGGAACATATTTTCTCAGGTTTTTACTATTTTTACATGTAGAACGTCCAATATAATAAGAAACAATGCAAAATATGCTTAATACTACAAGTCTGTAATATTTTTTTTTCTTTATTGGTTTGTCTTTATACATTTAAACGACTTTGAATACATATATATTCATAATCCAAAATCCCATTCTAAACATAAGATACTCATATTCTAATTTACATATAGAGTACTTTGAGTTAAACAAATATGGTTAAAATAGAAGTTACTAAAGTGTTACAGACCCGTGGAGACGAATGGGCGCTTGTTAAATTCAGAAACGCAGATACAAATGGTGTCTGTGCAGGAAACTTTGGCTGTTCGTGCCATCAGATTGTCCCAGGACATCTTTTCAATGGAAAATTGTCTCAAAAAAGATCTTACGACGGTCAACTTCAAACTCGATTCAAAGGTAAACCTGTGAATAACATATCGCATCACTTTAAAGCAGCCCTTAATAGAAGCGGTGTTAATTGGACATGTCGAGACATTCTTTTCAAGACGTTTAAGCCGATTAAGAAACTTTTTGACGTGATTGAGCACAAACGTTGGGGTCAAATAATGTCACTTCAAAAGATTGGCAAAAAGACAGTCAAAAATATTGAAGCTGCTTATTTAGACATCCAATCCATCATCAAACGTTCTTCAACTCTTGCACGACATTTTCCACTATTGGCCAAGTATATGAGTAAACCTCAGTTGGACGCGGCCATTAAATGGATGGGCGCGCGTCTCCAAACGCCTGAAAAGAAGGACCACACGGAAGAAGAAAAATTGGAGGAGTTGATTCGATTTGTCCAAGCGGACCCGTTTCGCATTGTGTACCACACCGAATACGATTCATTTACATATGTAAACGAAGCGCGCTCTGTATTTTTAAGTTCTACAAAACACGCTAGTCGTACCAAAATGGCGGAAGCTGCTGCTACAGACATGCACGTCATGGTGATGGACCGACGTCGTATTCGTTGTCAGGTGGTTGATTTCGTAAAACGTCATATTACAAAAACGGGAGATTATTGGATGCGGAAACAGGCGTTTCTTGCCAAATTTCATACGGTCGACCCTACATGGCCTATTGTACAACACGATAATTTTGTGACCCTTGTAAAATTCAATGACATTGAAGAATTTATCGCGAAAGAATTTGAAGAGGTTCGTCATCGCGAGCAACCACGTTATAAAATGCCAGCAATCGATGTGCAATTGGACGATGCACAGCGAGACGCAGTTCGACAAGCTTGTGAAAATCCCCTCTTTATCTTACAAGGTGGGGCGGGTACAGGGAAAACGTCTGTTTGTCGCCATATCGTGGAAAGTTTGTATTCCGACGTCACGTGTGCTGCACCGACTGGAAAAGCCGCACAGCGATTGAAAGAGTCCACAGGTGTAAAGGACGCATGTACTGTGCATCGTATGTTTTATGCGCGAAATTTCGAACCAAATGTAACTTTGCTGTTGGACGAACAGTCGATGCAGGATTTGGAAATTTTGGCGCGTGTTTTGCAAAAATATCGTTTTCACAAGATCATTTTCGTGGGAGACACGGGTCAGTTGACTTCAGTGGGTCCGGGTCAATTTTTGAAAGATTTGTGTGCATCGGGTGTTCCACAGGTCGAATTGACGCATATTTATCGTTCAGATACGACATCTTGTATTGCAACGAATGGTCAAAAAATTCGTGTTGGCAATACGGACTTGGACAAATCTCCAGCGTCGTTCGAGGTTCGTCAATATAAAAATGACGAAGAAATTGTCATTAATGCGGTTTCAATTGCGGAAGAAACAGGCTACAGACCCATGGTTCTCTGTAATACCAATCAAGAGATCGCGAACTTAAATATACAGTTGCGTGAAAAGTTTAATCCGCCAATGGGCAGAGTAACTTCTGCTCCAATGAATTTGGAATATATTTCTACGTCTGCGACATTTCGTTATCCGAATTGGCGTTTTGCCATGAACGATTCGGTAATAAATGTGACCAATAAATATATTGTCAAGCCTATTGATGGTACTAACCGAACGGAAACAATCCTCCAAGTGGCCAACGGTGACATTGGTATAATTAGTAAAATTACATCAACATCCATTTGGGTTCGGTTTTCCGACGTCGAGGTGGAATACGAAGGACCTATCGATTACAACGAATATTTGAGACCAGCCTATGCGTTGACAGTAAACAAAGCCCAAGGTTCGGAGTATGATTTTGTCATTGTGAAATCGGTTTCTTCATGGGGTGATAAACGCGAGCGGTTTTACACAGCGGTGACACGTGCAAAAAAAAAGTGTATTGTCTACGAGGTTGGTTCAGCGAACGACGATTGTATTCGTGCTGCTCCTGCTTGTAGAAAGACGTTCTTATTTAAAAAATAAAAATTTGTCAATATTTGTCCATCCCTCTTTAACAACATTTTTATTTTTTTTGTTTGGTTGATGTCGCTGGATCTACAGCTGGAATTAAATTCCAGCCCTCTTCAAAAAAATCGCCACTGCTTAACAACATTTTTATTTTTTTTGTGTCAATCTTGTTGATGTCGCTAGAACTACTGCTAGAACTACTGCTAGAATTGAATTTGAAATTGAATTTGGAACTTTTGCTTGAAACTGTTTTTGACAATGTTATCATTTGACCTTCGTTTTTCCCAAGAGCTACTTCTAATTTCATTGCACCATATTTCGAGCAATACTCATCAATTATTAAATCACCATCTCGATAATTTTTTACCATAGTAAATAACGGTATTGATTTGACACGCTCCGAGATAACAAGATGCGGCTGATTCGACAATGTAAAAAGGGTTCGACGACGGAGTATTTCAAAAGCCCGGAGATTTTTCTTGTACACATGTGCTGAACCACTTTGAAAACGAAATGTGAGAGTACCAGATTTATAATTGTACTTGTTTTCTGTACGTCTGTTTGCTTCATGCACAACTAAATGGAGAATGATAGACCATACAATTAAATCAAACGGAAGGCCAATAATAATATCCGAAGAACGTTGTGTCACCTCGAGACAAATGCACGATGTTTTGGGAATATAGCAAAATTTGAGATTTGATGTACATGCTCGCTGCGTAGTCCTGCCAATGGGATTATCCAGTGTTATTGACATGTTACGACTTGGTTTGCCCCTGTCTAGTAATTTCAATACTTTTTCTTCCAGCTGATTAATATATAAATTGGAATTAACTGGAAAATGAGTCATGAGTCCATAATTATACCCAACATCGCCATTTTGAGTTGTTTGGGCATCCCAAAAATGACATTTGTGTTTTTTAAGAAACGCAGTATTGCTCTCACCCCGGAGGTACCAAATTGCTTCAATTAGTGCTTTTTTTGGAAATAACTTTCTCAGCGTGCAACATGGTAAAATCAAACGAGTGGGGTCAGAAAGGTCCAATTTAAAATCATGTCCATTTGCTAACATTTTGTTACACCCTTTGCGGTTGTTTTGCCAATTTCCTTCTATGCTAACATTATTATACAGTTGTTGAATCTGACGATTGACAGAGTTGTTTTTTCGTGGTGAAGGACCAGGCATCACATGGAAAATGCTGCTATCACGACCAAAACGAAAGCGGTCACCGTATACAATAGGCAAGGTAAAAATATTTTTCCCTTGTCCTTGGATTGATGTCGGTTTTACAGCAGACCATTTATTGTACTTGAAGAATCCAAATCCTTGTTCCGAAACTAGTACCAGTTTATCTCGGAGTAGCAGCATTAATTCCACTGCAAACAGTCTATTGTGGCTAGGAATGGTAGAGACGACTTGATAAATGAAGTGACGGTGAGATACACCTTGTTTGTCTCTTTCGTGCAATATTGCAAGTATTTCTTTTTTTTCAAGTATCTCTTTTTTTTCAAGTTTTTTTCTTTTTTTTACACTTCCATTATGAAACAATAACGACCTTTTGGTCGTTATTGCTTGTATTCTGTTTTTACTCGTCAGTGGATGTTTCTGTGGTGTCTGTGGGGTGGAGTGGTCGCATGTGCAGACACCACGTCCATGCCACATCACTGATGGTTGCATCTGATTCAGGAAAGTGTGCAAGGAAAACGTTGGATGTCAGGAAAGTGTCAATGAATTGGATCAAGGAAAACGTTGACAGTAAACAAAGTCCAAAGTTCAGAGTATGATTTTGTCATTGTGAAATCAGTTTCTTCATGGGGTGATAAACGAATATTACTTAACTTCAAAATATTGTATTAATAATCTTGGGTATCCATTATTAATTATTTTGTGGTAGACTCGTTGTATTTTCAGTTTCACACGAAATGTCCTGTTGAGTACGCGCATAATTGGAATACATTCACCGCTTTCCAACGGAAGTGTATATTTGGGTCTCCATTTGGTATATGCCGTCAGATGTTCGATCAATTGTAATGAGTTATTGCGTTGGGCTATGGAACGAAGCCATAATAAAAAACGACCGTGGTATTCGTTTGTACGCGTGTCAAATATAACGGTAACACCTCTTGGTGTGCATTTAAGTTGGTTCAACCATGGCGACCAACAGTATGTTTCAATACCACATGGCAAACATAAGTGTTTGTCGAGATAGCAATATTTTCTAAGAAAATACCAATCTCTTTGCAGCATTTTTTTCATTAGTTTGTATGTTCCATCAGTGTGTAAATACGTTTGGACTAGATTTATCCAAGAGTTGTGTATTTTGTGGGTTGTGTAAAGTCTACCACGTTCACGGATGTCCAGGAAATTCGCGACGACGGTCCAACAATCGTTCATAAATTTTACTTATATAAAGACATGTTTATATAAGTAAAATGTCACAACAATTTTCAGCTGCGGAAACAAAGAAAGGTCAATCCAAAAAATATCCATTTCATAAAAAAGAAAAGCATCAGAAAATATTTCGAAGAAAACCTACACCAAGGCCTAGAAAACCTTCTCCAAAAAACGTATTCAAAACTGTAAGACACATTAATGAAATGGATAATCTTACGAATGGATGGAAACACTACAAAGGAAACCCAATTGTGCGTGGACGCGCAATTCAATGGATAAACAAGAATCGTCCAGTGGGTCGCCTTTCTAAACGTCAAATCGTTCTTCTGGTAGCGTTTATATTTGCTGCGTGGGGCGTTTCCACGGTTGAAAGTCAAAACATGGAGGAACTTGTAATCGCCGAAATGCGCCAAGAAGGTGCTTTACCACTCATTGACCAACCGAAGCCAAGAAATAGTGAACGAAAACGCGCTGCGTTGACTAAAAAGCTTGTAGAACAACGAGAAAAACGTCTGCCGATGCAATCATTTTTAGAAATGGACAAATGGTTGCAAGCGGCGTTTGGAACATTGTCGACGGACCAACAACGTGTTGAACGTGCCACTGCAGAATGCCGCGATTTATTATCTCAAGTGTACGACTTGGTGGACGCTCCATTAGACGGTGCGAACGATGGCGATATTAAACGCACATATATGAAACCCATTTTAACGCCTGTTATTCACGACCTTGCTTTACACGCACTGCGGGCTGATTTTCGATTTGTGAACGCTACGTTGAATGATAATTCTGAAAGAATACAACTGATTCGTGCCAGTAAGATTGTTCGTCAACTGTCGGAAGTTGCTGACATCCCATATTCCGAAAAAGATGCCAAACAGTTGGTCCGTGAAATTCAAAAGAACCCCATCAGTTGGTACAACAACAATGCACCATCATTGATTGGTACAAACATAGAACTTTTTATTCGCGACATTACCAAAAAATATGTTCGACGATCCACAGATTTTCACAAAGCAGCCATCATCGATGCTTCGGTTTCGGGAAAAGCCATTGGGCGGCGTATTCAAAATTTAGGCGAAACTGGCCAACTTTCGGCAACTTTACACGGTACAAATACACAGGCACTCGTTATTGTGCAACATTACCAACAATTTTTGAACGAACAATTGTTAAAAACGACCAAACATCAAAATAAAATAAACGCATTACTGGCTCAATCGTTACAGTCGGATCGTACAGATAAAATTGTCCGTGACGTGACGTTGTTGTTCTCCATATACGATTCTGCGGCACAAAATGCGTTTTATGACGCAGAATCGCGAAAATATAGTACGATGTCAGAAATATTTGTATCCTTTATTCAGAAGGATTTGCGCGAATTGGATGCAAAAAATCGCGGCAAGGAAGAGGGAATGAATTTTTTGAACGATTTGTTGCATGGTTGGGCGCGAGAATTGTTTTTAGGCACGATTGGCATATTGTGGGGTATAAGCCGTTGCCGTCATGGTCATAGTGGAAATCGTGCTTCGGCACTTGTCAAAAAAAAGGTCGCCGACAAAAAACCAGAAATTGTCCGAAACGAAGAATGTTATCATATTGGAAATAACAATATGTTGTGGATACGCGAGGGTGGTGAATATCGGCGCATTTCTAATCACGGACGAAGGGATTCGCATTATACACGCGGTAGACAAACGAAAAAAGTTTCGAGAACAGAAAATCAGAGAGAAGCGGGTACAATAGATGTTAATGGTAATTATTATAATTAAACGGGTGTCAGTTGTTTTTCATCTGTAGCTACTGGTGTATATTTGGGTTTTGCCTTTGTGTAATAAACGTAGACAAAGGACCCAATCGTTGAAATTTGCAACCCAATGAAATTTACCCAGGTAAACACGTATGTTGGATCAAATAACCCCAAACACACCGCGAGGCCCATAACTGCTGATTTTGTGCTTCCAGCGACTGCCAACGTCAACGCGTCGTTCTTTTCGATGACCCACGATGCACCGAAATTTAACATGATTCCGAGTACGATTGAAAATACAAACGCCATTTGAAATCCTGTTTGATCCCAATCGTGAAAAGTATTCAAGTCAAAATCATAGCATTTCATGCCCGATAATACGACCGATGTCAGTGAAGAATAGAACAGAATCGTTTCTTTTTGCCAACCTTTATCGAATGCATATTTTGAAGCAATTTGTGCGGCTGCCGTTAAAAGATTATTCGTCATCGCAAAAGTGTATCCTAGTAAATCAAATGTAAGGTCATCCGACGCCGCAACGAACGAACCAAATACCATGACGCCGACGGTTATGACGACTGGTTTGGTAGATTTTTTACTAAGAAACCACCACTGTGCGATAAGCGTCATCATGATTGATATTCTTCGCAAAGCTGTAAACATGGCGATGTTTAATGTTCCTGCGGCATTGAGACCAAAAAATACGTTTGCTACATTTAAAAGACACACGAGGATCAATTCTCTATTGGCTTTTTGTTTTAATTTTGTCCAAAAAAAGACGCTCGAAACTATCGATTGACATAGCATTAAAAATGGTACAGATGGAAAATGATATTGCGTCAAAATGATTTTGTTGAATATTACAATCATAAACGAACTGGTCATGTACAATAAAACAGAAAGCCAATGCATTTGGGTTTTGTAGTAATTTACTTATAGTTCTAATTTAAAATCCAATTAATACATATCTTCCCACTCCTCCTCCGACTCTAAATCATATTCATCTAAGTCACTGGTTTCTTCCGTCTTGTCGTATTTATTGCCTTCGTGTATTCTTTGATTGGGTATAAACGCGCACCAAATAAAAATACATGCGACATAAGACATTAAACAGATCGTGAATGAATTTTTCAGTGTCATGAACTGCTTTGTTACTAAGACGCCGACCACAAACAAGTTCAATGGGATGCGATAAATATTCATAATTGTGGTACGATGCTCTTCCGGAATATATGTCGACCGAAGTGAACCATAGGTAGGAAACATTATGCCACAGCCCAGTTCGAATACCAAGAAAGATAGAAAAACTGCATATTCGTTTTCTATTGACACAATTGTAACCAAAGTTGAAAGTATACAGAGAGAGAAAACGAGAAACGGTAATTTTTCTGTTCGACTCACTATTAATTTGAAAATACCACTTCCTATTGATATCATAACCATAAATGTTGCAAACACCAATCCGTACGGTACATTTTTATTTGAAATGTCAAGTGTCGGAGTCCATAAGAAAACAAATGTATACATTGCGCCTAAAAACAGAGATTGTGAAAGTCCTAACACCCACATGTTTTTGTCCATTTTGAAGGAACCACTTCGTTTTGATTGTGTTATTTTCTGAGAGTCGTTTTCCCACGTTTTTAGGCATAAATACATCCCTATTATGAGTGGATTTAGTGCTATTATAAATGGTGCAACGTATCCAAAATGTTGCGCCGATATTTGTGCCACAATTCCTGCCACGATTGCGGAAAACGAGTTACATAAAGTAGATTTTGAAAAGGTATCGTCTAACAATTCGCGTGTATATTGGCGTCTGTTGTGTTCAGAAACCATCCAACTTTCAAATGTGGTCGTCAACAACGAAGTTCCAATTCCACTCAGAAGTCTACCTAATAACAATATGTTAAAGTTTGGAAACGGTTTGCATAATGCTGATAAGATATATATGACAAAGTACGCAATAGATAATTTTTTTCTTCCATATTTATCTGCGAGTCCACCAACAACAGGACCACAGAGTCCTGATACACCAAAACCTACGACAAAAAGCAGGGCAATTTCGTGTTCTGTCATTCCATGGGATTCGTAAAGTGCGTACACATAGGGTCCTTTCAACCAATCTGCGAAATACGCCAGTGTATACACAATTAAATAATTCTTTTGGAATTTTTGTTGTTCTATGTTTTCTATTTTTCCAAAATTAAAATTAAAATATGTAAGTATAATAGATACGATCAATGTTGCAGCGAAAACGACAAAATAAAAGTTCATATACTACTTTTTTCAAATACTTAAGTATGATATTACAAAAATCCTTTTTTTTACAGTATTTTCTATGTGCAATTTAATATATTATCTAATTTTACATCTTCGGACTTAAATTTCTCTCTGCATATTGGACATTTAAGTTCAACGGAGAGGGCATATTCGTATTGCATCTCGTTGTGATATTCTGGTGTTTTTCGTATATGTTCAGCAATACACCCGGTGTGAAAACGATGATGACATGCTGGTAAATATGAAACGGTATCTTTTTTCTCATCGTCGCCACAAATAACACAGTCAATTCTCGGCCCTTGAAACGAAACTAGTCTTTTTATGATGTTACGTGACACGTCTAACGGCATATCTAGTAATAGGTCACAAACTTCTTCTGCACACCACAAAGTCCGATCTGCATACTCTTCTGTGCACATATCTATTAAATCAAGTGCTACCATCATTGACTTTTTCCTGTTTATGCAAAAGAAGGCGGCTGGTTGTATGTATTGTTTGACATGTTGCATGAGACGCATCTTCCATTGTGGTGACCATTGCATCATGCTGTATAACGCATGACACGAAAGAGAAGAACGTTCTGGAACGACAGACAATAGACGGATACTGGAGTGATAGGTGACAATTACAAACATGTTTTCGACATGAATGTGTAAAATTGGTTCATTAGAAATATGGACACATGAATCCAAATTATTTTGTTCCGTATTGAATAAGGTTATTTCACCTGTATGCGAACCACAAATAATTAAATCTGTATTCGGTATGTCAGCTATTGCAGTAATAGGCGATGCAATAGTCGAAATTTGCATTTCCTTATTTTTCAAATCGAATATAAATATTTCACCTTTCGAAGTACCGCCACACACGCCATGAGATGTTGGGACAACACATGTTGTGTTTCCTGTCACATTTGTGCTGTATTTACAGTTAATGTCTTCATTTGACCATACTATAATATCAGAATCCGTAATAAGCGTGGGCATATTTAATATTTTGAAGGCATAAAATGAACATCCGACAGAGGGTAATGTTAGTTTGTTCGTGTTTGTTTTCAATTCCAAATCCCATAAAGTGGCTGTTACACAATCTTCGCGTTCGATAACCCATATTTGTGAGAAATTAATGGGAATGACCGACGCAAAATCGACATCGCTTTCAAATGAAAAATATAAAATGCCTGATTTGAGACACCATACGCAGATTTTTTCTTCCGACATTGAAACGAGATGTTCGTCTAAAATATGTAAGGACATTATTTTTGAGACGTGTCCGTTAAAAAATCGCATGGGTTTTGAAAAGGACGACAGATTTTCGTATTCAAATATGGTGCCATTTTGAAATCCAACCATAAAAATCTCAAATTCACTGGTCATTGCCGTAATTATATTTTCCATAGACCAAATCTGTTCAGTTATAACTGTCTTATATGTACAACAGTTTAATATATCATTGATCTTTTTGGATGACAATGGTTTTGACATCATCGAAATATGATTACATATTTTAAGTTTTAATGGTGCAATATTGTACTTGTTGTCTTTGGTGTAAGACCATCTGGGACTTTCAATTTCAATAAAAACGTTTTCTTCTTCGTATATTTCCATTTGGGTTGATGTTTTTAGACAGGCTCCTCGTTTGTCCCACGACGCCGAAATAACGCGCATTGGTTTATCAAAAACAGTAATCAATTTTGATTCTGCTAAAAATGCGCCAATTTCAGAAGAAAACCACTTAAATTGGACGACGGATTTGTTTTTTTCCCAACCATTTACAATGGTTAAAGCACAATCCATTGCTGTGTATGGACCTTCGGGGTGTAAATATTCCCAAACTTTTACGTTTCTTTCTTTTAAAATGACGTCTGTTGTTAACGGCTTCCATGTTACTTCACGCGTCCCATCCTCTTTTGGAATGACGTTTGTAATAAATCCTTCGTCAGAGCCTGTTTTGATAAATTTGCCTTTATCACTGGGCATAAATGTTTCTTTTGGTTTCCAATATCCACTTTCTCGTAGTGGTATATTGCATCTAGACGGATCTAGTATTGTAAATAAATGCGATACGATTAATTCGAATGCTTTGCGCGTTTCATATGTTGGTCCATATGGGTATGCATTGTGATATGCACGAAGCATTCGTATAAAAACGGACACATATCCTCGTATAAGCCATAGGCGAACTGACAATGTGGATAAACATAATATTGCGTCTGGTGATGGTTTATTTTTGTTTATGATGTTGATTAGAGTTTCGTCGTCATCTTGTTCAGACAATTGTATTAAAATGGGTTTCATTTTTAATTTATCATGGTGAAACCAACACCATTCGAGTATTTCCTTCTCTTTTATATCAATACTAGACACAGTGTGTGAGAGTAATTCTACTGTATTACTAGTGTATTCGTAAGAAGCGACGTTGACTTTTAATTGATCCACGCACATCATGTACCACAAAGCTAGTTTATCTTTGGATAGAAACATCCATTTATTAGCCAATTCAATGTTATGAACTATGGACCAATTCCATATGGCATCTCTTAATGCTGTGTGTCGAAACCATTGCCTTGGTGGGTCCCAATCCACGATTTTGGGCATCCACTCGTCTACTGACATTGCAAATACGTCCATATAACGATTTGTAGGCCATGTTCGGTGAAATGGAAACGTGGGGTTCTGTATCCAGTTGATACAATCGGTGGGCCATTCGAGTATGTGTCTGTTAATATCGAGTTCCTGAATCATTCTGTTGTGAACGGACCAAAATCTTGTTTGTGTGGATGTGACAAATCGTGTTACATTATGTTTGAATTTAATGATTTGTTGTGTATCTTTGAATACTCGAAGACACCCTGGTGAAGAAATAAATAATCCAGTATTCGTATGATGAATTGAGTTTGAAACGATTGTGATTTCGAATTGTTTTTTTCCCGTTTGACTATCGAAACAAAATATCATCGAATTTGTGCGTACGTAAACTTGCGAAGCGTAAATAATAATCTGTACAATCGCTTCTGAGCAAGTTTTTATTTTATGATGACATTTGAATCCAGCGACGTACCATATACATAGAGTCCCCGTGGAATCTCCTGTTGCGAAAATATTTGCAACTGCATAACCGTCTGTTATTCTAGCACGATGTTCGTTTAATAATTTATTGGTATTGACGTCTGGATTGTACGCACGCATTGTTAGTAAATTCCATGATATGATGATTCGAGTCTTTGGTATAATACACCAATTTAATACTTTGTGTTTTAAATTGTGTATTTCTGGAGTTGTGCCGTTTATGTAAAATATATGTGCAGTACACTCTTGATCCAATCCAAAAAGTTTGTTAGAATCTATTGTAAAATGTGTCAGTATCGATTCGCATTTGAAAGAAAACATTTTAAATGCATTTGGTCTAAATCCATTTATTTTCCCGTCCTTTTGTTGGATAATGACACCGGGTTCTATAAATATATCTCCCGTTTCTAATTTTTTGTCATAAATAATACAATCTTTGGTGACTAAGATGGGTATTGATTTTTCAGAAGCAATTGTATTATTGGACAACGAAGTCATACCATTTCTACGGACAAATGTGTCCATTTCATAGTATATAAATATGTGTTTTTGTAGTGTAAAATGGCGAGACCAGGAGTACGTATACCACCTGTAACGCTGTACTCGGATCAAGAAGAAGTCGAAAGTGCTTTTAGAAAAGCAACAAGGCCATGGATTTGTTACACGTGCAAAAAACCATACAATTTGTTAGAATCCATGGGTTCCTTAGAATGTCAACAACATCCTGGATTTGTACAAGAAGACGGAGTATGGTCATGCTGTGGTAAAAAAATGTACCCCGTTAGATGGGCTGAAAATATCGATATTCAGCGTATGTATACAGGAAAGGGGTGCATCGATGAGCCTCCAACCGTACGCGGTTGTCAACCATGTGACCACAATACCTCCAATAAAGCGTGGGACCACCGAGATACGACAGAATTGGCATCTCTGTCGGCACTGTTACCGTTTATGAATAAAGAATTTCCGTTTGTAATGCGAAAAGGATTCGACCAAAATCAGGGCACTTTGCGTCGTTGCGCGGTTCGTCAAATACATGTTCCACCAGAACTGGACACTGAAGTAACATATTTGACGAACGACGGGCAAGAGAGAGTACATATTGTTACATGGTTTCGTGAAAAAGACGAAATAATTTACAAAGATACTAACGGTGAAACTCAAAGAACTCTGTATTCTAATGTTGAATTCTTGGGGATTGAACCAGCTGAAGGTTATGGTTCCAACAACGGTAAAGTTCAACTTCAGAAAAATCCACAAGGAATGGAATTAAAAGCAGTACGACCAGATAATTCAATTGTAACAAAATGGAGATAGTTCTATTCAAAAACAAGTATTTAAATTCTATTCTAATTTTTTGAAAATAAAATGCGTAAATGGCAATGGTTCTTTTGTGGTAGATGGATTAATTGCACCGAAGAAAATCACAAAATACTGCGTAAATTAGATGCGGAACCCAGTTTAAAACCCATTCGTCTCGTCAATGACATTGGTTTTATCGCTGGTCACCCTGGAAAGCTATATTTTTCTATTCACGATGGTGATGAAAAATACAATATCAAGATTAGACTCGGACCACTTAAATCTGAACATCCTGTGTACGCAATCGATGACAAATTTGTTCCGTACGATGTCACTACTTCATTATTCCGTAATGGAAAGCCTTTCGTGAAAAGGAAAGTCGTCGAAGTAGGCACAGAACAATGGGTCGCTGAAAATGGCAGAATATATCAAAAAATAGATGGTAATCTTTTGGAAATAAACTGGCATCAAACCGATTTAACAAAACCACAGCTTGAGGAACAAACACGAACACGTTTTCACTGGGAATTCAAAGGTCCTATGCGGTGGGAACGAATGCGCTTGGCGGTGTACACAACTGCCCAAGAACTTAATAATACTGAATTGATACCGATGTTCGAGTCATTTGACCCTACGTGTGATGCTACTGAACACGGACCTTATCAATTTACGGATTTTTTGAACGCCAAAGGGAAATTTCCGTTGGCCATTGCAGTAGCAGAAAACTTTTACAGACAGGAAACAAAGGATTGGAAACGGTTTGATCCTTCTACAAATCGCAGGATACAGGATGCACGAAAATCAGGATGTCAAATGGTCGACATCACAATTAGAGGACATGATTATGTATTGTTTTTTAGTAGCGGCGGTGGCGAATCTGGTTCACCACCAGTGTTGATTCGACCCAAACGATATGAAATGATATTATCATCGATTGAAGACAATTACAGTCGTTCCATGATGAATGCGCTGATGAAGGAAGTAAAAAAATACGTCTTTGACCCACGTATATTTCTGATGCATTTGATGGCGGAACCTGTGACTGCTTTGGAAGAACATATACCTCCACAACACAGGGCACATATAACACAGCTTATTCATAATGTGAATAACGTAGGGGCACAAGTTCAAACGCGTATTCAAACATTGTTGCCAACACTACTCGACAAATATAAAGAATGTGAGATTCGTCAGTCGACCACTGAAACCCTGCGACCCAAACGTCTTCCGAAGTCTGTTCGCAAGACATTAGTGACCGGACTACGTGTACCACCGGGAGTTCATATGGATTTTCCTGAAATGGTCAAATTCATCCAAGAAAAACAATGTTGGAAGATTAAAAAAGGTCACGAATGTTGCGATATTTGTTTGGCGGAAGACGCGATTGTTCTCGGACATTGTGGCACATCAGCAGCGTGTTTAAAATGTTGGACAGAATCACTCATGGAAACAAACATGACATGTCCATTTTGTCGGGGGAAAGTGACTGATTACCAACTAAGCATCGTTCATCGCCAACCACAGGAACCATCCAGAAAACGCAAAAGAACTGTTTCATTTGGTTCTGAACAAGAAATTTTAGAAAAAATTCATCAAAAATATGAAAATATTAATTTGGATGACGAAGACTCGATGCGCAAATGGTTTACAGTATTGTTGAGGGTAGGCGTTTTACAAAATGGTCAATTGCCACAGAATTTAACAAAGACAAAAAGTTTAAGAGGTGCCCTACACGATTTTAATCTACTCGAGTAACATTCTTTGTGGTGGCATGTGGTACTGCTCACTCGCGTCACGATAAGCCTTTAAAATATTATTTTTGCATGCTGTGAAAGACGGTTTATTTACACCATATGAATCCAATGTGTTTGCTTCTGGTAAAATTGAACTCAAATATTTATCTTTGGGAATCACTTGTAGTCCTCCGAGATAGAGACCACCTTTCATAATATATAAAATACTAACAACAAATATTTTAATTGGAAACAATGCAGGTGTTTGAATACCAAGGGGGAACTTTTGGGTTATCAAAGTCCAATATTTACAAGTCAACCGTGCATATTGTTCAATGACATCACCTACAGTTCTATCTTTAGGCAAAAGATTTCTAAAGATATGTCTTCGGTTCATTTGGTTGATGTATAATTGTACAACATTTGTAAAAATAACCGTATGGTTTTTTTTTTCACATGTTTTGATATATTTCTGTACCACCTTTTCTGCTTCGTTTTTCATCTCCACGTATTTGCGCTGTTCCATAAATAATCTTTCGTTCGAAAATAAAATTGCAGATACTTGGGCTTTCGATATATATTGATGTTGTTGCTCACGAATAGTATCCGATGATTTTGAATTCATTTTGAAATCTGTATTACGGACTAATTTTAACGGGTCTTTGTTTTCTTGATGCGTTGCCGTCACACGATGCCCATGAAACCATGTATCGGATTTAATAGAATCATATCGAATACCAGAAATTCTACAAATGTGCCCACCATCTTCGTCCACGGACGTACAAGTACATTGTTCGTCACACCAATGTGATTGACCAGTGCGGCAACACATATACAAATTACGTATTTGTTGTTTCAAATTTCCATTATTTGCCCACTTAGGGTGGTTTTTACAGAGTGACCGAATACACACGTGAGTTTCAGCTTGACGTTTCCAGACACCACCAATCACGTGTTGTATATTACAGGTTTCCATGCAACACGCATGATCTTTTTGATAAGTCCAGCCAGACTTTGTTGTACGCCAATGGTTTGCAAGTTGTTCTTCTAACGGATTCATTATACAATTGAGATAAAAAGCTTATACACGATCTATTTTCATAAATAGGGATTTTAATACAAGATCAACATATGTGTACGTTTGTTCATACCTAAAAAAAATAATAAATGGAAAATTCATTTGGGCCCAAAACATCGGTACTCACAATTCTGACACAGTACCTTTTGCCAAAGGACATCACACAGATCCGTCAAGTGAATAAATATTCCAAACAAACTTCGGAAAATGTGTGTGGACCCTGGAAATCATACGTTCAGTCTTTCCACAACGTTTTAGACTGTCCAAGGTGTCATGCTTTAAGAAATCCGAGGTATATGGAACACTGTCCTCTTTGCGAGAAAGATGTATGTCTTGAACATTTGACCAAATGTTCCGATTGTTTAGAAATATATTGTAATGCATGTGTGGGCTTTTGCTGTTAAGACTATAAAAGTATAATATAGTCACATAACATGTTTATTGAACCACCGCCACGAAAACCACGACCTATGCCTATACGAAGTTCTGTCGAAATCGCATCAGGCAATTCTATTCTATCATGGATTTTTAAAAAAGCAAAGAAAGTGAAAGAAGTCGTCAAAAGCGCAGTTAAAAAATAATTATTGTATAATGCAACATCGATTATGTTTTTTTGCCACCTTGTAAAACATTCGCGATTGATTTGATAAATTTTTCGATTTTTGGACAAGTTCGTCAATATCGCTGCCACGTTTGATGATTTTTTCGATATTTTCATGCACAATAACCAGTGTTTCATCGACCCCCCTGACTCTATACATAGTACTTACTGTACGTGGGTCTTGACAGTCTGACAATATATTTTTCATGATTTCGGGAGATTCGTGTACTTTTTGGAGTAATTCGAACGAAACGCTGGTTGGATATTCGTTATCTGTCACCATAACAGCCTTATTCTCGTCTACACAATGACAGACGAGTTGCCAGGGTGGATATTCAAATATTTTACGATGGTCATGCATTGTTTTAACGGCTCCTTTGACAAATTCGTGCATCAATTCAGAAACGGAATTCCGATTGAAAAATGAAACAAAACTCAAGTCTTGGACATAATTATACGTATGTTGAGTAAAATAAAATATCGCAATGATACGCATTATTTGGAAAAAATAGAACATATATAGGAAAAAACTTCAACTAAAGACAATGTATTTTATAATTTTTGTAGTATAAAACATATACAATACCAAAGTAGGATGGGATGTACTCATACAGTGATGACGAAAAAACCTCGTACGAAAATGAAACAATTGTCTTGCATTAGCGGTTCTGAAGGTAGTGAGTTTTTCATGGATAAAAAACGTAGGTTATGGAAAAAAAGAACTGAAATCACCACAGATGTTTCAATATCAATTGAACTAAGACATTTTAGAATTATGAATTTACCAAAATCCGATTTCATATTACAGCCTATCGATATTAGACGTACAGGTCCATTGACAACGCTTATGTGTATGGATTACGCTGGTTCTGATTTGTTTGATTATATGCGCAAACCTTTCAAGTCGAAATGTATGCGGAAACACCTTGTCCATATTCGTAAAGCCGTACAGTTCCTCCATAAAAATGGAATCGCCCATCGAGACATCAAACCAGAAAACGTCATATTTCATAAAGGAATCCCCAAGTTAATTGACTGGGACTTCTCATCACGTTTAGACAATTTTCAATATTGTGGCACGGTCAATTATATGGTGGATAAATTGACCGTGGACAAATGGAACTGTTCCAATACAATAAAATCCAAACGCATGGATATCTATGCGTTTGGGAAATTGGTATTCTCTGTCTTGTTAGCAGCAGCGCAATTTGAAATGATTCCTAACAAATCGTTTGTCTTACATGCTTTTTTTAACGACAAGTTTTTAACAAATCCCTACAAAGGTGAGTGGGGTCAATGGGCAAATATAGCTTTGAAATGTTGTACATGTAAAGCACCTGAATATATACCTGAACAAATACCTGAACAAATACCTGAACAAATACCTGAATATATACACGAATAAAAAATATTATGCATATCTGTATCTTTTAAATCCGTTTTTTAAATTATATAATTCGTTATCTTTGTAAGCCATTTCGTAGTTTTTTGTTTGCAACGCGTATCTCAAACTATTTATTTCGTCAAATTGGCGATGAATTACTTGTTGATTCAGCGTAAACATATTTTTGAGTTCGTGATGTTGTTCACATAATTGTTCGTAGTTGTGTTTTAAAGTTTCATATTTTTCGTTCAAATTGTGTACATGTTCGTGTGATCGTTGCAGGTAATCCATTTGAATTGATTTGTAGGGGTCTTCTTCTTCCATATGTGCAAATAAATCCTTATGCATTTGAATGTTATGTTTTTTTAATTTCAAAAGTGTTTTTTGATGTTTTTCGTTTAATTGAATGTGCAATAGATGTTCGTCGGGTTTGTCTTTGTAATTTGCTGGACAATTGGTATGACCAGTCCATATTCCATTTTCGTACAATGTATGTTTTTGGTCTTTTGCGGAATTTCCGACTTCATCATGGAACCACTTTTCGACGGCTTTGTCTGTAAACATGAATTGTATTTTGTTGTAGTGACCTCCAGGGAGTTTTTTTTGTTGAAATGCTCGTAATGTTTTGAATAATTCCACGTATTCTGATTTTTTTGGTTTTTTGATTTGTTCGAATTCTCGTAGGGTTTTTATGAAATCTCGACATTTAGGTGTTCTGTGTGTGTTATGATATAAGAATTCGTGATAATATTGGTTATGAAATGTTTGTAGTGCTTTTTTAAAATCGTCAATTTTTGAATTTTTTGGCATTTGTGCGATTTGGCAAAAGTGTATAATTAATTTTTCAAAAGCATTTAAGGTTTGTAAAAATTCATGTACTTTATATTTGACTGTCCATGAATCGAAATCCATTTTGCATGCAAAGTTATCTTTTGAATTCTGTTGTACGCATATTCCCAACATGTTTTATTTAATGACATGGGGTATATAGTTATCTTTTGGCCAATGTACAATGGAAGTTTCGAATCCATATTTGGCAGGTCATATCCAACAAAGTGCACAAAATATCATGGAAGATTTGTATAAATCTAATTTTGCGGATAACAATGTAGATCTTGACGTTGCGTACGTCGGAATTTTAAATTATACTACTGGATTGAAATTACGCCTGACGTTTGTGGATTCGTTTGACGACGAAGACATTGATGAATGGAAATATATAGCAAAAAAACACGGTGCAACAGGCATAAAGACAAGACTTGATACTTCTTCTGGAAATATTGATATTAATATCGAGTATAAAAGAAGGTCACTACCTAGTAATAAAATATGGCTGATGCGTTCAGTAGCAATAGCACTGGCAAGTTACTCCTTTCATCAGTTGCACCTAATCAATCCAGAGAGATATCCGTGGTTCGAGTAAAAAGACCTGTTGCTCTCCAAACAAACGAAAACGCATTTATAGAAAAGACATTGCACTATATATCTTCTATCAATGGTGTGGTGAAATCGGGACTTGTGTTATCTACAAATACGAAATTTCCAACTCGATACATTATTGCGATTCGAGGAATGCCCTCTATGACAATTGAAGACTTTCAAAATATTCGCGATACAAATGATCATATTCGCGATATCCGTATTTCTACCGCAGAAGAGATTGTACGCATTGATATATGGCGATACGGAAAGAAACCCGAAAGTAAAAAGAAAAGAAAAAGACCCAAAGAGTCTGTCGTTACATCTTGCGACCTTGGTTCTGTGGACGAAAAGGATAAAAAATGTCTCAAGCAATTGTTATTGCGTTTGAATGCGATGCCTGAAATCGAATGTCAATTTGAAGTGCGTATAGATACATCTACGCCGGAAATGTATATGTTGGATGCACATATTGTTGACAACATGAGTTTGGAATCTTTGGAAACGATTATGCACGACTGTCGTTCCTATTGTACAAATATTGAATTTGATTTTCCACACAAAATATTGAGAATACACTGTTTACGTATTGCAGCACCGTTGAAAAGAAAAAAATTATTATTAAAAAGATAAAGTAGAGAATATATGAAAACATATTTAAATATTGAGATATTAGCAATATTAATGAAACAACATCCTGATCATCATTGGGAAAATACTACAAAAGACTTGTTGAAACAACCTGTGGTGTTGCCATCAGACTTGTTGAAAATGCAGCGCCCATTACCTATTGAAACACACGGTCTTGGTCAAATTATGCACGGTGGGATGCGAATTGTAGCTCCCGAGGGTTGTACACCACGACGCAGCACATCTGGCTCAGCGGGGCACGATTTATTTTCACCGTCAGATGCATTTATCCCTGCAGGTGGTTCTGTTACTATCGATACACAATTGGCTGTTCAATTGCCTATTCAACACTTTGGTAAAATCGAGGGTATGTCTGGACTAGGTATGTTGTACGGTATTGTCCCATTTGGTGGTATTATTGACGAAGATTATCGTGGTCCAATTAAGGTTAAATTGTTTAATTTTAGCCAACAACATTATCAAATTAAATCAGGTGAGCGTATCGCTCAAATGATAATACAGCAATATTCTGCACCAAATATTTACCGTACTTCCTCTTTAAACACAACTGAAAGTAATTTAGGTGGATTTGGTTCATCAAGTTGGTAATGGTATATAAGTTACAAAATATTTTATAAAATGTATAGTTCTAATTATAAGAGTATTTTCCGATGTCATACGTTAACAGAATGTATGAATTATTCTCTAGATTCGGATGTTTCGAAAGCCGATTTGTTTTTATATTTGCTTGACACTTACGATATTTTATTATCTCATGCGGATGGTTCCATGATTATGGATGAAAACGACGACGTGCCATACATGCGTTTAGCCAACAAATTAGAAATTTATACGTTTGAATCTTGGAATTCGCTGTTTGACAGGATTCCTGGACAATTGAAAGGTTGGTGTGAAGGTATGTTTATATATACTTGCATTTCTATGTGTAGATGGCTTGCTTCAAAGCCTGGTTGTACAGTTATACCGATGGATACACGTATTTGGATGAAAGCAAATTGTTTACGGACTCACATATCGTATGATACTGCTACGTTCACAATCTCAGATATTTTAAATGCATTAGATGCACTTGAATTGAAATGGTATGAATTTAAAACATTGGAACACCATATATTTATCTATTTGGACGCGCTTGAATTTCGCGCAGCATGGTTTATCGCGCATACAGCAGGCTTGGAGCATTTTGATATACGTAAACACCGATTACGAATTGGGGAAAATGAGTTTCAGATTCATCCAGCGCTAGTCTACCAATTATACGTGCGTTTTATTAGCATTCGCCGTTCTTTTGCACAATATACGATGTGGGACACTGTTCCAATGATAACCGATATGCCTGAGACACGTTGGGAGGATTTTGTGAGAACTGAAACGCGTCATCTAAAAATTCGTAAATTTCGAGATCGTGTGCAGGATTTAACCTGGGAAAATATCGGTCGATTGTCGGATAGTGTACGGGCATCGTATAATGCCCGTGGTTCGCGCGTTTCGGCCTATCAAGCAGTCGCCGAAAACCGCCCACTAGCAATCCTGGATGTTTTAAATCATCTTACTTCCTATGGAAAACCAGAAGAATTGTTTGTTCATAGTGATATTAATGACGGATTGTATTTACAAATGGTGCATGCCCATTTTATGTCGACGTATTCGGTGTCGTTTAAAGATTTTTTTTTCTGTTCTTCTGAAAAATCATGGACTCACAGGGCAAAAATACCACATATGACCATACCTATTATTATTGAACGACGGAGACGCTACGATGTGATGCATAAAGGGTTGGTGAACCTTGTACCAATTGGAAAGTTTAGTGAAGCATTCCAATTATGGTTGCTTATTGTAAGACGTGATTATCGAGGTATATTATATGGTTCGATGGATTTTGGCAGGTTGTGTCGTTTAATGTTTGATCCTCCTGACGTTGCTCAACAACGTACGTTGGGCGAAGGTATGACAGCTTATAAATGGGACGTATAAATGGGACATAAAATATCATAAAAATGTCGTTTATGGTGGGAGATCGTGAAGCAATTCTCGCGCGTTTGAAAAGAGATTTAGAACTTGGGGCCAAGAAAGAGTTTGTTTCATACGAAGAATCGGAATCTGATTCGGAGGGAGAACTCGAGTTCGAGCCATACCAAACATTCCCAATGTTGGACTCTCACGTGATTAAACAACATGGTGACCTCACATGTGGCATGCGTTGTTTACAAAATATGTACGGAGCACATATTGTAACCAGAGAAGAAATGGATAACCAGGCCAAAATTTTAGAACAACAAGAGTCGACATTTGCCGACCACGTCGAACCCAAATATGACCCTGACTTCGGAGATTATTCTGTCGAAGTTTTAAAAGCATTATTGAATTCAAAAGGCAAATGGGCTCAACGTATTGATATACAAAAAATACCATCAGGATATTTTATACCCGTCATAGAAGCAAATCCTACATTTGTGGGATATATCGTTGCGTTTGATGGGCATTATGTCACTGTCAAATATTCTAAAGATATATATCGATGCATTGATTCGTTGGAAAATGTTCCTACAAGGATGATAAATAGAGATTCTCTTTTTAAAGCACGTCCAGGTATATTTTGTTCGCAAGATTCTGATGATCAACGCGAGGTCATTGCTCTATTGGCAGTAGGTGGTTCACCTTTTGTAGAATATTCGTTAATGCACGATACGTGGTCAAGTCTCCCACCGACTGTAGGGAAATATATCGGTAATATCCGTCGTATATTGAATCCCATGATTAAAAAAGTAAAACAACGAGCCACCGGCAATACGGAAGTGTTGCAATGGTATCAACAGTGGAAAAATGTGAGAAAAGCACCAAACGAAAAGTGCTTGAAATATTTAACGTCGTTTTTGAGTGAGTCTATTACAGATGAAAAAACGGTCATTGTCCATATGGATGAGCATCAAACAGCTATTCGTTGCAGCTCGATGCAACATTTAATCGGAGAATTGGTCGATATGCAATGGATTTCACCAGGAACTGAATTTTTCTTTCAAACCCCATCCAAAACTTTGGCAGATGAAGAAGGAAATGAACCAGATTTACACAGTGAAGGGACGCTTGAAGGGTATGGAATTACTGACGGGACACAACTAACTCTTTTGACACGTGCTTCTCTACCCAACCAAGCAAATGTAGGTGGTTTTTATACATTCAGATGTATTGTGGAAGGAACTTGTATTGGTCAACAACATAACGCTTATTCAGTGCGAGATAAAAAAGGAAAAGTACATGTAATCTACAAACAGTGTATAGAAACAATTACGCAATAAATTTAAATTTTTCCTTTACATTCCAGAACAAATATTTTGAAACTTGATGCCTTTGTAATAATTTTTGACGACAAACGGGACATTTGTCTTTGACACGTGTCGAAAAATTTTGTATACATTCCACGTGACCAACACGAGTCGTACAATCACAATGTAAAACTAGATAGGGATTGTCAAAATCAAAATGACAATGACACTCACGACAAACTGGTTGCGAACTCAATTTCCTTGATGGTGGGGGTTTTGGTTGGACAATCTCTGTGTTGGACAAAGATTCCAACATGAATTCCGAAAATCGTAAAGTTTTGGATGTACTATTAAACCACTGAAATCTGGCTTTCGTTAATGCGGCCAATTCTGGCGACCTGTTTTTACGTACGTCTAACCACGCATCATAACATTGTCGCGCGGAAGGATCTAATAACATCGTAGCAATAGAATTCAAGTATGTTTTACCTTTTTCATACACATCAACGGCACATACAGCCGCCTCCTCCCTGGACATTTGTAAAGACAATTTTTGTTGCACCGAACTCAATGTCCATTCTTCGAAATATTGTTTACACTTTTCCAAAATTTCTATAGGAGAAGCCTGCTTTGAAAGCTTCAATAAATCATAGGACGAATAAGACATAGTACTAATAGATTATGTCCCTATTATAGATCCGTTCCCATCAGATGTGATTTAAACAATAAACACATTTTTTTGTTCATTACGCGAGTACACTTCATACAGAATCTGTATAGGTAATAAAACACACATGATCTCGTGGACAAATAGTATCCAACACCATTTCAATTCGTCTTTCCATTGAAGATTCCGAGTAGGTCGCCATTTACCTTTCAAGACGACAAATAATATAATACATTTAATTAATGTTCTGTTGGGTTGGGCGTAAATATTAACAGAGCCAAGCCATCGTGTTGACCAACCAACTAAACACCAACAAAAATATTGATATTTTGGCTCTATGTATTGGACAACAACAGTACAAACAATAATAACATGATGTAACAATTGTATGGATGGTATATTGTGTAATTTCGCTTCAACAAAATAGAATAAGACAAATATAAATGTCATAAGTTGAAATGTGTGCATTTGTTTGAAAAATGTACATATAATTGTTTGTACCGCAATCGATTGTTCTCTATATGGTTCAGGCAAAAATAATGATAAAATTAAGAAGGGCCAACCGACTATCCATTTCATTCTACTGATGATTTACAATGATTTATAGGTAACCGAGACATTTCAGATTGGATGTATTGATTGATATTTTTTAATTTCACATATCCCTGTTTAATAAATAATTTATCTTGGTGATAAATTATTTTATCAATTACAGAAGAATTATTCGTAAACATATTTTTTTTCAACCAACTACTTATATCAATCATTATCTCTTCCGCAAAATGTACCAAATACCAAAAATTGTACAAAATTTGCTTATATCGCTTGTGTACACTTATGCATTCAATTTTACTATTATTTACGAATAATAAAATACCGCTATGCGCGTTGAGTTTTACACCAGATATGCTACATATTGAGTTATTTGGGACAACATCAAATTGTTCCAACCCTCTCGCGGATACCAAAGTATTTAAAAGTTTATCATTTTTCAAATAATCGAATATTTTTCCACACAGTTGATGGCGCATTGTATGGAATTCTTTGACATTTTCAATCATTTTTTTTGTATCATCATTAATAGTATTTTCTCGTATTGATTTATCTATGTTATCAACATAAAATTGGTTGTAATGACTTTTCACGAAAAATGAAAATACATGCACAAACGAGTCAAAGTTTTGCATATCGAACTATTCAAAAGAAGATTTATACTCTCAAATAGAAATCCTATTTTAGTTTAACGATCATATTTGTAGTAGTAAAACGTGATACAAATAACAATAAATGACTACACAATATAACCAACAGCACGAAATTGAAATACGTCGCCAACAGAATGACTTAATGTATCATATTCTAGTGAACACAGATGCCACCACACTGGACGATGTCTGTAAGACAATCATCAGCGACGTTATGCAAAACTACACAGAACATTCAGTACGGCTTAAAAGTATGCTAGTAAAAACAAAAGAAAGTAACGATAGGATCGCCAAACACGCACTATTATTCTTCGCACTCTACCAAGAACCAGACATAAAATCATTCTTTTTAAATTCCAAGGTACCACGAGTACCACCGGAAAAATTTACAACATTCGTTCAAAACGAACTACCACCGCTCGTCGAAAAATTGATGAACGGTGCATACACCTCCTTACGCGCCTTTGTAGAAGATACCAGATGGACATATGTCACATTATAAACTATTTAAACAAGATTTTTTTTATACACATGCAAAGAATACTATGGTTAATTTTGTTCATAATTGTACTCATATTTGACACATGGGACGAAAAAGCATACATACTTATTTATTATACAATGTGGACATTCATTCTGGAAACCATCTTTTTCTCATTATTTCTAATCAAAAATAAACGGATACAAAAAATACAAAAACACCTGTTCGAAACAATATTTGCCCCATGTATCGTCGTCTTTATAGGATTTTGGACGGTTATCGCGCCAGTTTATATGAACAACAAAATACCAAAAAATATATTCTTTATCGCCGTCACACACGGGCTTAACGCAATCGCCATCCTCTCAGAAACAAAACACATACCACTCAAAGCAATATGGAAACCGATCACATACACAGTGATATACAACCTATTTCTCATTGTATACGTTGGTACAGGCGGGCGCTCCATTTCAGGGAAATTACCATATTGGTATGCACAATACGATAAACCAATAGGATGGGTATTTGCCTTCATTTCTATTGTCGCAGTCTCTATTGTTCACTTTATTTCAGCCATATATATCTGGCCTATATCAAAAGAAACTCCTAAACAATATATCGTATAGCTTCAATTACAAGTTGATCATCTTTTTCACAAGTTTGAATATGAAACACGCGTATAGGATCCGCTTGTGTAATGGAACAAACTGTAAGCATATTGTTTTGAGATGTAACATCCATACCAATTTTTTTTATCAAAACATTTAATTCTTCAGTAGATATAGGCACCATATCCAAAATATAAGGCACAAATCTAGCCCTCGTTTCTCTAACAAATGAATAACGACGAGTTTTAGGGGTCAACTCTGCCCATTCTATTGTAGAACCAGGTGGTGAAAGTTCCAAAGGATCAGGATCTATTTCACTGATATCTTGCTGTTGCTGTTGTTTTGCTTCTTTCTGTTTTGCCTTTTTATTACCAAATTTGGAAAGCATTTGACGCACTTCTTCACGTTGTTCATCGGACAATTCCAATTGCTTGTCATTCATTTAAATTATGGTTGTTTTACTTTTATACTCTGAACAGTAAAAATACACTATAAATAACAGAACAGACCACAATAAAATATGTCTGCCCTTAATAAAAAATCAAACGTTTCTATTGCCGAACCTGAACAGTTTTTCACTGGAGAACAAGAAGAAATTGAGGAATATAAACCCCAACACCCTGCTATCGCTTTCATTAATCAGGCTGCTATTGAGAATAATAAAGCAGACCACTTGGAAGACTATGTAGAAGTAAAACCATTCGAGAAAAAATAAATTAATCATTATGTCCTATTTCAAAATTTTTATCTGTAACTATTTTACCATGCGCAATAATATCACCATCCGTATGTAGATTTGAAAAATATATATTACTTGCATTTACACGCAATTCACCACTTTCATACACCCACCACTCATTTTCACCGCTCTTTCCAGTATCACCCTTATCACCTTGTAAACCGGTGTCACCATTGACCCCATCGTCACCTTTTGGTCCTTGTAAACCAGCGTCACCTTTTGGTCCTTGTAAACCATCGTCACCTTGTAAACCAGTGTCACCTTTTGGTCCTTGTAAACCAGCGTCACCTTTATTGCCTTTTGGTCCTTGTAAACCAGCATCGCCTTTTGGTCCTTTGTCGCCTTTTGGTCCTTGTAAACCAGCGTCACCTTTTAAACCAGTGTCACCGTTATCACCTTTTGGTCCTTGTAAACCAGTGTCACCCTTGACCCCCGCGTCACCCTTGACCCCCGCGTCACCCTTATTGCCTTTTGGTCCTTGTAAACCAGCGTCGCCTTTTGGTCCTTGTAAAGTTTTTTGTAATGGTGTTCCGTGATATAAAATTTGCGAAAGTATATCAACTGAGCTAGATTCCACATTTCCGTGAACGATAAGTTTTGCTCCTGAAGAAGGATGCAACAGGCGATTCCTTTCTAATTTTTTTTCGCCAATATACACAGTTTTTGCATGTATATGGAGTGTTTTTGTGGAAGAATCATACGTCCACCATTCAGGTGAATCGACCAATTGTCTTTGTGTATATGTAGGTTCAGGTTTAAGAAATAAATAGATAATCAGTGATGCCCATATTATATGTGCTACCAGTGAAACGTAGAAAGGCCATGTACAATTATTATTTCCGAATCTCTGTTTCCTTTTAGTATGCATTGTTTTTCATATGTTTTCTCTTTTATAGTACCCATTCACTTTTCTTTGTTTCGTGATTGTAATAATATTTTTGCCCATGTTCATCAGTATGAATTGTATTTACTTTTTTTTCAACTGTTGTCTTATTTTTGTTTTCTTCGTATAATATTTCTTTACGCCTTTGTATATCTTTCGGTATTTTGCCACAACACTGTGTGTAACAACCATCGATTATTTTTTCAAGTAGTAATTTGATTGTTTTCATTGAACTTAGAACCGAAATCAATAATGTCAGTACTGTTGATAATTGTGTAATAAAATTGAGTTTGACATCTGAAATGAAAGAGAATATACTTTCGGATGTGGATAATTTTAGAGACAGAGTATGAATTCCATTGTGGTCGTCGTTTTGTCCATATTCAATGTCTCTAAAATTCATGTTTATTCCATAGTTTGAAGTTTTTGTTGTGACATCTGTGTATATTGAGCGCGTTATTCCGAATGTTATGACTGTTGATCCTTGTAAAGGTGTTTCTGACTTTATAACTGTGTTGATTTTTTTTTGTGAGTACATCCACATCGAAGGGTAGGATGTTAATATTGCCCATTGTTGATTATCTGGTATTTCCATATTTATGAAATTATTCCCAGATATTTCTTTTTGTACAAAACATGTTATATTTACGAAGCAATTGTTTTTGAATGTTTCGACTGTTGACTCGCACTCTAGGACTGTATCAATGCTAATATCTTGACAAGTGTCGACTTCGTTCGCATAAAATGATCGATACTGAAAATATAAAGAATTGAAGTTACTGTCAATATCTACTGTACCGACTGGTACTAATGATGATGTGACAGATGTATTATCGTCCGTGAATACGAATACTGCTATCCCGGCTATTATGAGAGGTATGCTGAGACTTAACGCGGCTCCAAGTCTCGTTTCTAAGACTCTTCGAGCATGTGTATCTTCAATGGGGTGTTCTCCTGAAAAAAATAAGTCTAAATTTTTCAAATTGTATGGGCAACATCTATGTATACATACAATTATGATGACTAATATGCTCAATGTTATGTATACAATGACGTTGATCAACTCGTATTGAACTTTGACTGGTGTTTCGTCATATTTTGTGATATTTGATACAAGATCAAAGCTGTTGCTTTTTGTTGCAGTTCCGAGCATATGACATTCTTCACAGACGTTGCAGCTGTTTTGTTTGTATTCTGATTGTGAGTAACCAATAGGACAAAGAATACAACCAGTACCTTTGCCATTGGAATAAAACCCTGGATTGCAATCTGTACATATTTTTTTAACGGGTCGTTGTGCACCGGGACATTTTTGTTCAATTTCTAAACATTGGGATTTTGATGTGGAACCAATTCCGTTTGTCTGTAAGGTAATTCCGCATTTTGTACACGTAATGGATTCAAATACGTCACTGAATGTATTTTTTGGACATTGTGAACATTCGTAAGAACTATTTGTGTTCTGAAATGTACCCATTGGACATTTTATAGGATGTTTCATTCCCATGGTAGGGCACATATTACCCATTGGACAACTAACACATGCGTTTTCCAGTGTATTTGCACCTTTTTTGATTCCATATGAACCAATGGGACATGAACGGTCACAATAAGTTTGACCAGAGATCGTTTGAAAAGTTCCTATGTCACATTCTATGCACGTGTCCATTGTTGTTGAACCCAGCGATTCCCCATATTTGCCCGATGGACACGGTATTTTTGTCCCGTCTCCTGTACAATAGTGACCAGGTGGACATATTGATATTGTTGTACCGTCGCATATATTTCCTTCTGTACAATGGGTACAAATATTGTTTTTCAGGTATTGAGTAGATGAACAGGTTGGAATATTAATGACACAATCGTCAATGCTATCGTGTTTACTTCCAGTGACCGTATCCACAATAATCTTTTCGTCGGGGCACCCCTTACATTTACTCTTTCCCTCTTCGTCTTGATACATGTTTGAAGTACATACATTGCATTCGTTTGAATCGGACACTGCCATTTTATCAGAATATCGACCTTTCGTACATTTCTTACACTCCAGTTCTGACGATATACGAGTTGTTTCTGAATAAGTGCCCATGGGGCAAGAAAACGAAGTTGCGGATTGAGTGGCACCAGCTGGACAGTAGTATCCTGTGACATCGCAATTTTCACAGACGAAACTATCTGATATATACTGTCCTGCTGAGCATGGCGCGTGACATGTACTACTTGCGGCGACACAATATTCACTGACACAATCTACTGAACCACACATACATATTGCGTTATTCGATAGTAATCCTTTTGTATGTTGACACTGTGGTGCGTGAATACAGGAAGTGCCTTTACAAAATAATCCAGTGTGTTTGGTACAATCGGTCAATCCACATTTGCATATTTGCGAATTTGCAGTGTTTATCGTACAATCCTGTGGATGTGAACATGTTGAACCCGAACAAACTAATCCATTGTCATTTGTACAGATATCATCTCCACAAATACAATCTTGTTCGTTTGTACCTTGTGAACATATGGGTGCCTCGTATTTACAAATGCATTGATAGGTTTCGGAACATTGATTTGTGTTTTGAGAGTCAAATATGTATAATTCGTTATCTCTGTATATGCAGCCGCCTGGAAAGACAGCGGACATTGCGATGGTACTTGCGGTTGTATCGTCCATTCCCAATTGTTGTGCTTGTGTTTGACAAATAGCTTTGTCTGTGATGGACGAACCCGACATCGCTGAGCTGCAAGTTTTCGTTGATTCCAATTTATATATAATATCTCCATTACAAAAAGTCCAAAATAGTATCAATAACAACATTTATCATGTATAAATAAAAACTTTAAATAGGTAATAATGCAAAAAACAGTATAAACATATGCTGACAAAAAACAAATGAATATCAAAACGTATTATTTTGCAATAATATTGTTGTTATGTTCTTGTATGTTATTTAAATGGAATGGTCTAATATGTGTCTTCATTGCTTGGGTTTTTCAAATATTGCATCTTTTCTGTACATGGAAAGACACTCAACGAGCTAAGTATTCGGCTGTCGATGCACGACTTGAAAGAAAATATTATTCCAATTCTGGTGTTTCGATATTAAAACCATTGAATGGTATGTTACCAACGCTTGAAGAAAATTTAGAAAGTTATTTTTTGTTGGAATATCCGTTATTTGAATTAATATTTTGTGTGGCGGAAAAGAATGATCCAGCTTTGGAAATCGTGAATAAACTCCAAAAATCATTTCCCAATGTAGCGGTAGTTATCTCTGTAGGTACGGAGGAATGTGGTGATAATCCTAAAGTACAAAATTTAGCAACTGGGTACAAACAAACCAAATATGATTTGATTTGGATCGCGGATGCAAATATTGTTGCATCGGATTGTGCGATTCAAGACATGGTAGATAAATGTGTGGATGGGGCGCGACTTGTGCATCAAATTCCATGGGGAGTTTCTGGCCCATCAGTTGAACCATCAACAGGCGCATTATCTTTAGGTTCTATGTTAGTAAGATGGTACTTCGCCACTGCGCATGGTCGACCGTATACCGTCATCAATAATTTATTGTGTTCATGTGTGAATGGAATGAGTAATATGATTTCAAAACCACATTTAGAAAAAATTGGAGGTCTTAATGTCTTTGCAAATCACTTGGCGGAAGATTCACACATGGGAATAGCATTTGACAAACAAGGATATGAAGTCGCTATGTCCAAATACACAGGTTTACAAAATCTTGGTGTATTCGACATATCAAATTATATCGATAGACGTGTTCGATGGGCGAGACTAAGAATGCAAACAGATATGACCTCTTATGTCTCGCCGTTTGAATTGCTTATTGACAGCCATTTGTTCTCATGGATGTGTTTACTATCGTTATCTTGTTATCACGGCGTATTATCACCAAAGTTTGCAATTGTACATCCTTTTGCATGGTTTATAGTTGACGCATTGGTATTTATGTTATTGGACCGTGCGGTTGGATTGCCCAAAAAATGGCAAGACAAAGCAAATAACAATTATTTTTTCGACTGGGGACGTATTTCTGACAAACCCAGAGGTATTTATTTCTTTATTATTAATCTGATCCAACATTACGTGTTATGGATATTTCGTGAATTTATTGGCGTGTACATAAGATTTAAAGCCCTACAAAATACAGATACTATAAAATGGGGTGGTTCAGATTACAAAATAAATAAAAAAGATTAAGTTCTTCTAACACGTTTAAATGTTGGATGGCGTGGTACACCATTCTTTGTAATTTCGAAGTAACCAAATGTAATTGTCGCGCCCATTTTCGGTGGATTCTTTCTGTCAGCATCGGTCAGACCACTTCCAACTTTGAACATCTTGCCTTTGTACTCACACACAAGCGCACCACACATTCCTGTATATTTACCTCTACCGTCTTCGTAGCCTATCACAACACACTCGTCGTCATGTATTTTTTTCACTTTCAATAGAGTAGAAGAACGTTTTGATTCATACATGCTCCCTGGTCTTCGCAACATTAATCCTTCACCATCAAGACTGACAATTTCGTCCAATCTGTTCTGTAATTCGTCGGCATTTGAAATTTGTGTCTGCTCGCAAATAGTCATGTGTTTTTTCCCAGATAGAGTTTTTAAAAACGCATAGCGTGTCTCGAAATCTCCATCTATTTCAGGTGCATCAAACACGTGGAAATTTACAGTGATTTTCCAGTCATCGTAGGTGCCTCCCTGCGTTCGAACAATTCCTGACGCCAGGTTGAAATTTCCGCGGCCACAAAAGAGTTCGCCGTCAAGAACTACATTGGGAAATTCAGTCGTAAATTCATCAGGCACATCAAACAGATTACCACTACGCGACCAAAATTGATGACCGTCCCACACTGCACGTAATCCATCCAACTTCTCGGAACACCACCAACCATCAATGTTTTGGTCTTTGTAGTTCTTTGCAAGCATTGGGCTAAATGGAATACATGCTGAAGCACTTGTGAAGCGTAAAACGCACCATGCTTCGTCTACAATTTCGAGACCAAACTGGCGAGCTTTGACAATATTTTTATTATGCTCGTCGATATTGTTCATATCAGGTACAATAATGTGCGTGATGTTCTTTGTTATACTCTTACGAACTTGAAAACCATGTTTTCGTAATTCAAGTTCAAATTTCTGTTTTGTTTTGGATAATTTCCCGACAATGCAACAAATCATTTTGTTTAAAATAGAATAGATGTAAATATGTTCTATGAGTTTAAAATAGGATTTTTCTTACAAGTACACAATTTCAAGAATCCTATATTGTTTTTAATTTGTTGTATTAGATAACCTCAAATTGTAAAAATGTTGTTTGTCCTGTCGATGTTGACAATTATAGTAACGTTGATGTGGTCGATTCAACTCTTTATTCCGTTATCGCTAAGTCCGATCGTTGTTTTTTTAAATCTATGGTTCATGTTCTCATGGATAATGTTGACTACCGTGTATGTTCGCAAACGTTTTAGCCGAGTTTATTCGACGCGACGCGCCCCTTTGTTATCCAAAAATATGATAACAGAAAACAGTATTTATTAATAAAAATATGATATTGTATGAATATATTTATAGTTATTCTATCTGTATTTTTGTTTATAGGATTGGTAGTTGCAATCTTATTGGAACAATCTGTAGTCTCGTTAGTCTTACTTGGTTTAATCCTTTTACTTGGAATAAAAGTTGCTGTGAACGCACGCAACGAACCCATGCGCAAAGAACCTAATATCACACTCGTACCAGTTAACAACATTAAAATATTGGGATATCCGCTGCGGAGTTCCACAGAAGTCCAATGGAAAGGAGAGACAAAAGGAACTTCTGAAAAGAAGCAAGAGTTTGAAACGGAATTCGACATATGACTCAATTTCTGTCTTAAGCAATATTTGACTTTAGTTTGTCAATTTCCGACTCAATATTCGACTCAATATTCGACTTTAGTTTGTCAATTTCCGACTTTAGTCTGTCAATTTCTTCATTGTTATCTTTACCTGAATAATACAGGTGTTGAATAAATTGAATACGCTGTTGACATATGGGACACTTCGCACTTCCTTCAAAAACCCTTTTAGCACACCCCTTACACATGCAAGCGTGTCCACATGGCACACAGACAGTGTTCACACATTGTACCATACATACAGCACATATCTTTTTGTACGGGTCGTTACACGGTTCAGGTTCGGGTTCAAAGGTCATTTTGGAGATAGTTAATCGTCTCGTCCCCACTCTGTAATAATGACCCTCAATACGGAATATATTATAATCAAAAATGTCACCATCGTCAAATCTAATTGTATAGGTCGATGGTTGAATCTTTTGAAAGACCGAGTGTAAAATAGTGTTGGATTGACTAATAACTATACCTGTGTATGACTCATGTGTCTTTGTGTTACGGATGTAGAATAGACAATTTACTTTTTTACCAATGATGGAATCTCCAACCAACCATCCATCGTTAGTACTATTAAAAGTAGTTTTGATTTCAAAATAATCTTTATATTGACTTTTAAACCGACGAACTAATGATTTCCATTGTTTTTCTGTTAAATCTTGGCTAATACGTGTTTTAAAGAAGTCTTTTATACGAGTGTCTAATTCTTGTGTCCATTTTCCAACTTGAACATCGTGTTTAGAAAAGAACGGACGAAACAACATATGAAAACTTCGCTTCATCTCATTGGGTTTTGATGGGTCCCAGTCCTTCATTTTTTTTTGTGGACGGTGGCCTTTATATGGCAAACTAACAATGATGTGGATAAGGTTTTCCGTCAAAGCCAGTTGCGCCTACTTTCTTTAAACTGTCGATATGTGTATCGATGGCATACGGAGGCTTCTCTGATGAGCTGTACCACATGACGTATGAGGCGTAGGCGTGTCCCAACCATATCTTATCGAAATGGGCTTCATATAAATTGTAGTTGGACTGGTTGTAACAGGGATACTCTGCTATCCTCCATTTGTGTGTAGCATTGTTGTCATGACGTGTTCCATTATAAAATTCAAATGAGTTTGGTCTGTATTGAATGCCGACTTGGTCAAACCATAGTCCTAATTGTACGTCGCGTCCTTCTTGTCTGAAGGCTTTAGGTGCAGACCACGGGTGTACGTGAATGAGTCCGTCGCAATGAGTGTGTACACCGACGTGTGGCCAAACTTTAGTGTATGCGATGTTACCGGGATATTTACAAATATTTTCTTTGGTTTCGTAGTTTATGTTTTGCGTGATGGGGCGGTCGTGTTCAGCTTGTCTTGCAATCCCATTGATCCAGATGGACATGGACATGTGGATGTGGTCTCCTGATATCGGCCTAGAGGAAATGGTGTAGGGTAAGCCGGACCATGTAAAACTCTGAACTTGTTGTGTGCCTTCCCAGAGTAAAATATGTTCGTGTGGCGTATTATATTGATTAGTGTATTGGCCAATGACATTTGCGGTGGATATGCCGTAAAATGTGCCTCCTTTGGCGTCACGAACAGTTACAATGAATAAGTGCCACAATATCCACGCAAATATAAAAATTAATCCAAAGTCCATTTTTAAATAAATTTAGAGGTACTTAAATAGAACTGTGTATTTTAAAAAAATGGGTCAAACTTGGTTTATGTATGCACGCGATACAGAAGATTATTGGATCAAAGAACCATTATATTCGAATCTTGAACATGCTGAAGATATCGACCATCATATGGGACGTTTTAAACACAAAGTTTTTATGTACGCACTGGGAGAGATGGATGAACATAAGATATATTTGTACCATGGTTGGCAACGCGAGGTAAAATGTTGGTTTCAGGACGATACGTTAAAAGTAGAGTTTTCAACCGAACGTGCGCGTGATTCGTGGAGTACATGCAAACGTTCTAATAAAGGACGAAAATTTGATTCGAATTTTACAAAAGTGGATACAAAAGAGGAATGGTTATTGAATTTTACAAAATCTTAAGACGATACAATGCTTTTTAAATTAATGTCGGGTCTCCAATACATTTTGGAGATCGGTTTTTTTAGAATTGAAAATGGTATTTCTTCGTCGCATGCAATTTCAAGGAAATGTTCTAATTGAACAGATTTCACGGTGGCGGGTTTTCCTGCTGTACGTTGTTGTACATACTCTCCAACATCTCCGCGTAAATGCATAGTGACAACCGTTGTTTTCGAAATGTCGATAGACCATGCCCCTGGTTTATGTTCTTCCCAAGATACAGAGGGATCATCCCAATTTATTTCCAAATTCATGGGTCCTGTGGTTTGAAACCTGACCGTTTCTTCGGAGTTTGGCGCAAGGACCCATTCTAATTTATTAAATGTTGGACCGTAAGATATCAACTGCCAAAATTCTTGCATCCATTGAAGTACCGTTTCTGCATTCGATTCGACTGTACCATTGACGTGTGCTGTTCCGATGGGTTGTAGTCTCATAGATTTATCAGGAGAAAATAAAAAAGTTGCGGGGAGGCCAGTATGGTTAATGATAGTTAATCTAGTTAAACAATTAAGAATAGACATTTCGTTTTATTTAGGTTAATTTATATAGGTCTACTCACAACAAGCGTCATTTAAATACTACGGAGTTGTTGGAAATTACGCATATCCTGAATGGTGACAGTATCGCGCTTTGCAATGCCTGCGATAACCGCAGAACCCATGAAAATATTCGTAATTTCACTTTCTGCCGCTACTTGAAGAGCTTTGACAGCGTCTGCATTGAAACGAAGACGCTGAGTTGAGTGATTGGCAGCTTCTTGTGTAACAATACGTTTGAAAGTGGTGGCTGGCAAAATTGGCGATTCTTGCTCTTGGAGTGATGTAACTTCTTTTTGGTTACGACGTTCTTTACGGGTCATTTTGGGTTTGTTAATGGTGACTTTTTTGGTAATTGATGCAGCTGACATGTTTCTTTTTTTTTCTGTCCCTATATACCTCATTTCGTTCTTTTGTTGGATTATGTGCAACATTTTTGTGTTTGTCTGTTCTTTCTGGATGTAAAACGGACTACTTTATTGACTTCGTTCGGAATACTATCATTCCTTGTAATCATCGAAAATGTTCTTCGGAAAATTTTTTGTACCGATTTACGCCTTCGGCTTGAACACTTGCCCGTCACGATCGACCATTTTTGTCGAATATACGGTTCTATGGTATCGTGAACGCTATGCTTTGTTATTTCAGACAAGTCATTTTTGTTACCTACAATTGCAACTACCGACGGTTTAGCATGTTCTATTTGCCTTAGCCAAAACAGAAGTCTCTGCATAGCATTTCTATTCGTAATGTCGTAGACTATCATTATAATATCTGAATCACGCAGATACGAATGCATGAGGGAATGAAACCTCTCTGCTCCAGCTGTATCCCAAATGGTCATATATATATCTTTGTCATCTGTCAACATTGTCGTAGAAAAAAAATCGATTCCTATTGTGCTTCGTAAATTATCAATTGGTTTGTCCAACAAAGCATGAATAATTGATGTTTTCCCAACGCCGTGATCACCCACAACACAACATTTGTATCTATTTCTTAACAAAGACATTAATTTTTTTTAAATTATATACTAGCTTTATATTCTGTCCAGGCTTTCGCCGCTAATTTTATGGATTCATCATCCTTCGCAATAATACGCGTCCAATATTCACAGTATCGTGCTGTTAATAATGTTGACACTGTACGTCTTTTTACCGAAAATGACTTATTAGGTTTGGTTGGTTCGAAAAATTTTAAATGGTCCATAGGATGACCATCCGCTTTGCCAATAAATCCCACACACGAAATGTCTAAAACAACAGACTCTGGATTCAAATCAGGACACATATTGACCAAATCGTTCACCGTAGGGGGTTTCTCCCAAGGCTTTGTGCGTTTATCCGTACACACAACTTTGTACAATTGACGCTCATCAATACGGCGAATAATATCGCGCGATTTTTGCATATCATCCGACTTCGAACGACGAATCATATCCAAAATAGTGTCGTCATACTGCAAAAAACGATCCAAATCCGTGATCGAATCTTCAATAGGGAGACCACTACATTTTAACGCATCCGACACCATATGATGAATAGCAACAACGGCCGCATGGCGATACACCGTAGTATGCAATCGGTAACGCGTTTGGAACAAATTGTAAATATCTTCATATACCTTATGGTGATAACAGATACAACCGTCCACCACACGAGCAGCATTAATAATACGCAATGGGTCTGTGTCAAACCCACCCTGTGACAATCCACATGCTCGGGCATCACGCTTAATATATTCCATTTTGTCCACGTCCAAATGGTTGACTTGATTTGCCACGATATGGTACAAAAATCCTTCTTGACCCTTCGTTGGGGCAATCAACGACTGGACAAAGGCGATTTCCTCCGCAGAATAATCGAACGAAGATTTTTTTAATAATCTTGCCACAATAGCCACCGATCTTTGTTCATGATGAGCCATAGGTGAAGACGAGTTCTTCAAGAAAACATCGTCGAATAAATGTGAAAATGGTCCATGACCCACGTCGTGTAACAGACCAGCGAGTTGAACCAATAATATTTGACGTTCCGTAATTTTTAATTCAGGCTGCTTCTTTTGTAAATGTGACGCTAAACGACCCGCCAAATAGGCAACAGAAATAGAGTGCTCAAAGCGAGTATGTGTAGCACCAAGCCATACCCAATGCGCTGTTGCTAACTGTCTCAATCGACGAAGTCGTTGGAATTCCGTCGTATTAATAATGTCAATTATCTCCGGACCCAGTTCATATTCGCGGTGAACAGGGTCAAATATGGTCGTTGGGTTCAAACGACGACGTTTTGACATGTTTGTTAATAATGTATTATTATATATAAAAAATAGAATATGCGCTACTTATTATAAAAATACATTATTTAAGACATATGTTCATTATACTATAAATGGGTAATTGTAGAATATTTGGAAATTTGGGATATGTTTTAGTCCCTTTTTCAGACCTAAAAAATAATTGGGTAGACCCACTAATTATAGTGGTTGCCGTTATATGGTCAATTATTATTGAATCGTATGAAATAGTCCTGCCATATGGTACTGATGAAAATAGTTTAGTCGTCGGAATATTATCAGCAACGCTCGGATTTTTATTATCACTAAATCTTGGTCAATATCTGGCTCAAAACAAAGATGGAATAGGTAATTTCGAGGCGTATGTTGGACAAATAACAGCATTAGCTTGGTCAGTGTCGACATTAGAAGACCCAGACGATAAAAGAATTGAAGATAATGTTATAGACAATGATGTGTTGGTATCAAATGAAAGTGACATATACGTTCAATTAAAATACAAAATATTTGCCATTTTAAAACTTATGCCGTTTGCGTTGAAACATTTTTTTAGAGGTTCGTTTAGTTTAGATAAAATGGAACAATCAGAAAAACAGGACTCTTTCATTTTAGAGGTGATCAGCGATATGCGCGAGTTAGAAAAAACTGGCAATATAAACCCAATTGATAATTTAATGTTCTTACTCATGATCAAACTAAAACATTTGAAGGGAGATATAACTGTCATACACGGTAAATGGGATGCTTTATATGGTCCATACGGCGCTATTGCAACCGCAGCTGGATACGGTACACCCGTTATATTTTCATACGTACTAACTACAGCATTAGCAATCTACATTACAATGTTACCAATTGGATACAGTGGTCATAGTAGGTGGAACGTTGGAATTACATTTGTCATCATGTATTTTTTTGTAGGATTAAATTCAGCGGGTAAACTTGTCCATAATCCTTTTGTGTCACTGCCAGACGGAATCACTATTTTCCCAACTGCTTCAAATACTGCTAGGGGAGCTCGAAAAGAAATCGAAGCCATCGAAAAATACGGTGAACGCGATGGTTTTATCTTTAAGAAAAAAATACAAAAATCAGACCTCACATTTGTATAAGAGTGTGTGACCAATATCCTGGGGCTAGTGGCACAGTAGCATGGTTCAAACTCGTGACCCGTATGTAAATGCCAAATAAGCGGCAAAGTATATTATATCTTTATTTGATACTATTAGCGATTATATGGACGGTACATCCAATCGTCGTATGCTTTCCGTTTTTCCTCCCGTTTTTTTTCTTCTTCCTCCCGTTTTTTTTCTTCTTTTTCTTTACTCCATGGGTTATTTTCATTAAATCCTAATTGTTTTCTTCTTTCTTCTTCTTTTAATTTGGCTTCTTCTTTCTCCTGTGCTCGGATCCTCTGCATCTTCTCCTTCTCCTCTGCCTTTATTTCTTTTCTAACGATATTTACTATTGTATCTAATGAGAATTTGCCATCATCCAGACTATGGATAACACTATTATAGGCCACTTTTAATTCTGATATCTTTTTTGTTAGGGTTTGTGCTAACTCCGCTTTTTCCTTCATTGATAAATCATATTGCCTCTGAAGTTTGATGTTCTCTTCCTCTTTTGTTGCTTTTTCTTCCTCTTTTGTTGCCAAGTTTTGCGCTAATTCCTCTTTTTCCTTTAACAATGAATCATATTGCCTCTGAAGTTTGATGTTCTCTTCCTCTTTTGTTGCTTTTTCTTCCTCTTTTTCCTTTAACAATGAATCATATTGCCTCTGAAGTTTGATGTTCTCTTCCTCTTTTGTTGCTTTTTCTTCCTCTTTTGTTGATAAGTTTTGCGCTAATTCCTCTTTTTCCTTTAACAATGATTCATACTTAGTCTTTAGAATTTCATATGTTTGATGTCTTACCAACCATTTAGGCTCGGTCGGTTGAAAATTGTACTGTTTTAATGACATTTGATAGTAAAAATTCCTTTATATATGCCCTTTTTAAATGCCGATTTTACCGTCCGAATTTTGTACAATACCATATTATATTTTTTTAATCTATTCTAAATTAAAACTATGACTACCTTAAAACAATTTCTCACTAATACACAAGACGTCACTGTCCACGTACCAAAGACAACGGGCGCTTTAAGTTTTTTCTATGTCACCATAGGCACCGAAACGGTAAGAGCAGGCAGTATGGCACTTGTAAATTTCAATTTGGACACACCTGTATTCGTACCAACCGAAAAAACAGATTTTTCAAACTGCGCCAAACACGTGTTTAACAAAACACGTCGATATGCATTGACAGCTATGTTAGCATATATCAAAACACTTATAGCCAAAACGCAGGACATTGGAGGACGTGTATGCACTACTAGACGCTGATAGATGTATTTTCAATTCAAAACTCGACAAAGAAAAAAATAAACGTTCTATGAAGATGTACAGTACAAAGTATTCATACTAAACATTCGAGAACTAGTTTAAAAAGAAATTTCTTTGTTTGGAGTACTAACTGGTGCGGCTTCTGGTAATTTCAACATCAGGTCCCTCAACTTATAAGCACTGACGTTTTCCTGTTCGAATGCTTGTATAATGACATCTAACGTATTGTCTTCGTCGGCCGCTTGTTGTATGGATGACCAATAAGTACCAGTAATATTGCCCAATAGGATGGAAATAAACATCCATAGATTATTTCCCATAACAAAAATAACACGTATGATCCAAACAATTGTTGATACTGCTGTCCATAGAACCGATAACCCTATTAATTTCGTTCGTTTAGAGTCGCCTGGTTTTAATTGTAATATTTCGCGTGAATATTGTGAATTTTTTAGCCAAATGAAATTCGCAGCCACCTGCAATCCGAATGCCACCAACAACATTCCAAAAAACCAACCCAAGCCCTCGAACGTCGACCCAACTATTTCTATGCGTGATATGCACACAAATGGTGTCTCGGTACAATTAAACATTTTAAAAAAATAATTGACAACTTTATATATTAATTTGGTAAAAAATATAATTCTGAAACGATTTGAAAATCTAAATCAAATGGAATTTTAGTTGACCTTTGTTGAACCCATTCTTTTCCATTTGCCTTTACTTTTTCATAACAATCCAGTGTTTTTTGAAAATATTCCACTTCAGTGAGGCCCGTACACGAACCATGTTTTTCCCATTCGTGTTTCCAAAAATGCTCGTCTGTCCCCCGCGAACTGTGCCAATCAGCGTGCAACTGTGGCAAAAGTCCACGTAAACGTTCTATGTCAAACTTATGACCACCCTTTGAACACGCGCGCCATTTATGCACGCCTTCTTGTGGCCATAGTCCATGTATAGAATAGGGAAATTCTTTATCTTTTGCAGGTAATAACGCTAAGTAATAAAACTTCATTCTATCAAAAGTTATTTGTTTAAATACTTCTTCTTTGCTTTTGCCTCTAATTCCCATGTTCGCAGCAACATCAATTTGCGCATTTTGTGGAGTTTGTCTCTATTGGAGTCTTTTATTTTAAATAACTCAAGTTCATCCAATTCCTTTTCAATTTCCAAACATTCAACACAGACATTGGAATAATCCAATTTTGTAACGGATAGTTTGTATTTTTCGTGACATTTTATTAGTCGATTGTATACTATTTTGATTTTCTGATATACCATTATTAAAGACTTCTATTCTAAATTAAATACCTCTAAATGGAACTTCATGATGCAGTTTACCGTGGCGATTACGACCGTGTAGAAAGCGCCATGACTTACTACAGAGGAAACGTGTCAATAAGGGACATCTCTATCATCACAGCAGCGACTTTGGGTAATTACGACATCGTCGAACTACTTTTACAAAGAAACGTACCTGTCGAAACAAATACTATGCTCATAGCTTTTCAAAGAAAATGGGAAACGAGACAAATAAAAAAAATGCATCGTCAAATAATGCACGAAACGTCTGGTTTTACTCAGGGATGGTGTCCAAAATTATCAGCAGCATGTGCGGCGGCATTTTACGGACATAAAAAAGTATTAAAATTATTATTTGACAATGGTGCGGATATGCAATTTAATCCATACGCATCGGAAAGAATGGAAACACCGCCCGCTTGGAATCCACTAACGTGTGCTTTGATAGGTCAACAAATCGAAATCGCCAAGATTTTGTTGAGAATGGGCATCAAAATGACAGATATGAAGGGACAAGTGCCGACACTAATGCATATTTTACTGTGGAAAATTCCCCGTGTCCTGGTGGATCATTCGTTGTCTTATTTGTGATACGTTGTCTTATTTGTGATATCTGCACCAATACAAAAAGATAATGATTTCAACAAAAGCGGGTACAATGGCGGAACATACCATGACGTAATCTTCCACAAGAAAACCGTAGACAATATACATAATTTCAGAAATTATACGCAGAATAAAAAAGGATGGACTGAGATCACGTACATTGTGTGTTTTGACCACTTTGTACAATTGTGAAAACGGCGCTACAGAACCAATAAATACTGCACAATATCCCAAAATTAAAACGTTTTCCATTTTGTTTTTTATTCTAAACTCTTTATATACAATTTAAGTTTTTATTGCGCATATGTGTGTTTTGTAATAGGATGAAATAAAGCAATCAAAAAAATGAACTGGATTCAAATAATTGTGTCTGCTTTATTTGCAATAAATTTGACTCATTATATGGCATTAAATAAAATGTCACAAGACATATCGAATGTCCAATTTAATATTTCTTCCCAAAATAAATCACTGACTGCTATCTTCGAACATTTGGATATCATGGGGAGAATTGTTTCTGATAATTTCGGATATATAAAATTTATTAAAAATCAAACGGATGAAATACATTTAAGAATGGCGGCATATGAAAATACTATTAATTAATTTTTCTTTGTTTTCTCCAAAAACTACCTGGTTTTGAAATAGTAGCGAGTTGTATTAACGGCCAGAATCCTTGCCAAAAAAATAAATCAAACGGTGCGTGCCAACTAATTGTAGCATTGTACTGTAACAAAAATGTACACAAATTCACTTCCAGTACTAATGCTATTATAGTTATTATTAATGTAATTCCAATCACAACTTTTGCGCGGTCTGTCAAATCTGGCATTGCAGACCGCACCATATTTTTGAACGATGAACTTGATTCTGGATTACACTCCAACATAATACTTAGACAAATTGAGTAAATAATTGCCAAGACAATAATCGTTGGCATTAATCCAAATATCGAATAACTTGACAATGTCAACACCAACATTTTAATAAATACGGGTAATCCTATTTTTGAACCTCGCATTGAATTTATAAATGCACGCAATACCACCAATGACAAGACAATAGATATTTCCTGTACAAATAGTTTCCTAGGGTTGGGTACAACGTGTCCTATCGCAGTCCACCATTGAAATATAAACATACTGACCAATATTTGAATCTGCTCAGGTCCTGTTGTGATCCATTGTGGTTTATGTACATAAATTATTAACAACACAAATGGAACATATGGTAGATGGAGAATTGCACTGGGCAATTGTGCTATATTTTGTGAAAATTGATAAGGTTTTTCACAAAAAGGCAACTCTGTTCCTTCAAACATTGTATCAGATTCCGATTGAACCAAAGGGTGCGAATTCAATACTGCATATAATACACCAGTGACACCCATGACAATCGTAACAACTTCCGATAAATTAACGTTTGCCTGCAATTTTCCAGATTTTTGTACCGAAGAAATTAATAAACTATTAGAAATAAGAAGCATCAAAGCAAATGCGGTTAAATATCCAGGTTTGCATGTTAAACATATTTGTGAAATTTCTAATATAGATAAGGCTAAGGCTGCGGCATAAATTGTCCAAGCCATTGTTTGTAAACGTACAAATGTATCTCCTCCCTCCATTGGACTCCATAATTTATAATTTTTGACAAACATTGCGCCTAAAACGTGTACAATGGGTGCAATAGAAAGTAGACTTGCTTTGGTAGACAATTTGACGGGGTCGTGTATGGCATTTAAATATGGAGATAAGGCGCTGGGTATTAATGTTGAAAAGTCTAGTGCAATTAAGCCAGAAGCACACCATATACAGGCTAATGTCGGTATAATTGTAAATTTATTCATTTTATTTATTACATTATGTATATTTATACTTCTATTCTAAATCATTACTTCTATTCTAAATCATTGTAAAATCACAACTATATAAGTAACCTCTGTAAAATAAAATGTCGACCCCATCAATCATTACAAGAATTACCGACGCGATCGAAGAACTCATTAGTGCTTACGAAGACGACGATTATGTTCATCAAAAACTCGTGGAAATACATTATCAATCGTCACAGCTCTCACTTTTTTCTGATGCTCTTGCTATGTTGCAAGATTTGAAAGAACAAATAACCCCGACAGATTACGAATTGTACACACTACTTGTAAAAGACATTTCACGCGTTATTAAAGCTAAGAATAAGGTGAAACACGATAAACAAGTAGCACTCGGGCAACAATTAGACGTAATTGCCCCTTCTTTGAAAGAGGAACAAAAAAAAGGAGAAGAACCCGAACCAAAAAAGAGAAAAAAAACTAAAAAACCAGTCTTAGTGATGGACACGTTTCGACCCGCCCAACTCAAAGTTGGCCGCAAGTACCGTGTTATATTGGTGAATAAAGACTCAGTACATCGCAAAGAAAAGAAAATGAAAAAACCGTACAAAATGTTAGACGATGGGCCACAAATATGGACGTTGCAAAATATTGGCGCTGTCTATTATACATTTGACACGAAAGGAGATATTGAGGTAACTGGGTCAAATGTTGCTGTTGAAGATGTTACCTTAGAAGAAGTAGTTCTTAAGCCAGTGCCTGAACCACCCGAATTATTGGACGGGATGCTCATCCAAGTTAAGTGGGACGGATATCCAGTCTTGACACAGATGTACCGTAATGTTGTTTACGCAGAGTCACCCATAGTTTTTGTGACATATAATACGAGAACACCTATAGGGAACGAACCATTTAATCCGACCGACCCAGATGAACAGTGGAATTATCCAGAATATATTGATTTGAACAATGTGACAGAGATCGAAGTTCTTGATTGTGGTCAATATGCAGATGAAATTAAACCATTGAAACCTGCCAAAGGCTCAAAAGTCAATGTCTGTGTTGCTAAATTAAATACGGGAGAAATGCGTGTTCTGGTACCTGACGAATTATCCAATGAAGATTTGTCGCGTTCCTTCGACACAGTTGCAGCGCAAGAGAAAATCATATCGACCGACTTTGTTGAATGTCGAGTCATAAAGGTTGGGAAGACTACTTGTACATTAGAGAAATACGGAGAAGTCCCACTTGGATGTATTTTGGGCGTTTGGCGCGAGGTTGATGTTACCGTAGCCTTCGAAAGAGAACAAGGTGTTGTACCACATTTATGGACTTGTGAATGGAAAAAAAATAAGACCCGATTTGTCCTGGATTTGTATTATACGGAAATTAGATTACCTTCTGTTTCTGAGATAGAGACGTGGGTCGGTACTGGCGATGAAGAAGACGATGACGCATTGGAAGAGGGTGAAACATATGACTATTCTGGTATCGAATACGTTTGTAAAGGCGAAGCAGAAGGCGAACAAAAAACCGATGAAACGGTCTACAAATTATTCAACAAAAAATTGAACGAAACAATTTACAAGACAGCACAAGAAATTCATGACCAAATTGCGCCGAAATTTGACTTATTTGATAAACATACCCAGATATATGTGTTGTTTGCAAAGACGTTGTGGAAAGTTATGCGGTTTAATACTCACGACCGCACATACATATTGGAAAACGACGATGGCGAAACCACAGAAACCACACGCGCGCATGAAAAGGATATTATGCCTAAACCAGTATTGTCTTATGAAATTGGTCAATTGGTCGGATATAAATATGAATTTTGCAAAGTTTCAGAGGTCGAGGTAACGTATACATTAGAGTTATTGGATCAAACGTACCCCGATATCAGGTCTACTGAAGCCGGTTTGGGCAACTATGTGACAGGTATTACGGAATTAGAACTCGATGAGTGGTGCATGTATAAGAATAAGATTGTCCGTTTAAAATTAGAAAATGGTAAGTCCGTGATTGAAGAAAAACCTGACAAGAAGGGTAATATGATTAAACATGTGAAAATATTCCAGTCACCAAAAAAGAAGCGTCCAACAACGGTGAAAAAATCTTTGGTTACTTTTCAACCAGATATCGCAACTACGTTTGTCCAAGAACGATGGAATGGAATAATCACAAAGAATACACGCGTCAATGTGGAATTAAAAGACAATACCATGAAAAAAGGCGTCGTCGTTGGTTGGAGAGAATCGGATAAAGCTGAACACGCAACGTCAGACAAATATGAAATTCGATTTGACGATGGTTCTGTTAAATGGTATGGTTTTCAAAAAATAGAGGTTGTCACAGAAGCTGTAGAAGTGGAAGAACAGCTACAAGATGAGTACAATGTACCGTCCGATTCGGCATCAAGTTCAGAATCCGATTCAGATTCAGACCATGAAATATCGATGGAGGATGAATTTGAAGGTAAACTTGTTCAAGTAGGTCAAGTGGCTCCATTGGGATTGCGAGGTGAAAGAGTTCGAGACGGTGATGATGAAAAAATTTGGACAATTGTCAGAGATGTAACTGCAGATGATTTGAACGTCAAAAAACTCAAAGGAGACCAATTAGATTTGTATATAATTGAGCAAAATACAGAACAGGAAATGATGCATCGTGAAGATCTTATCAAAGTCATTGATCAACTTGAAGGGGTCGAATTAATGAAAGGGGAAGTGTTCCAAGCGGAGTTGGATGGGAATTTGTACAAATTAACATCGTGTTGGCGCGATTTTCAAATAACAGTTCCTTCTATGTGTTTGGTGTTTTACGAACCAGACATTGTGACTGGAAAACCTGTGTACTTATTGGCAGACGAAACATATACAAAACACATTGTCATGTCTACAGAGGATGGTTTATATGAATTAAATGGTGGGTTGACAGTAAATCGAGCGGAAATCGACGTCTATGTCGAACCATTTAAAACAACGGATACAGTACACTTGAAGGGAAGTTGTTATGAAGTTTTTAAGGTAACAAAGGTGAAAGGGCGTACAGTAGATTTGAAGTCAACGTGGAACCCAGCTACTAAGTTTGAAGGAGTTGATATGAGCAATGTGTCTCGCTCGTCTGAAGAGTACAATAAAGATGATTTTGTGAAAGTGAAGGCAACAAATCAAATTGAAAAAGTAGAAAAATCTAAGAATAATCGTGTTTCTCTTGTTGGAATAAAAGATAGAACATTTGGTCCAAGTGAATTGTCACCGTCTGATGACCCATCAAATAAGGAAAGTTCTGATTTGGAAGATAGTGAGAGCGGTAGTGAGAGCGGTAGTGAGAGCGGTAGTGAGAGCGGTAGTGAGAGCGGTAGTGAGAGCGGTAGTGATA
>Ga0206126_10000502_pt1 | contig 51320 bp, 39 predicted proteins | sample Helgoland_Spring_5_FD_148621 | JGI IMG/M metagenome (GOLD analysis project Ga0206126, IMG submission 148621) | Pelagic subsurface seawater microbial communities from Kabeltonne, Helgoland, North Sea - Helgoland_Spring_Bloom_20160412_1 | ecosystem: Environmental > Aquatic > Marine > Epipelagic ...
AGCGCTAGAATCATCAAGGGTATAAAGGCGGCCGTGTTCACTTTTGCGTTGTGACCTGCCGCATAACCAATGATGAAAAAGCCCGAATATCCATAAGCAAATCCGCCAATGGAGCTAAGCCAATGGTTGACACCCATACCTCGCAAGCCAATAAATGCCGCAATCATCAGATAGAATAAGATGTAAGTAGAGGAGTTGGTGCCGCCGATGCCGCGCACGACATCTGTTAAATATTGGAAGATATTTCCGTCGTATTTCGTGCTGATCTGCGTAGCAGGCATACCGCTAAACATTGCATTTGTCCAAAGGGCTTCTTCGCCTGTTTCCGCGCGATAATCGCGGATTTCTTTGCTTTTCGCATAGCCTAGTTTGATATCGTCTTGATCCAATACATCGCCATTAAAATAGGCCGGACTTAAGAAGGCAACGTTGATACCCAATAGAATAACCATTGGTAAGATCCAGGTCTTGAGTACAGGTAGGTAATTTTTGAAATCCATAATAGCTTTTTGAATCGGGACTCCAAGCTAGCAAAAGTTGTGGAATAATACCGACTTAATACGTTGATTATGCTAGCATTCGTGCGTATTTTCGGTATTCCAATTAGAATTCGAAATAATGAACGATCAACCCGCGAACACCATCGGTAAAAATGAAATAGAAGAACTGCTTACGCAAGGCTGCGATGAGCGTGTTCACATTTTACCGGAAAGTGGCTTGAACAAATACCATTTGAACCCCGTCAAATTTGAATCTCTATTTCAACGCGGTTCTTGTACAGCAAATGTCTTAACACGTCGTTCTTTCAACGTTGCTAAAGCGTTTTTAGGCAAATACGATGAGTTGAGCTACGAGAATTTACTTGAAAATCAGGCCAACCGTCTTCGTGCATTAGTACAGAGTGAGTTCAAAGATCCTTTTGATGTGTTCTTTGCGCCATCGGGATCAGATTTAGTCTACTATCCTTTAATGTTCCAAATGATGTTGAATCCCGACAAACGTTTGCTGAACATTGTGAGTTGCCCAGAAGAGTTGGGTTCGGGATCGAAGTTTGCGAGCGAAACTAGATTCTACGCGAATTACAATCAATTCGGAGATCAAATTGAAAAAGGAGCCTTCGTTGATTCAAACAACACCTCTGAAGTACATTACCTCGATGCAAGAGATGCGGATGGGAATATTCTAGACCGCACCACAGCCATTCATGAGCTTATTGCAAACAATCCGGATGCTTCGGTAGTGGGCAGTTTAGTGTTTGGTTCAAAATCAGGAATTAAGGATGACTTAAATGTTATTGATACCGATAGTGAAACCATGTGGGTGGTCGATCTGTGCCAATTCCGTGTTGATCATTCGCTCATCCACGATTTACTTGAAAAGGGAGTGATGGTGATGCTCACCGGTAGTAAGTTTTTCCAAGCGCCGCCTTTCTGTGCCGCCATGCTTGTACCGCGTAAGTGGAGTGAGCGATTAAAGCAGGTCGATGCCAGCATTATCGCGCCATACGGCAAATTATTTAGTGCTTACGATGTCCCGTGGTTCATGGAAAACATGCGTGAACATTTACCTAAAAAGGAAAATAAAGCGTTGCGTTTGCGTTGGGAAATAGCGCTGGACGAGATGTCCGCCTACAGCTATTGGTCAACAAAGCAGACAGATAATATCATTTCGCGCTGGGCCATGGGTGTCATGAGTAAACTCGAAACGTCGGATTCGTTCAAACTCATGCCGGACCAATTAAAGACGAACATGTCCATTATCTCTTTCCAAGTTTGGGTGAACGGAAGTGCATTAGACAATGAGCAGTTAAAAGCCCTATTCAAAGCCATTACCACCTCCAAACATGAAGGTTTTATTGGCGGGAAGGACACTGTGTTCTTTGGGCAGCCCGTTCAATATGGCGAAAAGAGTTTCATTCGATTGGCCATAGGCGCCTACACCGTTCGCGCGTTCTTAGAAAAAGACGCCGTTGACTTAACCAATGATTACCGATTGATTAACATCATTGAGGCCGTTGCGCAAGACATGTTTAGTGGAAAATAATACGTCTATATTACCGGCGGTTCAGTCGCTATTGCCGCAATTAGGTCGGGAAGATACAGCGGCTATCGTCACACATCTTCCTCGATTGAAAGCCCGCTTGGCGCACTTAAGTGCGGCTATGCCCGGTATGCAACACAGTATTGCTATTAAAACGAATCCCCATGCCCAACTGCTACGTACGCTCGTAGAGTTCGGTTATGGTTTGGAAGCAGCCTCCATTGAAGAAGTGAGAAGAGCCAAGGCTGCTGGTTGTCCAGTGAATCAAATCGTTTTTGATTCTCCTGTAAAAACACGCCATGAAATTGCTGAGGTGGCTTACGAAAAAGGAATGCTGGTCAATGTAAACACTCTCGCGGAATTAAAGCGTTTTCCCTCAGATGCGACCTGCATTTTGGGCATCCGTATCAATCCGCAAGTACATGCAGGTTCCCCTGAAATGTTCGATGTGAGCAAAAACGAAAGCAAATTTGGCGTGCCCATTTCACAGCAATCAGATCTTATTCAAGCCGCTTTAAACTACCCGGTGAATGCATTGCACATTCATAGTGGATCTCAGATGCAGAATCTAGACGCTCAAAAGGAGGCATTGATTGGCTTGCGTGAAGTTGCGATTGCCATAAATACTCAATCCCCGGGTAAAATTAACACACTTGACATTGGTGGTGGACTGCCTTCAGAGCCCTTACAGGCTCAGACGAAGATGTCCATATATGGCGCTATGGTGCAAGAAGTGTTTCGCGGCACCTCATTCAAATTAGTGACAGAATTTGGTCAATGGGTACATGCGCCGGCTGGATTCGCTATTAGTGCCATTGAATACGTGGTTCGGCCCGATCGCGTTTTTATCCACTTGGGCGCCGATTTCTTTATGAGAGACGCCTATACAAGGGCACGACCGTTCCCGCTAGCTGTAGTTTCTGCAGAAGGGGTGTTGCGTCAAGGCGAAGAACGACCGTTTGATATCGCCGGTCCGTTGTGTTTTGCAGGCGACTATTTAGCGCACAAAAAAAATCTACCGGGGGATTTAGAAGAAAATGACCTTTTAATTGTCGATGAAACCGGGGCAAACACTTACGCGCTGTGGTCAAGGCATTGTTCTCGAACCGTCCCATCTTACTGGGCTTGGGATGGAAATTCAATAGTTAAGTGGTCAGAACGCCAAACAATTGGTTTTTAATCTTATTTTTGAAACTCAAGCAGTTACTCATGAAGAATAGTCTTCTCCTTTTATTCGCATTTTTTTCACCGGCGCTATTTGCTCAGGTGATGACCGTTACTGTCGATCAAGACGACTTTCTTGTTTGTCCTGATGAGGTAGTAGAGGTAGTTGCTGCGCGCAGTACCACGGCCAATAATTCCTTGCAGTTTGACGGTGCATCCGATTATTTGGAGATACCAAATAACGCAGTGTTTAATCTTGGTAACACCAGTTTTACAGTCGAATTCTGGGTTTTGGTAAACTCTACATCAGGTCTTGATTACCTCTCGGTATACAGAAATACCGCAGGCCATGGTTGGGCGATTTGGAAAGATAACTCTGGAAATGTTGGATTTGCAGCGAGAGACAATGCCGGAGCGTACGACTTGATGACGGGTAACATTACCTCAATAGACGACGGTAATTGGCATCACGTAGCAGTGACGTGGAACCGTGGTACAACGACAGCTACGTTATATATAGACGGTGGATTCGAAACATCGAAAAACTTTGGTGTTGGAGGTGATATAGCGCACACGGGCGACATTACTTTAGGTTATGGAGTAAGTCCTACTTCAGGAAATCCATCATATTTGAATGGAGAGATGGATGAATTCCGAATTTGGAATGAAGAACGCGCCTCTGGTGACATTCAGACATACATGAGTACGCATTTGAACCCTATCTCTTTCCCTACGCTCGCAGTAAATTTTGACTTTAATGAGCTTACCGATGCTGACGGATGGGAAGATTGTGCAGCAGGAATTATTGCGCCTAACGGTTCTGCAACACCCTCTGTAAATACAATGGGTGGACCATTAATGACATTCAACTTTGCATACAGCTGGACAAATACATCAGGCAACACCCAGGGCGGTGCCGTTTATCAAAAAACGTTTTCTCGCGACGATACCGTAGTGGTTGAGGCGGGATATTGTAAATACTATTGTACGGATACTGTATATATTGCCTTAGCGGAATGTGATACGCTACGCGACCCACGAGATGTGGCTGCCGTGTTTGCACCTTCAGCGTTTACACCTAATGGCGATACAAAGAATGACTTTTATCTTGTGAAAGCGAATGCCATTACCTATTTCGAAATGCAGATTTATAATAGAGACGGAAACATCTTATTTCACAGTAAAGACATTAATACGGGCTGGAATGGAACGTTTAATGATAAGTATTGCTATGAAGGAGTCTACGTTGCACAAATCATGTACCGTGACGTAGATGGCGTAGAATTCGTCAAATACCAGCAATTCAATTTAATGCGCTAATTCGTTTCGCAGATACATAAAGATAGAGCCTCGAGAGTTTTCTCGGGGCTTTTTTATGCTGGTGTATCTAGGTCCTTTTGCTGCTGGGCACCAGAGATACTCGCATTTAATTCAAATCCAATGATGAGTCCAAAGGCATTGACATAGATCCAAAGTAACATGATCAATAGCGTTCCAATGGAGCCGTAGAATTTGTTGTAGGTAGAAAAATGCTCAACATAAAAACTGAACCCCTGCGAAGAACTAATAATTAGAAAAGTAGCTAATAGGCTGCCTGCAGAAATGAAGCGCCAATTCCGCGAGCGGACGGGCCCATAGTTGTACACCAACGATATGGCCAACAGAATGGTGAGCAGCAACACTAGTAATCTACCCCAGTAAATGACAAATGAAGCGTAGTGTGCGAGATAGCCCAATTCCACAAGCCAGTCAGTAAAACCTTGCGTAAAGATTAACGCTACTATAGCAATAATGATCAGCACTGTAAGGCCTATAGTGAGCAGAAATGCCGAAAAATACTGCGACCAGAAGTTCTTTACATTGATGTTGTGGTAGCTAATACCCAAATTAGAGATAAGGCTTAAAGTGCCGTTGGTGGCAAAAACAAGTGCCGCAATGAAGGTGACCGATAATAGTCCGCCGCGCTTTATGGTCAGGACATCTTCGATCGCATCGAACGCCATTACATGCGTACTTTCTGGCAATACATCCTTTAATATCCCAAAGAGTTCTTCCTGAAAAACATCGAGCGGTAAGTAGGCAATTAAGGTAAAGATGAAGATGATGCCAGGAAATAAAGCAAGGAAAAAGCTAAAGCTAACAGATCCGGCCCTCGAGGTGATTGCCCCTTGGTAGATTCCTCGAACGAAAAAGCTCAAAATATCCCATAAAGAGAGTCCGTCGAAAAAAGGTGGCTTTACCTTACTCAGGTTGCTTTCTATGCTGGCTAAGAGTTTCATGTTACAGCGCTTTTAAGCTCATGTCTAATCCTTTAATATGGTGGGTCAGCGCACCAACGCTAATGTAATCCACTCCACATTCGGCGTAAGGTACTAAGGTATGGCGAGTTATACCACCACTGCTTTCAACTTCTGTCCGACCCGCGATGTATTCAACGGCTTCTTTTGTTGCCGAAACAGTAAAATTATCAAGCATTATGCGATCAACTTCGGCTTGAAGTGCTTCTTTTACTTCTTGTAAATTTCTCGTCTCTACTTCTATGGCTAGCGTTCTATTCGTCTGCGCTAAGTAGGCCTTGGTCCGTGCCACTGCTGCTTTAATACCGCCTGCAAAATCCACATGGTTATCTTTCAGCATCACCATATCATATAGCCCCATTCGATGGTTACCACCTCCGCCTAAAGCCACGGCCCATTTTTCTAATAACCGCAGTCCAGGCGTGGTTTTTCGAGTATCAAGAACGGTACATGAGGTGTGTTTAATTTTTGCAGCATACGAATAGGTACGAGTAGCAATTCCAGACAGCCGCTGAAGGTAATTCAATACAAGACGTTCACTTTGCAAAAGTTTGATCGTATTCCCTTCAACGAACAAAGCTACAGTACCTTTTTCCACGAGCGCACCGTCTTCTATAAACTGCTCAACGGTTGCAGTATTATCCAGGTATTTGAACAAATAAGTAGCCAACGCACCACCTGCAAAAACGCCTGCTTCTTTAATAATGAGCTGGGCTTTGCCGCGATGATCTACAGGTATACTGGATAGGGCGCTATGATCTCCATCGCCAATATCTTCCGCAATGGCAAAATCAAATTGGGCCTTTAAATCATCAAAATTTGGTGTCCATGAAGCGTGGGGCATAAAATCGATTTTAAAAGTGTGCTTCTCAATGCAAGTTAGCATCTTTGTGTAGCTCATGAAGATTGTATTTCTGGTTATTGGTAAAACTTCTGAACGCTACCTCTCCGAAGGAATGGCTCAGTTTGAAAGTCGATTAAAACATTACTCGCCTTTTGAAACTATTGTTGTGCCTGACATTAAGGGAGGCGGTAAGCGAACGGCTGAGGTTTTGAAGGAATTGGAATTTGAGGCCTTTCGTAAGCATTTTCAGCCGGGGGATTGGATGGTACTGCTCGACGAAAAAGGTAAACGCTATACCTCACGCGGGTTTGCTCAACAAATGCAAAAATGGATGAATGCTGGACCTAAACGATTGGTATTTATCGTGGGCGGTGCATTTGGATTTTCTCCCAAGATGTATGAAAAAGCAAACGGTTTATTGAGTATGAGTGAAATGACCACTTCACACCAACTAATTCGTGTTGTATTTTTAGAGCAAATCTACCGCGCCTTTACTATTTTGAATAACGAACCTTACCACAACGATTAATGGCAACCTACAGCTACGAAAGTATCGTCAAAGACCTGCGTGCTAAGAAGTTAGCCCCTGTGTATTTTTTTTCTGGTGAGGAATCTTTTTATGCCCAGCAATTGCTGGAAATTATTGAGAAAGAACTGTTAGATGAGGCAGAGCGTAGCTTTAATCAGAGTGTGCTTTATGGAAAGGATACTAACATGTTACAAATCTTAGAGGAGGCGAAGCGTTTCCCAATGATGAGTGAACGCATGGTAGTCGTTGTAAAGGAGGCGCAGCATTTGAAGGCGTCCGATTGGGAACTTTTGGCCGCTTATCTTGAGCAACCGCAGCCAACCACTGTTTTGGCATTTGGGCACATGCATAAAAAATTGGACAAACGTTCTAAGGCAGGTAAAGCAATCAAGGCGAAAACAGTTTTTTTAGAGTCTGACCCGTTGCGCGATTATCAGGTAATCCCATGGTTAGAGCAACGCTTATCCGCTAAAGGCTTTACCGCTTCACCTTCCGTTGTTGCTGCTTTGGCAGAGCAGGTCGGTACAGACTTGAGTCGACTACACAATGAGGTGAACAAACTGCACGTTGCTATGGGTGATGCACGCAGTTTGTCGGCCGCAGATATCGAACGTCATATAGGTATTTCGAAAGACTATAATAATTTTGAATTGGTTGCGGCAATTGCCACTAGGGATGTGGCTAAGGCATTTAAAATTGTCCACTTTTTCAGTAAAAACGCAAAAGAACATCCGGTGCAAATGATTACTGGAATCTTGTTCAACTTCGTCAACAACCTCATTCAATACCACAGCCTAAAAGGGAAAAATGAAAAACAGATCGCTACTGCGCTGAAGGTCCATCCTTACTTCTTGAAACAATTTAGTGCAGCCGCGCGTCATTATTCGGCCGAACATGCGCATATTATGCTTGAGGAATTGTTGGTTTTTGACCGTAAATGCAAAGGAGTAATACGTTCGTCTTCAGGGGAGTATGAACATCTAAGAGAGTGGTTGATTCGGTGTGCGCTTTAGGCCTTATTTTTGCAGCAAGAATCCCACTATGAAATTTAGACTCCTCTTCCTTTTCCTGTTTGCACAAATAAGCCTTTTTGCCCAAGGACAAATGCTGCGTGGCTTTGTTTATGCCGAAGGAGGTGCGGAGCCTGTACCTTATGCAAATGTTATTATTGAAGGTGCGAACGTCGGGGCAATGACGAATCTTGACGGGTATTTCCAGGTAAATAAAGTACCGGTGGGTCTTCAAGAGGTCACAGTTTCTTTTTTAGGTTTTGAACCAACCACGCTAGAGGCTCGTATTTACAATAATAAACCGACTACGATTAAGGTCTATCTGAAAGAGTCCACCCAAATGCTTAACACGGTTGACTTGAATATTGAGCGTGCTGAGAAAAAAATTAAGGTGAATACAGCAGTAGTGACGCTGAATCCAAAGTCTATCGAAACCTTCTCGGCGGGGGGCGATCCAGATTTAATGAAAGCTATTGCCGTCTTACCGGGGGTCGTTACTACAGGGGACCAAGGTGGTCAGCTCTATATTCGTGGCGGCGCTCCCATTCAAAACCTGGTTTTGCTGGACGGAATGATTGTTTACAATCCCTTTCACAGCATAGGATTTTTCTCTGTTTTTGATACGGATGTCTTGCAAAGTGCGAAGGTATACACTGCTGGATTCGGCGCTGAGTACGGTTCTCGGAATTCATCAGTGATGGATATTAAAACTAGAGACGGTAACCGAAAGGACATTAGCGGGAAGTTATATTCTTCGACGTACATGAGTAAACTGTTGGTGGAAGCGCCAATAGGACCAAAAGGGAAAAACGGATTGGCAAACAACAGTATTTTCCTTTCCGGTAAAACGAGCTATTTACGTCAAGCTGCTCCCATTTTCTATCCTTATGTTGAAACACGTTTCGGTGGACTGCCTTTCACCTTTAATGACCTCTATGGTAAGTTCACAACGCAAACGGATAATGGATCTAAACTAAGTGCCAAGGCGTTTAATTTTTCAGATGCGGTCTTGTTAGATTCAACGAAAGGTTTACAGTGGAACAGTTGGGGGTACGGGGCTAATTTCACGGTAATACCGCCTGCCTCAGCAACATTGATACAAGGCGATTTTGCGCAAAGCCAATATTATATCGAGAGCACTGAAAATCCAGATCAACCCCGGAATTCGACCATAAACGGTTTCAACGGTGGCTTAGACTTCACTTATTTCATTGGAAAGGCAGATGAAGCCAAATATGGGATTGATTTGATTGGCTATACAACAGATTTCAGTTTTACAAATAGCCTAGGATTAAGCCTCAACCAACAGGAAAGTACCACGGAGTTAGGCGGTTATTTTAATTACCGCCATGTCGGGACCCTATTGATCGTAGAGCCAGGTCTGCGTTTGCATTACTACGGTTCGCTTTCTGAACTGAGTGTTGAGCCAAGACTCGGTGTGAAGTACAGTATAACGGAAGACTTCCGGTTTAAGGCATCTGGTGGGCTGTACAGTCAGAACCTGGTGGCAGCAAATTCTGACCGTGATGTTGTGAATTTGTTTTATGGTTTTTTATCGGGTGCCACAGATCTTCCGGAAAATTTTAGAGACAATCCCATAACCTCTAAACTGCAAAAAGCGACGCATGTGGTTGGCGGGTTTGAATACGATTTAGGTGATCACTGGGATCTTAATTTAGAGACGTATTTGAAGGATTTTTCTCAAATCACGAATGTCAACCGCAATAAGTTATACGATGACGTTCCTGCCTACAGCGATCGTCCTGAGATTTTACGCAAGGATTTTATCGTTGAGCACGGATGGGCGTTTGGATACGATGCGGTATTGAAATATGAAAAAGGGCGCTATTATTTCTGGGGGGTCTATGCATGGAGTAAGGTGCGACGTGATGATGGTGTTCAAGTCTATGCACCCAACTTTGACCGTCGTCATAATTTGAACCTAGTCGGAAATGCAAAACTGGGTAATAAAGAACAATGGTACATTAGTGTTCGTTGGAATTTGGGTACAGGCTTTCCATTCACCCCAACCCAAGGCTATTATCCAGGAATAGATTTTCTTGACCCTTTAGGCAATCCTGATATCAATTTTGACTATACCACAGCGAATGGAGACCCATCGGTATTATACGGTGCATTAAACAGCAATCGATTGCCTACCTACCACCGATTAGATGCGAGTCTGAAATATTCTGGTGATTGGAAATACGGCGCTATGGAGGCTGCAGTAGGTGCAACAAACATGTATAACCGCGAAAACATCTTCTATTACGACCGTATCGAGGCCGAGCGTGTGAATCAATTGCCAATAATGCCTACGATTAGCTGTAGTTTCTCCTTTTAATTGGGCGAGAAAAGAGGTACTTTTGCCCTGTTTCAAATGAACTATGGCAAGTACTAAATACATCTTTGTTACCGGTGGTGTAACATCTTCTCTGGGTAAAGGGATCATTTCCGCTTCTTTAGCGAAACTTCTGCAAGCACGCGGCTACCGGGTGACTATTCAGAAATTGGACCCGTATATTAACGTGGATCCAGGTACATTGAACCCTTATGAACACGGTGAATGTTATGTTACTGAAGACGGTGCAGAGACGGATCTAGATTTAGGCCATTACGAACGTTTTTTAGGGACGCCTACCTCACAGGGAAACAATGTCACCACAGGTCGTATTTATCAGAGCGTGATAGATAAGGAGCGCCGTGGGGATTATTTAGGGAAGACCGTTCAGGTTATTCCACACATTACCGACGAGATAAAGAGTAGAGTTAAGATTCTTGGCGAAACTGGAAATTACGATATCGTAATCACAGAGATAGGTGGAACGGTGGGTGATATTGAAGCGGTGCCTTACATCGAAAGTGTTCGTCAATTGAAATGGGAAATGGAGCGCGATTGTATGGTGGTGCATTTGACCTTGTTGCCATTCTTAGCAGTCACGGGTGAGTTAAAAACTAAACCAACGCAGCATAGTGTTAAGACGTTGCTCGAGAGTGGTGTGCAGCCTGATATTTTGGTGTGTCGTGCGGAACATTCTATTGATGAAGATATTCGAAGAAAATTGGCGTTGTTTACCAATGTTCGTCCTAAAAATGTAATTGAATCACGCGATGCCAGTACTATTTATGAGGTACCCGTGATGATGTATAAAGAGAAACTAGATGAGGTAGTTTTGGATTACTTCGGCCTAGAATCTAAACAACAGCCAGATTTGGATAAGTGGCTGGATTTCTTGAGCCGCTTGAAGTACCCGAAGCGCACGGTGGAAATTGGCTTGATTGGCAAATACGTCGAACTTAAAGAGAGCTACAAGTCCATTACGGAGGCCTTTATTCATGCTGGAGCAGCCAATGAAGTTGAGGTTAAAATCCGTTGGATTCATTCAGAACACCTGACAGAGAAAAATGCGGCAAACACCTGCAAAGGATTGGATGGGGTATTAGTCGCTCCAGGTTTTGGTGAGCGCGGTTTTGAAGGTAAAGTAGCAACCGTGCAATATGCCAGGGAAAATAAGATTCCATACTTCGGTATCTGTTATGGGATGCAAGCTGCAGTTATTGAATATGCAAGAAATGTATTGGGATACAAGAATGCAAATACAACTGAAGTAGACCCGAAGACAGATAAGCCTGTGATCGCGCTCATGGATGAGCAAATGCACATTACTGATATGGGCGGTACAATGCGATTGGGTGCACAGAAATGTGATCTCGTTGAAGGCTCTATTGCAAGAGCGGCTTATGGTGAAGCGCACATTACTGAGCGTCACCGCCACCGTTATGAATTTAATAATGATTTTAAGGAGGTTTTGACCAATGCGGGTTTAAAGGCGACGGGTATTAATCCAGAAAGTGGCTTAGTTGAAATCGTTGAGGTAGAAAATCACCCCTTCTTTGTTGGTGTGCAATACCACCCAGAATATAAAAGTACGGTTGTAAAGCCGCATCCACTTTTTGTTGCATTCGTGAAGGCATGTGACGAATTCCATCAAAATAAATAGGACATGGAAAACCAAAATAAAGGGCTAGATAAAAACCAAATTATTGGCTTTGTACTGATCGCTGCCATCATGGGCGTGTTCGGATGGTGGCAAAGTAAAAATGCCCCCGAAGAACCACTAGAGCCTGTAGTAGAGGAGGCACTGGAAAGTGTTAACGAATCTGATCTTGTTGTTCTAGATGAAACAGCGATCGTAAGTGCGGAAGTACTTGATAGCAATGGTTTCGTTGCAGAAGAATTTGTTGTTGAGAACAACGATTTAAAATTGACCTTCAGCACTCAGGGCGCAAGGATGATTTCTGCACAGATGAAGGATTATCAAACCTACGATAGTCTGCCGCTGTATTTGGTGAATGAAAATCAGACGATGGATTTGATTTTACCCGGTGCAGAAAGTCTAGGTCAAAAAGGATTTACAATAGATGCTCAAACGTCATCTGCCGTTGTTCTAACAGATGGATCTACTAAAGTTCGTATCACACTCCCTGAAAATGGTTTTGATTTTTCTTGGGTTGTTAGTGGCAATGCAGGTATTGCAGGTAAGCCGGAATTGTTCTGGGAACGCACAGCCATGCGCACGGAGAAAGGTATTAGTAATGAGCGTATTTATTCCACGTATTCTTATAAAGTCAGTGAGGACGGAGATATTGAAAACATGAGTGGGCGCGGTGGTGACGATAGTGAAGCATTGGGCGGCGTGGATTGGCTTGCTCAAAAGCAGCACTTCTTTTCCTTCATTGCTCACCCTGAAGCTGGTTTTTCTCAAGTTCAAGCAGCCACCGTTAATGGAAGCGATGAAGACGAGAGTATTATAAAAAAATTCTCGAGCACAGCCACTTTGAATACTACTGTTGATGGTTCTTATACCTTACCGTTTACATTTTATATTGGCCCAAATCATTACCAGACCCTCAAAGACTACGACCAAGGCTACGAAAAGGTGATTAATTTCGGTTGGGGAATCTTTGGTTGGATTGGACGCGGCGTGGTCGTGCCAATTTTTAATTGGCTTGAAGGATATGGCCTAGGTTACGGTTTGATCATTCTCATCATGGTACTTATCATTAAAGGAGCAATGTCGCCTTTAACTTTTGCATCGTACCGTTCGATGGCGAAAATGCGTGTTCTGAAGCCACAGCTGGAAGAAATCAATAAAAAATTTGGCGAGAAGGATGCTGTTGCAAAGCAGCAGGCGCAAATGGGGCTGTATAGAGAAGCCGGTGTGAACCCATTAGGTGGTTGTATACCGGTGATTGTTCAAATGCCAATCCTCATTGCAATGTTCCGATTCTTCCCGGCATCGATTGAATTGCGTGGTGAGAGTTTCCTTTGGGCAACAGATTTGAGTACTTACGATGCCTTGATATCGTGGGATCAACACATACCATTGATCAGTTCTTTCTACGGTAATCATATTTCGATATTTACGCTGTTGATGACTGCATCAACCATTCTTTACACTAGAATGAATCAGCAGATGACTGCGGGAACAGGCTCGAGTGAGCAAATGAAGCAAATGCAGGTGATCATGTATCTAATGCCTTTGATGTTTATGTTCGTATTGAACAGCTATCCGGCAGGTCTGACCTACTACTACTTCTTGAGTAACATTGTAACCTTTGGTATGCAATGGGGTATTCGTAAGAGCGTAAATGATGAAGCTATTCTAGCAAAAATTGAAGCTAAAAAGGCACAGCCTAAAGGCGAAAAAAAGAAGAGCAAGTTTCAGGCTCGATTAGAAGATATGCAGCGCCAACAGAATTTAAGCAGGTCGCAGCGCAGAAAGTAATTTGGATTTTTCCCAGCAAAAAGCCCCGCTCTTAGCGGGGCTTTTTTGTTTAACACATTTCGATCGTTTGTTTGTCGAAATCTATGACGGTAGGCCCTCCCGTGCACCCGCCAATCTCTTCGAGAGATACGTCTTTCTCATCATTGCTGATGATCCATACGCCGCTTTGGTGCTTGCGAAGCGTTCCGTCTTCAATGACATCATCGGGCGTAGCACCCATCCATAGGATATTACTGTTTTTAGATACTTTGAGGGTAATGTGACCGTCCTTGAGAATGACGACGACTTCATCGCCCATGGTTCTGCCGCTCCATTCCGCAAAGGCCACCTCGTATATGTAGGTTCCGTTTTTAGGAATCTCGCTTTGAGGCTGTTCTACGGTAAACGAAAACGAGAACAATAAGGATAGAAGTAGTTGCATCGTGACAAAATAAAAAAAGCCCCGCAGTTTCCTGCGAGGCTTTTTTTAAAGTTGTTATGATTTAGTCAATGTGTGTAACAACACCATTGATGTAATCGTAATCGCCAGAACCGTCTTGACGCAGTTCCCAAATGATTGTTGCCACGCTGAAATCGGCATCAAAAGGAAGTGTCGGTTTTTCGATATGGAACTGGAAAGGAGTATAACGTGTTCCGTAAATATCACCAGCGGCATAAGCATTACCCAAAGGATTGATATCACCTAAGTTCATTCCCCATGGACCTAACGCAACCATTGAAGTATCGCTAGTGGTAGCATCAGTGCTTTCAAGCCAACCTACAACTGCAGTTGTCGCATGACGGTAAAGTACCTCATCGTGGGTGTAGGTCGTACCTGAAGTAATGAGCGGTACACCTGCAACAACGGCAGCGTCTTGTGCCCAGGTCGTTGGTGTGGTACCAGAACCGGTACTTACTTTTGGAAGTGAGCTCACTTGATTCAAATCAACACCGTTACCATAATCCTTAGCTACAACACCGTTCAATAATAAGTACGACTGTACCATATAGATGTTTTCTGTTTTCGTCTCGAGGACTTTGATGCGCGGGTAGACGGTAAAGCTTGTACCGGTCGTATTGGTCATAACATCTGCTTCGAGGCTAAAAGCAACTTCCGCCATAGTAGCAGCAGCAGCGGCAGTAGCTGGGCTTTGACCTACGTCGGTGTTGTTCACATAAAAGTTAGGTACACCAGAGGTTGGGAAATTGTCGTCAAACTTTGCGGAAGCTTCGTTATCCGTAGAGAACCAGTCACCAACGTGGTTCGCTATAAGCACAACGCTATCACCCAATACTCCGTCGAGCATGGTCATGATTTCCGCACCATTTGGACAGTATTGACACCAAGCTCCAGTTGTTTCAATCACCAAGGGACGAACTACTCCGGTAACCGTAAGTGAATCGCCAGGATATGTTGCCGGCGCAGGTTCAGGACCTCCAGTCTCACATGAAGTGAGGAATAATGCGCCGAATACGGCGCTTAACGCGATTAATTTTTTCATAATTCGAAATATATCTTTAGGAAAGTCTAAAATATCGAAAAATCATGAATGAATTACATTGAATATGTAAACGGGTAGATGGTCTGAGTAACCGGAAGTGTAAAATCGGCCTAAAAAGGATCGTTTGGGTTTATAACCGCCCCATTTGGTATCAATTTCTAGCAATATAGATGGCGCTATAACGGTTCCTCCAAAAGGGTTGCTACCTCTGTATAGCGCGAGGTCTATATGTTGCCATCGACCTTGATATTTATAGCTGCCAAGGATGTTTTTTGGGTAGGAAAATTCAGGAGAGATCCATCCGTTTTTTAGGTGATTTTGGAACCAATCTGCGGAGGCTAAGTCGTTGAAATCGCCAAGAATTAATTGGTTTTGATTGGTGTCTTTTTCTAACTGCTTCACTACTGCCTTTAATGCCTGTTCTCGCAACGGAGCACTTTGGACCGCACCTCCGCGTTTGGAAGGCAAGTGCACAATAGCGCACGTTAAGGTAATGCTGTCTTCGTCAGAGGCACTTTTCGTTTGAAGTAATAATGCATCGCGAGACCTGAAATAGGTTGAACTGTAGGCGATAGGATGTGAAGTGACAACTCGCGTTGTGGAAGTATTGATAAGTGCAGCACAATCTATTCCCCGATGGTCAGGACTGTCGTAATGCACCACTTGCCAAGGTCCAAAACCTGCGATGGCTTTGTGTTTAGCGAGATCGATGAGCACACTACGGTTTTCAACTTCCGCGAGGGCGATAATGTCAATACTTTGTCCTACGGTATTAATGCTGGATCGAATGGCACGGGCAGTTTGCCTGATTTTTAAGTAATAGATAGGGGTATTGTATTCGTAACCGCCATTGGGTGTGAAAGCATGATCATTTTTACCTCTATCATGTAAGGTATCAAAGAGATTTTCTACATTATAGAACAATACATGCTGCGCCAGGCATTGGTTCATGGAGAGTCCGCTGTGTAGGCATAGATATAGAATTATTCGCCACATTTTAAGGTAACGGCCGCAATGCCAATTAAAATATACGGTGTTGAAAGGTTGTGTTCGTCAACAATCAGTTGAAATAGAGCAAGGAAGAATCGCCATAGCTTAAAAAGCGGTACTCGTTCGAAAGCGCATGTTGGTAGACCTCTTTCCATTGCGGCCCTATTCCCGCGCTCACTAATAGTAAAAGGGTTGATCCGGGCTGGTGAAAATTAGTGATGATACCTTGGACTGATTTGATTCGATAACCGGGTTTGATCATCAACTGCGTTTTTACGGCTAAGGACTGAATCCCCTGTTCATCCATATGGTTGATGAGGGAGGCATACGCTTCACGAGTAGTTATGTCGGTATTTAATTCGTAAGCTTCGAATTGGCCTAAATCCTCCAAAGGAAGTCCCTGGAGTAGTTTAACGCCCATCCAATGACAGCTTTCTAAAGTGCGCAGACTAGTGGTTCCCACCGCAAACTGTGCGCCTTCATGATCGAGGTAACGTTGCAGCCAATTCCGACTCAAGAGCAGCTCTTCCGAATGCATCTCATGATTTTCTACAGTGCCTTCGTCTAACGGCTTAAACGTACCAGCACCGACGTGAAGTGTGACGTCAAACCATCGGTGATGTTGCGATTTTAATTGGTCAAAGACTCTAGGAGTGAAGTGTAAACCTGCAGTTGGTGCTGCAACAGACCCATTGCTTGCCGCATAGACAGTTTGGTACCGTTCGATGTCCTCATTTTCTGCATCCCTATTCATGTATGGCGGCAGCGGGATTTTTCCTGCAGCTTCTAGAATGGTACTGAAGGCATCTGCACTGTTCCAGCTAAAATGAATGACAAAGGCGTGACCAACACGCGCCCCTTTTTCTGCGGTGAGCACAAGGTCGTTCCCAAGATCGAGTGTCAACGGGTGGTCCTTCCAGCGTTTGAGATTACCCACAAGGCATTCGAAATGTACCGATCCTTTGGCATTCATGCTTTCCTCAACACTCATATGGTAGGGTCCTAGGCAAAATACTTCGATGGGTTTCGCCCCTTTGGTCTTTATGAAATGAAGACGTGCTTTTACCACTCTCGTATTGTTGAAAATCAGTTGTGAGTGATCCGGGAGTACTTCCGAGAGGTCTGAAAACAAACAGTCTTCTATGCTTCCGCCACGGTAGACAAGGAGTTTACTTGCATCGCGATGTTGCAGCGGGTGCGTTGCGATGCGGTCTGCTGGGAGGAGGTATTCGAAATCGGACTTTTGCATGATAAATTCGCTCGATGCAAATGTAGGTATCGCTACCTTTACAATAAGAACGAATTCTCACATGGCTAAAAAGATCATTCTTTCCACGACCAATGATATAAGCACAGACAACCGTGTGCACAAGGTGGCTATGCTTTTGATGCAATTGGGATTCGATGTGCATTGGGTCGGTAGGGCGTTGCCTAATAGTTTGCCGCTTGATAGGCCTTATAGAACCTCAAGAATGCGATTGTTTTTCGCGAAAGGCGGATTGTTCTATGCGGAATTCCACGTCCGGTTATTCCTCTTTCTCCTTAGACACCGTGGCGCCGTATTAGTGTCGAATGATCTCGATACGTTATTGCCCAATTATTTAGCGTCTCGTCTCTACAAGACAGCGCTCGTTTACGACAGTCATGAATATTTTTGCGGCGTTCCCGAAATACAAGAGAGGTGGGTAAAAAAGCTTTGGCTCGCTGTAGAACGCGCTATTTTTCCAAAGCTCAAACATATCTGGACCGTAAATGAAAGCATTGCTGATCTTTATGAAAAGGATTACGGGATTCGCCCGAGTGTCTTTAGAAATATCAGCCCGAAGCCTTCTGCCTTTGCGCCCAAATCAAGGGCTGCCTTAAACCTTCCAGAAAACAGGCGTATTGTCATCAATCAAGGCTCTGGGATGAATGTAGATCGGGGCTTGGAAGAAGCCGTGGAAGCGGTCGCTGGAATGGATGGATGGTTGTTGCTTCTCGTGGGTAGTGGTGATGCCATACCAGGATTGAAAGAAAAGGTGCAGCGTGAGGGCTGGCAGGAAAAGGTGCTGTTTATTGATCGGATGCCCTACGACCAGTTATTGCATTACACGGCAACTGCAGATGTAGGGCTTAGCTTAGATAAGGATTCTAATATTAATTACCGATTTTCTCTTCCCAACAAGCTCTTCGATTACATTCACTGCAGCACGCCGGTGGTCACATCTCGAGTGGTGGAAGTAAAGCGTATCGTAGAAGAATATAACGTTGGTTTGACCGTACACGTTGAAAATATCTTGGCTTTACAAAGATCTATCGCTGCGGTTGCTGAGCATAGTGACGCATATGCCCCCGGATTGAAGCGCGCTCAAGCGGAATTGAGCTGGGAAAGAGAAAGTATGCCGCTTAAAAATTTCTACGGCCAATTTTTATAGCGTGTCCAGACATGCGCAGAAGCTTGTAAAAATCATAAAGCAATACACTTCGCAAGCCACCTACCAACAAGGCGCGTATGCCGCGTGCTAACAATATTCCTAGAACTTTCATTAGGTACACGGCTCCGGTGCGCTGAAGTTTGCGGTAGACCGCAAATAACTTAACCTCTTCATCAATCTTTCCTTCGCGTATGAGCCAAACGAGATTGTCTATTGCGCCGTCGGTTTTGTCCAGAAACTCGGCATCGCTATCGTCGTCTAAATGGTAGGCAGTGTTTTCGATGTGGGTCACAGTTTTACAGGCGTAACGTAATTCTTGTCCGAACAAAGTGTCTTCATGTCCATAGTCCTTAAGGCTTTCGTCAAAAGAATGCTTTAAAAAGACCGAGCGTGCAATGGCAAAATTAAATGCGCTAAAATTCGCGTGCGGTTTTCGTGTACGGATGTGGGCTGGTATGACTTCTTTGCGCCGACCAATAGTATGTCTTAGGCTCGAGCTGCCGGACTTATATGCAGTTCCTCCAACGACTACATCCGCATTAATGAGCGCAGTGCAATAGTTCGTCAAAAATTGCTCGGGGTCTACTGGAAGTGCGTCGGCATCTAGAAACAGCAAGTAATCTCCTGTTGAAGCACGAGCGATGGTGTTTCTATTGTTACCGCGGCCTAGACCATTGGGATGGTGCAGGTAAAGTAATGAGAATTGGGTTTCCCATGCGTTTGCTTTCGCGGCGGGTTCGGGATGTTGATCTCCTGCAATGATTTCCAAGGTCCAATTCGATGGTAAGTTCTCCTTTCCCTTCTCTATCGCTTCCAAAAGCGCAGTTAGGTCGTCGCCGTAACATGCGATACAAATACTGAGTTTATTTTGGATAGATGCTCCCAAATGGATTAAAAAGCTTGTACTTGAGTACTGATGACGCCACCGTTTTCAACTTTTAAAGTACGGTTTGCGTATTTGTGAATCAATTGGAAATCATGCGTTGCCATTAAAACAGCCTTGCCCTGCTCAGTCAGGCTCAACAATAAGCTCATGATCTCCTCTGAAGTGCGTGGGTCTAAATTACCAGTAGGTTCATCGGCAAGGATGATTTTAGGATCATTTAAAAGTGCACGAGCAATGGCAACCCGCTGCTGCTCACCGCCTGAAATTTCGAAGGTGCTTTTATGCTTCTTATTCTGCATGCCAACTAAGGACAATACTTCTACAATTCGCCGGGCTCGGGCTTCTTTGTCTTTCCAGCCTGTGGCGCGTAAGACAAAATCTAGATTGCCCTCCACGCTGCGATCGCTCAGCAACTGAAAGTCTTGAAAGACGATGCCCAAGTCACGACGAAGCGCCGGGATATTTTTATCCTTGAGACCATTAAGCGCATGGTCGGCAACATGACCCTCACCTTGTGTTAAGGGTATATCACCGTATAGCGTCTTTAAAACAGAGCTTTTTCCAGATCCGGTTTGCCCAATAAGGTATACAAATTCACCTGCGGCGATTTCAAAGTTTACCGCGCTAAGCACCAGGTGTTTGCCTTGAAAAATCGAGGCGTTTTTTAATGCGACTAATGCCATTGAATAGGAGGTCAGTTATAGGGCTACAAGCTATTAAATCCTTACTAGATAACATACCAAAGTATGCAGGTTCTGCGTTTTTTCATGTGAATAACTCCCCTTAATAAACCTGATTTGCAGCGCGAGGTGCGCTAGGCTACGTTTATTTTTAAGGATAAACCTGATAATGATGAGAAGATTTCTCTACAGTGCTTTGTTGCTGGCCTTTACTAGCCTAGGTGTAGCTCAAGAGACGCCTTTAGAAGCGGGACTTGAGGCAACCTACAATGAAAGTGTTGATTTGTTTGAGGACGGACTTTATGCTGCGGCAAGAGTCGGTTTTGATGAATTGCTTGAATCCGACTTACCCACCCAAAGTTTTTTAAAGGAAGAGAGTAGTTTTTACCGCGCCCTGTGCGCCCTCTATTTGATGAATGAAAACAGCGAATACTTCTTGACGTATTTCGCTCAAACCTATCCGCTGAGCCCGCGTTGGCAGGAAGCACATATTACAGCCGCAGATTATTACTTCAACAACCGCAGGTATAAAAAGGTGGTGCAATGGCTTGGAGCGATTGACCAGCAAGACGTGGCATCAAGTTTTCGGAGCGAATACTATTTCAAATTGGCCTACAGTCACTTGATGGCAAAGGATGTTGATAAAGCCCGAAACCTATTTTTCCAAGGGACAGAATACAAAGGTGAATACCGCAGCCATCACAGGTATTACTATGGCCACATCGCCTATGAAGCAGAACAGTACAGCACTGCAGTGGAACAGTTTAAGTTGCTCTCAGGCGACGACAAATTTGGTGGAGTAACACCCTATTACCTCAGTCAGATTTACTATAAAACCGGTGAGATTGACGAGCTCCTTCGTGTAGGGGAGGCGCTACTCGAGCAAGCCGTTGCTTCTCGTGCAGCCGAGGTTGCGAAGCTCATTGGTGAAGGGTACTACCAAAGGAAGGATTGGAAATCTGCGGCTACCTATTTAGAAAAGCATCAAGCGCTAGGTGGGAAACTCAAGGAACAGGATCACTACAAGTTGGGCTTTGTACTCTATAAAATTGGCCGCTACGAGGAGGCCATCAATGCGTTCAATAAGATTCACAATCGCGGTGATGATTTGGGGCAGAGTGCCTACTACCATTTGGCGGATTGTTATTTAAAGACGGGCAAGAAAACGGAAGCACAATCGGCTTTCTTCCGTGCAAGTGAAAGCGGGAAGGATCAGTCTTTGCGTGAAGATGCCTATTTTAATTATGCGAAGCTGGCGTATGATTCCAGTACGCCGTTCGAGCAGCCTTTGGATATTTTTAAGTCTTTTTTAAGTGCTTATCCCAACAGTCGTCATCGCCAAGAAGCGAATGAATACCTCGCGAATCTGTACCTTAATTCCAAAGATTATGAGAGTGCAATGAAGGCTATATCTGCGGCAGGTTTGGATCAGCCTACGATGCAAGGAGCCTACCAGAAGGTGGCCTACTTTCGAGGTGTACAGCATTTCAATGCCATACAATACAACGCGGCTAGAAGACTCTTTAATAAATCACTGGACTATCCACTAAACAATGTCTATGCATCCTTAGCGCATTATTGGTTGGCGGAGATAGCCTACCGCGAAGATGATTTTAACACGGCATTGTTGGAAATAGGAAAATTTGAGGCCATTCCAGGATCTGCAACTCTGAGCGAATACAAGCGTAGCTTATACAACAAGGGGTATGCCTACTTTTCTAAGGAAGATTACCGGAATGCAGCGACCACCTTTAGATTGTTTTTAAACAGCGCAAAATTGGGAACGAAATTGGCGAATGACGCCGAACTCCGTTTGGCCGATTCTTACTTCATGACCGCGCAGTATGCAAACGCCATTACCTACTACACCACTTATCTTGGGCGCAATGTTCCTGATGCTGACTACGCTGCCTTTCAACGGTCACTATGTTACGGACTGGTTGATGAACCGCAGAAGAAAGGCGATGCTTTAGAGGCGTTAGTGCAGCGATTCCCAAATTCGGTGTACGCCACTGATGCCTATTTTGAATTGGGCGAGACTTATATGAAGCTTGGTAAAAACAAGCGTGCTGAAGAGATTTTTAATTCCTTTATCTCGGATTACCCCCAGAGTCGTTTTGTGAAGAATGCGCACATTGCTTTGGGTCTTATTTACCGCACACAGGGGAATAGTCGCGGGGCGTTAGATGCCTTTAAGCGCGTTGTTGAGAACTACCCAAATACCCCCGAAAGCAAAGAGGCATTAGGATTAGCGAAAATTCAATTTTCAGAATTGGACCAATTAGGGGACTATGTGGATTGGATACAAACGCTTACTGGTGCCGATATAGGTCAAGGTGCGTTGGATTCAACACTCTACAATGGCGCCTTTGACCGTTACAGCCTTGGCGATTGCGCCGGTGCGAAAAAAGGTATGCTCGAGTACATCGCGAAATTTCCAGATGGCATCTTCCGAGTGCCGGCAAACTACTACGCGGCAGAATGTGCCTTCGCAGAAGGGGACGATGCGGTTGCTCTTGCCGGTTATGAATTTGTAGAAAGATCCGGAGAATTGAGCTTCCGTAAGCGTACGGTAGAGCGTTTGGCCAGCTTGTATTACGCCAGCGAGGATTATGAAAACGCCTTTACCTATTTCCAGCAGGTCGTCAGCTTGGTAGGCAATGCGGATGAAGGTCGCCGTGCAAGATTGGGATTGATGCGTTGTGCGAAAGCACTAGAGGATGTTCCGGTCATCATGCAATATGCTGAGAGCTTGTTGCAAGATGAAGGTTTGCCGGTGGAGTGGCGTTCAGAAGCGTTACTAAATGCCGCGCGTAGTGCCTTGGCCTTGAACGATAGCGCAAGTGCAAAATTGTATTACACTCAGGTGACTGCCGAAATTAAGGGTGAGGCGCAGGCCGAGTCGAATTACTATTTGGCCCATTTTGAATATGTGCAGTCCAAATATGAAGCGTCGAATGAGCGCATCTTCTGGATGATCGATAATCTCCCGACGTACCCACAGTGGCGCTGGAAGTCCTTGCTGTTGATGGCAAAGAACTACGCCGGCCTGCAGGATGATTTCCAAGCGAACTACACTTTGGACTACATCATAGATAATGCGGAAGGTGCTATTGTAGGGGAGGCGCAGCAGTTTAAATCTGACCTCGCTAGACGAAGAGCAGCTGAGGAGGCCCAGGCCCAAATCTCGGATACGCTCGAGGTTGCGCCGACGGAGATGGAGGAATTAGAAGAATTGGACCAAGAATAAACCCAACTGAAGCAATGAAAAAGATTCTATATACCGCATTATTCTTGGCTCCACTTAGCTTGTGGGCGCAAGAAGAAACAGCAGATGAAGTAAAAAGCGTCGAAATCAGAGTTGTTGAAGACTATAAAGCGCAAGTACGTTCGGCACATAAAATTTCTGAGCAGCCGTCCTTCGCGGATACGACATCGGAGAAATTGGCAGTAACGGTTCGAATTCAACCGAAAGGCATGGTCATAGATTTTGATCCGGATCCTATTTCAAGTATTCAGCTTGGTCGTGTAAAGCTGCCTAAATTACCTACGCAAAAAGTAAGCTTGGGTGCAGGTAATTTCACAGGGACCTACGCGAGCTTTGTACTCTCTTCGCCGAGGAGTAAGAAGAATGTTTGGGGCATCAAAGCGTTGCACGACGGTACATTGTCGGGTGTTAATAGTCCGTTTTATAATCAGCCCACTTATGAAAATACCTTGCTGGCAGATTTTCAGCGTGCGACCAAGAATTGGAACTTTAAGACGCAAGCCTTGCTTCAGGCGAACTATCACAGTTTCTTTGGCGCACTGGATGCGGGACAAGTAGATACAGTAAGCGGTTCATGGCAGCAGAGTTATGGGTTAAGCCAGCAGTGGTTAAGAACCTCTAACCCTACCAGTAAGGTTCTTGCTACCTACCGTAGCGGTGGAATTTCCTACCTCTATACGCATGCCGGTTTTGCGACAAGTGAACACCTCGCTGCAACGGCACACACCGTAGAGCTAGAAGCAGGCGATAAAGAGATTGTCCTAGATTTAGGTTATCAGTTTTCTCAATACAATGGGTGGTCTGCAACAGGGGGACAATACCATAATTTTACCATTGCTCCTGTTACAAGAGGTAAAAATGGGATATTGACGTATGAGTTTGGTTTAGATTTTACCGGTACACAAACTGCGGGTCTCAATCAAGACCGCTTTGAGTTCTATGTGTTCCCTAGAGTAAATCTCCAGGCGGAAATTCTGCGCCGTACGCTTGCAATTTATGGAGGGTGGGACGGTTCCTCAAAACAACAGACTTTGCGGGGCTTGCTTCAGGAAGTACCACAGATATCTCTAGATCAAGAATTGCGTTTATCAGGGCAAAACCGTGGCTATGTCGGGATGCAAGGTGCGCTTATAGGTAAAGTACAATACCGATTAGAAGGCGCAATGACGTTTATGAACGACGCAGTTCAATTCTTTAGAGACACGGTGCTTTCTCCAGTAGAAGTTGATGGTGCATTTTTACCAGCATTTTCAGTGGGGTACGCTGAACAAGTATTGAAGACCTCTTTCAGAGGAGAGTTAAATATACCGTTAAAGCAGTTTACAGCTAGTACTTATGCGCAGTTCAATGCCTTCGCTGGCGACCAATATTTAGGCCGTGAAGGTCAGGTTTTTGGAGGCCTACTGTCCTATGCCATCAACGATCTGCGAATTGCAGCAGCAGTCAAGTATGTTGGCGATAGGTATGTCCCGTCTTCCTATGGGTCCGGACTGGAGTCCTACACAGATGTAAACCTCCAATTGGGGTACGAAATCAACGAGAATTTGAGTATTAGCTTGCGTGCATATAATCTGCTCAATCAAGACTACCAAACCTATTTAGGGTACCGCGTTAGAGGGACAAGGGGATTGTTTGTTTTAAACTACCAATTCTAATCTGTTAAATCGGCCGAAACCCTTGTAAATGTTAATAAAAATGTTGGTAAAAGGAGAGGGGCTTAGTGCCCCTTTTCTCGCTTTTTGGGCGCCTAAAAGTTATCTTTGTTAGGATAGCATATAACATAACTTCATCTTAAGTTTATGAGCGAAGAGCAAAAGAATTATGACGGTGGGTCCATCCAGATCCTTGAAGGCCTAGAGGCCGTTCGCAAGCGTCCCGCGATGTACATTGGCGACATCGGTGTAAAAGGACTCCACCACCTTGTTTACGAAGTAGTAGATAACTCTATTGATGAGGCCTTAGCAGGTCATGCATCAGATATACATGTAACCATTAACGAGGACGACAGTATCACCGTAAAGGATGATGGACGTGGTATACCCGTGGACATTCACCCAAAGGACGGACGATCTACCTTGGAGGTAGTAATGACTGTCTTGCATGCCGGTGGTAAGTTTGATAAGGATTCTTACAAAGTTTCTGGTGGTCTTCACGGGGTTGGTGTGAGCTGTGTAAATGCACTTTCAGTGATGTTGCATGCGGAGGTCCACAAAGACGGTAAGAAATACGAAGTGGAATTTTCTAGAGGAGCGGCTAAATACCCTACCCGTGAAATTGGAACTACGGATCACCGCGGTACCATTGTTACCTTCAAGCCGGATGGTGAAATCTTTGAAGAATTAGAATACCAATACGAGATATTGGCTAAGCGCATGCGCGAATTAGCTTTCCTAAATAAAGGTATTGCTATTACACTCACGGATCTTCGCGAAAAGGATGAAAAAGGCGAATACATTGGCCAACGTTTTTACAGCGAAGACGGTCTAGCTGGATTTGTGAAATACATCGATGCGAATCGTGAGGTAATCATGCCAGAAGCGATGTATTTAGAGGGTGAACGTGATGGTATTCCAGTTGAGGTCGCCATGCACTACAATACCGGTTACAACGAAAACATTCATTCGTACGTCAATAACATTAATACCCACGAAGGTGGTACGCATTTAGCAGGTTTCCGCAGGGCTTTGACAAGAACGCTCAAGAAGTATGCAGATGATAGTGGTCTGCTTGCCAAAGAAAAGGTTGAAGTAAGTGGCGATGACTTTAGAGAAGGACTTACTGCGGTCATCTCTGTTAAAGTAATGGAGCCTCAGTTTGAAGGTCAAACGAAAACGAAGCTCGGTAATAAAGAAGTTAGTGGCGCAGTAGATAAGCTGGTGGGCGAAATGCTTACAGTTTTTCTTGAAGAGCATCCGGCTGAAGCCAAGATTATTGTTCAGAAAGTACTTCTCGCTGCGAAAGCACGTGTGGCCGCTAAGAAGGCACGCGAAATGGTACAACGCAAAGGGACAATGTCTTCTATGGGTTTACCAGGAAAGTTGAGCGATTGTTCTGAAACGGATCCTGAAGTGTGTGAAATTTTCCTTGTGGAGGGTGACTCTGCTGGGGGCACTGCAAAACAAGGTCGCGACCGTAACTTCCAAGCCATTCTTCCGTTGCGTGGAAAGATCTTGAATGTTGAAAAGGCAATGTCTCACAAGGTTTTTGAAAACGAAGAAATCAAGAACATGTATACTGCACTCGGTGTAAGTGTGGGAACTGTAGATGATCACAGAGCATTAAACATCGAGAAATTACGTTATCATAAAATCGTAATCATGACGGATGCTGATGTGGATGGTAGCCACATTTCAACGTTGATTTTAACTTTCTTCTTCCGTTACATGCGCGAATTGGTTGAGAAAGGGTACGTATACATTGCAACGCCGCCGCTTTACTTGGTGAAGAAAGGTTCTAAATCCGCTTACGCATGGGACGACAAGCAGCGCGACCAACTTCAATTTGAATACGGTGGCGATAGTGGACAAGGCGTTGGCATTCAGCGTTACAAAGGTCTTGGTGAAATGAACGCAGAACAGCTTTGGGAGACCACTATGAATCCTGAAGAACGTATTCTTAAGCAGGTAACCATAGACGATAGTGCTGAGGCAGATCGTGTATTCTCCATGCTTATGGGCGATGAGGTTCCGCCTCGTAGAGATTTTATTGAGCGAAACGCGAAGTATGCAAAAATTGATGCCTAAATCATTCATACAACTGAAAAAAGCCTCCTTTTTAGGGGGCTTTTTTGTAGTTGTTTTTTTAGTACTGACCTCGTGCACTACTGATAAAGCAGATGGCAAGATGGTTTTTCGCTACAATGAGCCTGCGGGAATTCCTTCATTAGATCCTGCTTTTGCTAAAGAGAAGAGCTCCATTTGGGTGGTACAGCAGTTGTACGAAGGATTGGTCGCACTCGACAGTGAAAATGCCATCGTACCGGCTCTTGCCTTGGAGTGGGAGATAGACAGTACAGCGAAGGTGTATACCTTCAGACTGCGCAATGCATCTTTTCATAATGGTAAGCCCTTAGCGGCGGATGATGTTGTCTACAGTTTGAATAGATTACGCGATGCTAAGGTTGCTTCACCGGGCAGTTGGGTGATAGAAGATATTGCCTCCTTGAGAACAGTAGATGCGTCTACGGTGGAAATAGTCTTAAAACAGCCCAATTCCACTTTTCTTTCTTTACTCGCTATGCCGTTTTGTTCTGTAGTTCCAAAGGATGAGATAACGCTGACTAAGTCTCCTGTGGGTACAGGGCCATTCAAATTTCATGTTTGGCATTATGGAGAAAAATTGGTTTTACATAAGAATGAAACGTATTGGCGTATCGATGGGGACGGGGCACAATTACCCTATTTGGATGGCATTAGCATTTCTTTCCTGACAGATCAACAAAGTGCATTCCTAGAATACTTGCGAGGGAATTTTGACTTTCTTCCTAATCTTGATCCCAGCTTTAAAGATGACCTTTTGACCAAACAAGGTGCCTTGCAGGAGCGGTATACGGCTGAACACACTTTGCTGCGCAGCCCATTTCTAAATACTGAATATTTAGTTTTCAATGCGACGCGACCTTTACCAAAGGATTTGCGCTGGGCGATCAATGCGTCTATTGATAGAAAGGAGATGATTACAGCATTGCGCAACGGCGTTGGGGTGCCCGCAACAGGAGGCATCATTCCTGCCGGTTTACAGGGATATCAGCCTGGTATCGGTATAGGTTATGCGCCGGACAGTGCCAAGCGAATCATCGCTAGCTATGAGGTATTGCCAGAATTAACTTTGACCACGGTTGCAAACTACCGCGACCTGTGCGAATTTGTGCAAGGTGCCTTGGCGAAATTAGGCTGGGACATTTCAGTAAATGTAGTGCCTTCTGCGGCCTTGCGGAGTGAGAAGTCTGCAGGTACCTTAGATTTTTTTAGAGCAAGTTGGATTGCGGACTATCCCGATGCTGCGAATTATTTGATGCTTTTTACCACGGAAATGAAAGCACCCAATGGGCCAAATTACAGCCGATACAGTTCCGCTACTTTCGACTCCATCTATGACGCAATACAAAGCGCACCTTTTGGAGCAGAAAGGATTGAATTAATGGCTGCTGCTGATCAGTATCTAACAAATCAAGCTGTTTGTGTGCCACTATATTATGACGAAGTATTGCGCGTATTTCCAACCCGGACTAATGGGGTTCAAACAAATGCGCTGAATGCTCTTACTCTTCTAGAAGCGAAGGTGCTTCGGGACTGAATCTAGTAATGAGCGGCCTATGGTCGCTGAGTGAGATGTTATCGATGAATTGGCCCCTAGAGTGCAGTTCAGGGCTGTGTAATGTCCAATCAATTTTAAAAAACAGCCCCCTTCTTGCCAATGGCTCAAAGGAACCCATAGTTCCGTACCCATTGAAAATGTATGGGTCGTCGAGGTGACGAAGCAAACGCCAATACAAATTTCCACCGGGTACACCATTGAAGTCGCCCGAGAGTATTACGGGATGCGGACTTTCGTTCACCCAATCAATGATGTGTTTTGCCTGAAGACCCCTGTTTTTGTCTGTTGAGGCGAGTTTGCTTAGCACAAATTGGCCCGCTTCTAAAAGTTCATCGCGCGAGTGCACTACTTCCATATCCTGGTCTTGAACACCGGTCGAACTTAAATGAACATTGATAACGCGCACCGTGTCGAAAGGCAGAGCGATGTCTGCATATTGGGCACTGGTTCGCGAATATCCCTGCTGGGTAAGACTGCTATACAATAAAGGAGAACTATTTATTATGGGATATTTCGAATAAATCGCGACGGAATAATTCTTGCGGGCCGGCGCATAGGCCCGAAAAGGATAATACATGGCCAGAGGGCCCGCTGCAGACCTTCTAATCTCCTGCATACACAAAATATCGATGGATTGATCTTGTGACCATTTCCCTATATCTTTTGCAGCCGCTGTAGTTTGGTAAAACGCACGAACGTTGTAGGTGGCGACGTTAATTTCTTCTTCAGCAATAGCTTGAGCTCGTGCATAGGGCCACTGTGCCATCAATGGAAAAGCGAGAATAGCTAGCCCTATAACGTTGTTGATGGCTTTTCGAGGTTTGAATCTTAGCCAGAAGAGTAGCGCAATAGCGTGTGGCGCAATCAGGAGCGGTAATAGCAATGCCAAAATGCTTATTCCCGGTAATAATTCAGAAGGAACAAGACTCCCAAGTGCTATTGCTAGTGTCGCTCCGGTTAATGCGAGATTAAGCCAGTGAAGCAATATAAGCCGTTTCTTCACTTAGTCTTTTGATATTTTGAATAGGAATGCCTTTTCTTCTTTAGATAGGCTATCGTAACCCGAGGCTTTGATTTTATCAAGAATCTCGTTCATACGGGCTGTATCATCACTATTTGATGCTTTCGGAGAGGTGGCTTTAGTCCCACTTTTTTTGTAATTCCTTTCACCGAAGCTAAAGCCTTTCTTTCTCTTGCGCTGCTGCGGTTGCAGCGAGCTTCGAACAAAGTCGATGATTTGAAACAGGTAAACGTTCCATTCATTACCTGCACGCATACTTCGGATGAAAAAGAATGCAACGATAGCACCACCTAAATGTGCGATGTGGCCACCGGCATTTGCACTAGTTAAGTTTAAAACATCCAAGAGCACTAATCCTGCCGCAAGCATCCAATACTTTACTTCAAAAATCCCCCACAATCGTACGGGCATATTAGGCATGTACAATGCGCCGGCCACGAGTATGGCAATAACACCAGCGCTTGCACCAACCATAGACCCTGAGGTAAGAATGGGGCTAATATTGTAGAGAATAATGTAAAGAACGCCACCCCCAATACCGCCGTAGATGTATAAAGCCAGCATTCTCCGTTCACCTAAGTACTCCATAAGCATCTTTCCGGAGAAATAGAGAATGATCATATTGAAGAGAATATGACGGAAACCAAAGTGTGTGAACATGTACGTTAAGATGGTCCATGGACGCAATGCAAACCTAAATGGACTTGAGGGGAGTGCTAAAAGGTCGTCAGCAATGTTCGGTATGAGGCCGAAATTACCAGTGAACAGGCTGGTAAAGGCATTAGTAAGACTGTAAGCTAGAAAAACGGCTATATTTAGATAGAGCAAACGGGTGAGGTAATCGCCCTTGAATGCATCATGTTTTACTCGATCAAAGAATTCGCTCATCTTCTAATGGAAAGGCTTAAAGATACATTTCTCTGCGCCATTTTCGAATGAGAATATAGCCAAAGAGCATGCCTCCTAAATGTGCGAAATGTGCAATGCCGCTGTTACTTACACTGAACCCGTTGTAAAGTTCGAGCAAGCCATACCCAATGACGAAATACTTTGCTTTGATTGGGAAGAGAAAGTTGAGGTAAATCACTTGGTTTGGAAAGGTCATGCCGAAGGCGAGAAGTACGCCAAATACGGCGCCAGAGGCACCGACCATTGGTGCATTTAATAATCGGTTAAAACTTCCCCACGTCGGATTGGTATAATTAAATCCACGTTCAATTAAATCTTTACCGTCTCTCGTAATGGTTTCAAGTGCACCACTTTCGAGCGCAGCACTCAGTTGAAAATATTCAATAGCATTGACGCCTATCTGGAGCGCACTTGCGCCGAGTCCCGTGAGCAGGTAATAGGTTAGAAAACGTTTTGCTCCCCAATGGTTCTCCATAGCAGAACCTAAGAACCAAAGCATCAACATATTCGAAAAGATGTGCCCAAAGTTCCCGTGCATGAACATGTGCGTGACCAATTGCACCGGTAGGAACTCTGAAGATGCGGGGAAGTACAATCCTAACCAGTCTGTGATGTCAATACCGAAAGTGCTTCGTATTGAAATCATGCCTAAAAAGAACAATCCGTTGATAATTAGAAGGTTCTTAACTACGGTGGGCATTAAATTAAAGCTGCGTTGGGCAATCATAGGAGCGTTTCTAAATCTTCAGGTGTTAATTCGATGATGACTTTTTTTCCTGATGGTGTGTATTGTGGATTACTGCTACTTAGCAGGCGTTCTTTTAACGCTTGCAACGCCTCCTTAGTTTTTGCAAATTCACTATTCGCCGCTTTTTTAGCCAAAGTCTGTGCGAAAGACTTTACAATTGAAGATTCGATAGCGTCGGGGTCCAATTCCTTTAATTGTTCTAGTAATTCTTCTAAAGCCGGCACTGCTGCTTCAGGCGATAGTAGCATAGGAGCGCCTACTAAAGAAAAATCGCCTGGATTTTTTTCTGGTCGAAGGTCAAAACCTGCTGTAGCAAACCAACCCTCGTGCTCTTGCAATAAAGCTTGATCTGCAGGTCCTACTTGAATCTCTTCGGGGAAAAGTAGTTGTTGCGACGGTAACGTTGCATTGCTTAATTTTTCGAGGTATTGGTCGTAGAAAACGCGGTATCTCGCAGCATTAATATTTATAATGAGCACTTTTCGCCCTAACAACGTAAGCATGTGTTTGCCCCAAAGCAGCACGTTGGTGCTGTGTTCGTCTCCAGATTTTTCCGAATGTACGTCCCAAAATCCCTCGATTTGATCTTCTGAACTGTATTCAAAAGTTTGGGAGGTGTTCAGGTATTTTTCCTGCGTAATACGCTGGTATTTTTCATCGTCGGAACGGAATCGCGGTGTTGGAGATTGTGTAGTTTCGAACGGATTAAAATTTGGATTCACAGTGATCTGTGGCGCCTTGGGCATTTGTCCATCAGGCAGTGGTGGAATAGCGAAACTCTGCTCAGCGTCAAAATCTATGGTCGGGGCAACATTAAATTGACCAATAGCATGGCGAGTAGCGCTCCTTAAAACTGCGTAAATAGCACGCTCATCTTCAAATTTAATTTCCGTTTTCGTGGGATGAATATTCACATCTATTTCAGATGGATCTACCGTAAGGTATAGGAAATACCCTGGGTGATGCTCGCCGGAGAGTACATCTTCGAATGCTTCGCGCAGCGCATTGTGTAAATAGGGTGATTTGACAAAGCGATTGTTGACAAAGAAGAATTGTTCTCCGCGTTTCTTTTTCGCGAATTCAGGCTTAATAACATAGCCTTCTACTTTTACTACCTCAGTTGATTCATTAATGGGTACGAGGCGTTCGTCAAACTTTCTTCCGAAAATCCCGGTGATGCGTTGGCGCAATGGCGAGGGTTTCAGGTGAAAAAGTAGGTTTTCATCACTTTTCATAACCCACTCGATATCGCCATGAACCAGAGCGACACGATGAAACTCATCAATACAATGCCGGAGTTCTATCCTATCGTTTTTCAGGAATTTTCGCCGTGCGGGGATGTTGTAAAAGAGGTTTTTAACGACAACTTGAGTCCCTTTATTCCATGGGTACGGCACAACAGATTGTACTTCGCTATCTTCCAATTTAAGTTCTAATCCTAGCCCTTCTTCATTCTGGTTGGTGCGCAAGAGCACGTGTGCTACTGCACCTATAGAGGCCATTGCTTCACCTCTAAACCCTCTCGTAGTGAGTTGGAATAAATCGTCAGCGGATTTAATTTTGGAGGTTGCATGCCTTAAGAAGCAGTGTCGAGCATCTTCTTCGTCCATCCCAGAGCCATTATCACTCACACTAATACTGGTCTTTCCTGATCCTAAAAGCGATAAAGTGATTTTTGTAGCACCAGCGTCTACGCTGTTTTCCAACAATTCTTTGACCACAGAAGCCGGTCTTTGAACCACCTCTCCTGCCGCTATTTGATTGGCAACGTGATCAGGAAGTATGTTAATTGTGGGCACTAAGCGAGGAATTTAACTGCGACAATGACTAGGACAACAAGAAACAGAAAGCTGAAGAGTAAACGTTTACCGTAACCTTCACTAGCACCTGCACTTCTTTTTCTTCGCAGGTCCCAATTTTCTCTTAAGCGATCTCGGTATTTATCTTTATTCTGAAAGGGAATTTCGTCAATGCCCTCTTTACGCTCCAGGATTCTCAAACGATCTTTACGCTCGTCATGAAATCTAGGTTGGTGTTGAAAACCGCGTGGCTGGCGTCGTTCAAATAGTCCCATATCTTTCTATATTCTCCTCTCAAAGGTAAGAACCCCTTGGCACTTTATCGACCTATGCACACACGCTTTCTAAAAGCCATTTTTACGGCCTCTTTACTTGCTGTTTTACCTGGTAAAGGGCTTTATGCTCAATCGTTTAATGTGGATTCCGCCTTGAGTGCGATGTCCATAGATGAGAAAATTGGCCAATTATTCATGGTCGCAGCATACAGCAACAAGGGTGAAGACCATCAAGCGGAATTAGAAAAATTAGTACGACAATACCACATAGGGGGTGTCATTACTATGCAAGGTGGACCTGAACGTCAAAAGAAACTGTTGCATCGTCTTCAAATTGCAGCGGCCTTTCCCTTGCTCGTTGGGCAGGATGCGGAATGGGGTCAGGCTATGCGTTTGGACAGCACTTATAAATTTCCAACATCACTTACAGTCGGTGCAGCAGGCGGGACCATGGATGCCTATGATTTAGGACACGCCTTAGCGGATGAGTGTAGCGCAGTAGGTGTGCACATGAGTTTCTCGCCAGTACTCGATGTCAATACGAATCCAAACAACCCTATCATTGGAGCGCGATCCTTTGGTTCTAATCCAGAGCTTGTAAATGCACTAGGCGTAGCAATAGTCGAAGGAATTCAAGATCGGGGCGTGCTCGCCTGTGGAAAGCATTTTCCAGGCCATGGAGATACGCACCAGGACAGCCATAAAACACTACCGAAGGTAGAACGTACCCTTAAAGAACTTATGGAAGTAGAGTGGGTGCCGTTCAAGGGTGCGATTGACGCGGGTGTTGCGGCCATAATGATTGCGCATTTGAACATCCCTTCCCTTGAGCCGTCGGGAAAACCGACAAGCCTTTCGCACAAGGTGATTCAAGAGATTTTAAGAGATCAGTGGGGGTATGAAGGTATAGTTATTACGGATGCCTTGAATATGAAAGGTGCAGCAGCCTTTGCTCCTCCTGGGGAGCTTGAGTTGGCGGCTTTTGCGGCGGGTAATGACATATTGTTGTTTCCCATGGATGTGCCAAAGGCAACCAAAGCCTTCCAAAATGCACTTGCAACGGATAAGGTTTCGATTAAATCCCTAGACGAGCGAGTCAGAAGAATTTTAGTGGCAAAGTCAAATTGCAGGGCCTATACGGATTGGCTTGAAGCGAAAAAGTCGGCCGATCCTACTCTGATAACCTCAGACCACGGTTCTTTTGAAAGAGAAGATAATAACCAAAGAGTGTCGTTTAATCTGATCCGAAATGCAGCGACTTTATTAGAAACCGGCAGTGCTTCCTTTCCCATTAAAAATCTAGAGCAAAACTTTCTTCACATCGCCATCGGCGATTTTGAATCTGCAGGAACGGTTAAGCAATATCTTGACCGCTATAAGGAAATGCCCCATCACCATGGGGTTGATGTGGACGATCAGGAAATGGCATCCAAAGACGCCTTTGTGGTTACCTTCCATCAAGATGTCAAGAACCCATGGAGACGATACAAACTGGAGGCGTATGAGAAAGAGCTACTCGATCGTTTGGCAGCTACTGGCAAACCCGTATACATTTTACATTTTGCCAATCCTTATGGGGTTTTGAGCTACCCAAGTTTGGGAGAAAACGTCCGTGTTTTAGTCATGTATGAGAACGATGAATACGCCCAGCTTTTGGCACCACAGTTCTTGTTTGGAGCACGTGAGACCAGGGGCTTATTACCGGTAGATTTAAACCATTGGGGAAAGACCGGTGATGGCGAGAAAACGGAGGAGTTACTTCGATTGAAGTACGGTATCCCTTTTGAGGTAGGCCTTGATGCGGGGCCTTTAAATCGTATCGATTCTACTGTAGCGCATGCCATCGCAGCAGGTGCAACACCCGGCGCGCAGGTATTGGTCGCGCGACATGGAACGGTAGTTTATTCCAAATCTTTTGGTTCACAGACCTATCCGAAGTCTAAGCCGGTGGAGTGGACCGACCTTTATGATATTGCCTCGGTGACAAAGATTACGGCGACGCTTCCGGGAATCATGAAATGGTACGAGAAACAGCCGTTACTCTTAAAATCGACCTTAGGTAATCATACAGATCGGTTAAAGGGCACTGACAAAGAAAAATTGGTTTTCGAAGATGTCCTTGCACACCAAAGTGGCTTGCAATCTTGGATTCCCTTTTATTGGTCTACCATTGAAAATGATAGTGTAAAGTCGTATTGGTACACATCAAGTCCGGTTGAGGGGTATAATGAGGTAGTCCAAGGGATGTATTTGCGTTCGAGCATTCGCGATACCATGTTCGCAATGTTGGCCGCTAGCCCGCTGGAAGGAACGGACTACCGCTATTCCGATCTAGGGTATTATTTGTTTCAAGAAATGTTAGAGGAACGATTCAATGAACCGCTTGACCAGTGGGTTTCGAATACATTTTACAGCCCTATGGGCGCAGATCGTTTAACATACAATCCCTTAGCAGCAGGATTTTCTAAAAGCGAGATTGTCCCTACTGAGGTAGATGGTTATTGGCGTAATACAACGGTTCACGGTACGGTTCACGATATGGGGGCAGCAATGATGAATGGTGTTGCGGGCCATGCGGGATTGTTTGCAAATGCCAACGATTTAGCGAAAATGATGCAGATGTATTTGAACGGTGGCTACTACGGTGGGCATCGCTATTTTCAGGAACGAACTATAGATGTATTCAGTCGTTGTGCCTTTTGCGAATTGCAGAACAGACGTGGCTTAGGTTTTGATAGGAAGCAATTGGAGGATGGGCCAGGCCCCAGTTGTACTTGTGCATCTGAACAAAGTTTTGGTCATACGGGTTTTACAGGTACTATGGTTTGGATCGACCCGAAAGAAGACTTGCTCTATATTTTTCTAAGCAATAGAACTTTTCCGGATGCTGAGAATTGGAAACTCAGCAAATTGGACGTTCGAACCGATATACAAGAGTACCTTTACGACGCCCTTAAATAAGAGAAAAACCTTAGCCGCATGAAAATTGGAATTGTTTGTTATCCTACCTACGGTGGATCAGGAGTGGTTGCCACGGAATTAGGAATTCAATTGGCTAAAAAAGGCCATGAAATACACTTCATCACCTATAGTCAACCCGTCCGACTTGATATTCTAGAGCCGAATATCTTTTACCACGAAGTGAATGTGCACGATTATCCGCTGTTTGAATACCAGCCCTATGAACTGGCGCTGAGTTCAAAAATGGTCGATACCGTCTTAACAGAAGGTATTGAATTATTGCACGTTCATTATGCCATTCCTCATGCCTATGCGGCATATATGGCCAAGAAAATACTGCTTGAAAAGGGCAAATATTTGCCGGTAGTCACAACACTTCATGGGACGGATATAACCCTCGTGGGTAAGAATCCTTCTTACAGGCCTGCAGTAACGTTTTCGATCAACAAGAGTGATGTTGTCACAAGCGTTAGCGAGAGTTTAAAGAAAGATACCTTGAGCTCTTTTGTGATAAAAAATGAGATCGAGGTAATACCAAATTTCATCGATATCGATCTCTATCAAGTTGAAGAAGAGTGTAATAGGGCGCAAATAGCTCCCAACAATGAGCGGATTGTTATTCATATTTCCAATATGCGTGAGCTGAAGCGTATTCCGGATGTCATTTCCATTTTCCACCGTATTCAGAAGGAAGAAGATGCCATATTATTAATGCTCGGTGATGGACCTGAACGAGAGCGGGCGGAACAACAAGTTCGAGACTTGGGTATAGCTGATAAGGTGAAGTTTTTAGGTAAAACTACGGAGGTGCGCAGACTGCTTTGTATGAGTGACCTTTTCCTGCTAACATCAGAAAATGAGAGTTTTGGTTTAGTCGCTCTTGAAGCGATGGCTGCGAAGGTACCTGTGATTAGCTCAAATGCTGGTGGTATTCCGGAAGTGAACGTGCATGGTGTCACCGGATATTTGGCATCGCCAGGTGCAGTTGAAGAAATGGCAACTTACAGTTTGTCGCTGTTACAAGACGACGAAAAATTAGCCCAGTTCAAGCAGCAGGCTTTCGAACATGCGAAGAAATTCTCTATTGAAAAGATTGTTCCCATGTACGAAGCTGCCTATGAAAAAGCCCTTATGGCCATTTGGTAGTCTTGTTTGAGACATGATTTTATGTCGTTTTCGAATCGCAAAAAAAATGGCGCAATTTTTTCTGCTCAGCGGCGATTAAAGACATTTATCCCCCAATTCGCTTTGTTTTGTACCCCTCTTTTTGCAAAAATTCAGTTGCTTTGTCGCGAACATTGCCTTGAAGGATGATTTCTCCGTCTTTGCTACTTCCTCCAACGCCGCAATGTTGTTTCAATGATTTACCTAAAGCTTTAAGTTCGTCGTCGCTACCCATAAATCCTTTAATAAGCACGACCTGCTTACCACCACGTCCCTTCTTTTCAAAATATAATTCGAGCAGTTGATCGCCAGGGTCCAATTGGTCTGCAGCTACGCTGTCAAATACAGGAGGCTCAAATTCTGGATTCGTACTAAAGACAAAGCCGCCTAAGTCCTCTAAATTGATTTTCTTTGGTCTATTCTTTTTAGCCATATCTATGAGCCGCTACATTTCTAGTCTTAGTAATCCAAAAGTAAAGGAGATTGTCCAATTAGTCTCTAAAAGTAAAGTGCGTAAAGTCTTTGGCGTTTGTATCGTAGAAGGACGACGGGAAGTAGACCGTGCACTTGCTTGTAATTGGGAGATGAAAGAGCTCTGGACGCTCGAAAATACCGAGCCTGTGGCGGGTGTTCCAGATACGGTTGACCGGTATGAAGTATCCGCTAAAGTTTATGAGAAGATCGCATACCGTGATTCTACGGAAGATGTTGTTGCTGTTTTTTACCGTCCGGATGGCAGTTTTGCGTCCCGATCGAAGGTTTTGGAGGCCGCGAGTCGCATCGTTGTTGTAGAAGGCATCGAGAAACCTGGAAATCTTGGTGCAATTATGCGCACGGCTTTGGCCGCAGGCGCCGGAGCGATTGTTCTAGCTGATCCTGCCTTGGATCCATTTGGCCCGAATGTCGTGCGTAACGCTACAGGCGCTTTGTTCGAACTCCCAATTTTCATGGGGTCTAGCGACCAAGTGCAGCAATGGTTAATGGAAAGTGGCTTCACGAGTTATATTACTCATATGCACGAGAACGCCACGGCGATGTATGATGTGAAATGGGCGAATAAATCGGCAATAATTGTTGGCGAGGAAAGTAAAGGACTCTCTGCGGATTGGTTGAATAAAGGCTTTGAGAACATCATCATACCTATGGCAGGCAGAGCCGTGGACAGTCTAAATGTGAGCGTGGCTGCAGCCGTTTTGCTGTATCAGTGTGCGGGATCGCAAAAGAATTAGGGTAGGGCTGAAAAAGATACGGTCCGCCGAAGCGGACCGTATACCAAACCAATAAACCTAAGCTACCCTCTCGGGTACCTTTCAAAGATAACGAGATAACATAGCTTTTGTTGAAGATTTTCCTGAAATTAAAACGTTTTGATGCGCCTACGTATTTGTAAAGTGTATACTTTTTGCTCAAAAGTGTCTCGATTGAGACTATTGTTTTAAGTGTGTTTCCAGCGCTTCAGCGGTAGGACTTTCGTTAACTTTAATTAGTTGATCTGGAGGGCCGGAATAAAGTAATTGTCCGCCTAATTCGCCACCTTCTGGGCCAATCTCAATCACATGGTCGCAGCGTTGTATGACGTCCAAATCGTGTTCGATAACGATAACCGTATGTCCTAGGTCAACCAATTCGTTAAAAGCACGAAGTAACTTTTTTACATCGTCAAAATGAAGACCCGTCGTGGGTTCGTCAAACAAGAACAGTGTCTTGCCATTCTTAATCCCCTTTGATAGGAAAAAGGCCAATTTTACCCGCTGTGCTTCGCCACCACTCAACGTTGAGCTGCTTTGACCAACATGTGCGTACCCCAATCCTACATCTTGCAACGGTTGAAGTTTGTTTGAAATTTTCCGCTCATTGTGTGCGGCAAAGAATCCGATGGCTTCATCAATGGTACAATCCAAGATGTCAGAAATGGTTTTACCGTGAAACTTTATCTCTAGTATTTCTGCTTTAAAGCGTTTACCGTTGCACGTTTCGCATGGCAGGTGCACATCCGCCATAAACTGCATTTCAATGGTCACTTCACCTTCACCCTTGCAGGCGTCGCATCTGCCGCCGTCTGTATTAAAGCTAAAGTGCTTTGCCTTGTAACCTCTTATGCGGGCCAATTCTTCACTCGCAAAAAGATTTCTAATATCGTCGTAAGCCTTGAGGTACGTCACTGGATTAGATCTCGAGGATTTGCCTATGGGATTCTGATCCACCATCTCCACATGTTGAATCGCATCCAAATCGCCTTTTAACGCTTTGTGAATTCCCGGCCGTTCTCCGACCATTTCTAGATGTTTTTTGAGTGCCGGATAGAGTATTTGTTTAATGAGTGTACTCTTGCCAGATCCGCTCACGCCTGCTACTACACTAAATACTCCTAACGGGAATGAAATGTCAAAACCTTTAAGATTGTGTTGGCGCACACCTTCTAAAATAATTTCACCCGTCTCTTTTCTTAATGCCTGCGGTATAGGAATTTGCTGAGTACCGTTTAAATAAGCAGCAGTTAAAGATGTTGGATGACTCAAAACGTCTTGTGGCAGACCAGCGGCAATGATTTCTCCACCCAGATTTCCAGCTGCTGGGCCTATATCAATGAGGAAGTCTGCCGCGCGCATAAATGCTTCTTCGTGTTCAACAACGACTACGGTATTCCCATTATCGCGCAAAGCTTGAATTACGGTGATAAGTTGTTGCGCATCCTTAGGGTGCAGGCCGATGCTCGGTTCATCTAAAATATAGAGCGAGCCTACAAGCGAAGAGCCCAGAGATGTGGCCAATTGAATCCGTTGGCTTTCTCCACCGCTTAGAGTACTAGATATCCGGTTTAAGGTAAGGTAGGGTAGGCCTACAGAAATGAGAAAGTCAATCCGTGTGGTGATTTCCGTGAGCAACCGCTTTGCGATACTGGCGTCTTGCTCGTCCAACTTCAGTTCTTGGAAGAAGACCTTGAGCTTGCGAAGCGGAAGTTCGACTAAATCGCTAAGTGACTGAGTTCCCACTTTGACATAATTCGCTTCGGGCTTTAGTCTTTTGCCTTTACAAGTGGTACAAACCGTTTTTCCGCGATAGCGGCTCAACATGACGCGAAACTGAATCTTATAGCTTTTACTCTCGAGATGTTTGAATAGAGCATTGATGCCTTTGACACCTTTAGCCCCGTCCCAGAGCAAGGCTTTTTCCTCATCTGTTAGATCGATGTAAGGGCGATGCACGGGAAAATTATGCGCTGAAGCACCTAGGATGAACTTATCCTTCCATTTACCCATAGTTTCACCCTTCCACGGCGCAATACAGCCTTCGTAGACACTTAAATGCGGGTTTGGTATAACAAGGTCTTCATCAATGCCCATAGTGCTCCCGAAGCCCTCGCATTTTGGACAGGCCCCTAAAGGGTTGTTGAAGCTAAATAAATGCAACGTAGGTTCCGTGAAGCTGATGCCGTCAAGTTCAAACAGGCTATTGAATACCATTGTGGGCTTTTCGTCCATAAAGCGCAATTCACACTCGCCGCGTCCTTCGTAAAATGCCGTCTGAATGGAGTCTTGTAGACGGTAGTCGTTGTCTTCGTCGTTATACCGCACAACGGCGCGGTCGACCACCAATTGAATCTTCTCCGCTTCATAGGTGTTTTCTTCAAGAACCTCTTCAATACTGACGATGGTTCCATCCACTAAAATTCGTGCAAACCCTTGCTGTGATAAAATGGACAAATGTTCGAGCGTAGTTCGGTCCTTAAAAGTCACTGGGGCTGTAATCAGGAACCGAGTGCCTTCGTCGAGCCGGTGAATGGTTTTCATGACATCACTTACGTTGTGCCGTTTAACTAGTGCACCAGAGACCGGACTGTAGGTCTTTCCAATTCTTGCAAACAGCAATTTTAGGTAATCGTAAATTTCCGTCGTTGTGCCAACAGTTGATCGCGGATTCCGACTACTTACCTTCTGTTGAATGGCCACAGCTGGTGGAATTCCTTTGATGTATTCAACTTTAGGTTTATCTAATTTCCCTAAAAATTGACGGGCATATGCGCTTAGACTCTCCACATATCGGCGCTGTCCCTCTGCGAAAAGTGTATCAAAGGCCAGCGAACTCTTCCCAGAACCACTTACACCGGTGATCACAACCAGTTGGTTTCTAGGAATATTAACGCTCACATCCTTGAGGTTGTGAACTGCGGCACGTTTGATTTCTATGTGTGTTGTCATAATGTAGGGTGGAGGGCAAACGACAAATTTAACCGAATTGGAACAGTTTTTGTTTCTTTACTAGTATATTCACAGCAGAATTAATCATAAAAACACTTCGCCTATAGAACGACCGTTACGCTAAATCCTTTATTATGAACATAGGAAAGCTAGCAGACCACGAATTAGTGGCGTGTTACCGTAATGGTCAGGAAATTGCTCTAGAAGTGTTGATTCGTCGTCACAAAAAGCGAATCTTTCTCCAGATTTACAGTAAAGTACAGGACCGTGAAATTGCTGACGACTTGTTTCAAGAGACGTTTATTAAGATCATCCGTTCCTTACGTAAGTCCAATTATGAGGAAAAAGGCAAATTTTTGCCTTGGGCCTTGCGCGTGGCTAACAATACCACACTAGATCATTTCCGTCGCGAATCGCGTAAGAAGGAAGTAAGAACGAGCGGGGAATACACAGTTTTCGATACCTATGGGGAATCTGATCAGCCCATGGAGGCTGCGCTTATTGAGGCTCAAATCAATGAGGATCTACACCGATTGATTGACGCATTGCCTGAAGAACAGCGCAAGGTTTTGGAACTGCGAATTTTCTGCGGCTATAGTTTCAAGGACATTGCGGAAGAGACGGATGTTAGCATAAATACAGCGCTAGGCCGCATGCGATATGCGATCACCAATATTCAAAAGCTCATGGTGACCCACAATATAAGTTTAGAAGGGTAAATTATTTGCGTCGGATATACGAATGGTTTTGGTCGTTGCGTTATGTCATAGTAATCTTAAAAGTGTCGCTATGGCCAAAACACTACCTTATGAAAATCTGGACGTGGATGCGTCTGAAAAAAACATCCAATTTTTACTTACGTACAGTAAAGTTACAGCTAGCATTAGACTAGAAAATCAACTAGAGGAATTAGAATTTCTTTATCAAAATTAAAAAAGCCCGCTAAAAGCGGGCTTTTTTAATACTAGTTGGCGACATCTGAGAAAAATTTGAGTCGTAATAATTGCAATTCGTTTTCGTCGTAATCTTCTCCGAACTCCTCGAGCAATTCATTTAAAGAGCCGCTTTCACACTCTTCTGTAAGGAAATCGAAAACCTCTTCAATGCTTTCCTCATCCATAATATCTTCGAGGTAATAATCGATATTGATTTTTGTGCCGCTTTGAACAATACGGTCCATTTCATCAATGAGGTCTTGCATTTTGAGCCCCTTTGCACTTGCAATGTCTTCTAGCGGCAACTTGCGATCGGTACTTTGAATAATATACACCTTAAGGGCACTCTTATTAGCAACGCTTTTGAATATCATGTCCTGCGGCCGGTCTATATCGTTTTCCGCTACATAAGCACTAATCGCCTCTACAATTGAACTTCCATACTTCTTGGCTTTACCTTCACCTACACCTTGCACATTTTTTAATTCGTCCAGACTGCAAGGGTAAATTGTAGCCATTTCACTCAAGGAATTTTCTGCAAATACAGCATATGGTGGCACACCTTTTTGCTGTGCAATTTTCTTTCGTAGATCCTTGAGAATACCAAACAGCACAGTATCCATAGCAACAACTTTCTTCGTTTCGTTTGCGCCGCTATTAAGTTGCTGGTAATTTAATTCTTTGCGCACTTTAAAGGCTTTGGGGAGTTTTCCTCTGTTTCCTTTTTCAGTGACGTGAACGGTTCCGTAGGATTCTATATTTTTTTCGAGGTACCTGCGAATAATTCCCTGGCGAATGACAGCACGCAGATGACTCTCTGTTTTATCCTTTTGAATAGCCCAGGTTTTCAATGTTTCCGCATCATTTTGAACAAGAACGGCGGTTTTATTTCCGCGGAGTATGTTGATGACTTCTGAAGTTTTGAATTTTCCGTGGGTTTCGTTCACACAAGCAATAACGTCGAGGAGCTCTGCGCTGGCATCTACTTTTTCACGAGGATGGCGGCAATTATCGCACATCTTTTCACAGTCGTCTTCATGGAATTCTTCCCCGAAGTAATGCAGTAGACCTCTTCTTCGACAAGTCGCGGCTTCAGCGTAACCGGTCGCCTCTTCTAGTAGTTGACGTCCAATTTCTTGCTCGCTGACAGGCTTTTTACTCAAAAACTTTTGTAGGCGTTCGATATCCTTTATGTCGAAGTAAGTGATACAGGTACCCTCACCGCCATCCCGACCGGCTCGGCCGGTCTCTTGGTAGTAGCTCTCTAAGCTTTTTGGCATATCGTAGTGCAATACAAAGCGCACATCGGGTTTGTCAATACCCATTCCAAAAGCTATCGTCGCGACAATCACATCGCAGTCTTCATTCAAAAAGGCATCTTGATGTTTGATGCGCTTGGCACTTTCTAGTCCTGCATGATAAGGAAGAGCATTGATCCCGTTGATTTGCAGATGTTCCGCAAGATCTTCCACTTTTTGGCGTGATAAACAATAAACGATAGCACTCTCACCAATGTTCTGACTGAGTAGTTTTATGATATCATGGTCAATATCACGCTTTGGTCGTACCTCGTAATAAAGATTAGGCCGGTTGAAACTAGATAGGAAGATGCTGGGTTCTTCCATGCCCATGGTCTTGATGATATCTGCCTGAACCTTAGGTGTTGCCGTAGCTGTAAGGGCAATGACCGGTTTACGACCTAATGCTTTTACACTGTGCTTGATCGTTCTGTAGTCTGGTCGGAAATCATGCCCCCATTCTGAAATACAATGCGCCTCGTCTATGGCGAAGAAGCTAATTTCTATCTCTTTGAGTAATTCGATGTTACTCGCCTTATTCAGCGATTCCGGAGCTACGTAAAGAAGTTTAGTCAGCCCCGCTCTCAAGTCGGCGTGCACCTGCTCCATTTCTTTTTTCGTCAAAGAACTATTTAGAACGTGAGCAACGCTGTCTTTTTCAGAATAGCCTCTTATGGCATCGACCTGATTTTTCATCAGTGCGATAAGGGGACTAACAACTATAGCAGTGCCTGGGCTTGCCAAAGCAGGGAGTTGGTAGCACATACTCTTTCCTCCACCCGTTGGCATGATGACAAAAGTATCCTTGCCGGTAGCGATACTCTCTATAATGGCCTGTTGATTTCCTTTAAATCCTGAAAAACCGAAATAGGTCTTTAAATGGTCTTCCCAGTTCACCGACATAAGCGTGTGGTTTGTTCCCTTTTAATATACGCCAATTTTCAGCGGATTGTGAAGGTACTACAGATTGTTTTTCGGATTTTTGGGCTTTCAAAGAATCTATGAACACTGCGAACACCAAAAATTCAATGAGTTTTCTGGAGCACCTCGGGGAGCTTCGTTGGCATCTAATGCGCAGCTCATTAGCGATTCTTTTGTTTTCGGTCGTTGCGTTCATGAATAGGGCCATCGTTTTTGACCAATTGATTTTTGGACCCAAACAGCCTGATTTCTTGACCTACCGCTTTTTCTGTTGGTTGTCCAGTTATATAGGTGGTGAAGTTTTCTGTTTTGATGAAGTTCCTTTTGAGCTTTTAAACATGCGCATGAGTGGGCAGTTTCAAATGCACTTGTGGGTATCATTAGTCGCAGGCGTAATTGTCGCTTTCCCTTATGTTTTTTGGGAGATTTGGCGATTTGTAAAGCCAGGATTGCATGAAACCGAACGCAAAAGCAGCAAAGGAGTCATTTTCTTTACCACTTTGTTGTTTTTATCAGGCGTATTTTTCGGGTATTACGTGATCGTTCCTTTGAGTATTCAATTCCTTGGGACGTATACTGTGAGTGCGGAAGTGATCAATAGAATCGATTTGACCTCATATATTAGCATGGTAAGCTCCATTACTTTGGCCACAGGAATTTTATTTCAATTGCCCATCGTGGTGTACTTCTTTAGTAAGTTAGGCCTTGTAACGCCAGATTTGCTCAAACAATATCGCCGCCACGCCATCGTTGGTATATTGCTGTTGAGTGCGATCATTACGCCTCCGGATCTCGCCTCACAGATTTTAGTCACTTTACCGGTATTGATTTTGTACCAAATCAGCATCATGGTCAGTAGACGCATTATGAAAAGAAAAGCCGCACAAACGTGAAACTAGAAGCAAAACATATCGTCAAAAAATACCGCTCCAGGACTGTCGTGAATGATGTCAGTTTTGAAGTGAATCAAGGCGAAATTGTCGGATTACTAGGTCCTAATGGTGCGGGGAAAACCACCAGTTTTTATACGGTAGTAGGCTTGATTCGTCCCTACAGCGGTGAAGTGCTTTTGGACGGTAGGTCTATTCAAAAGATGCCTATGTTCAAACGGGCACAGTTAGGCATTGGCTATTTAGCACAGGAGGCTTCAGTTTTTCGCAAGCTCAGTGTTGAAGACAATATCAAAGGCGTTTTGGAGATGACGAAGCTCTCAAAGTCAGCGCAAGCGGACCGGTTAGAGGAGTTACTCGAAGAGTTTGGACTGGCCCACATTCGTGCGACACGTGGCGATCTATTAAGTGGCGGGGAGCGTCGCCGAACAGAAATAGCTCGTGCACTAGCTACCAAGCCAAAGTTTATTTTACTGGATGAGCCATTTGCTGGAGTAGACCCCATTGCAGTTGAGGACATTCAGGGCATTGTTGCCGGATTGAAGAAAAAGAATATTGGCATCTTGATTACAGATCATAATGTCCAAGAAACTTTAGCGATCACAGACCGCACGTATCTCATGTTTGAAGGTAAAATTCTAAAAAGCGGTACCGCAGAAGAATTGGCTGCGGATGAGCAGGTACGTCGCGTTTATCTGGGTCAGAACTTTGAGCTAAGGGCACGCAGATAATTCATCATTCTTTTGGTTAATGGTTCACGAGGTATACGGGGTTTTCGTAGTTCGTATCCCTGCAGTTTTGGTGCGAATCGCTCGAGGGCCTTATTGTAAAGCGGTAGGTCGTATTCGTTCATGCTTTCCCAAACGGCTTTAGCGCCAACTTCTTTTTTCTTTCCACCACTGTTGTGATGTTCTACAAGGGTATTCTTCCAACCCAATAATTCCCCAAAGTAAGCAATAGATGCCGCGTAATGCTCGGTAAAGCCAACGGCGTCCAGCCTATCAAAATTGGCCAACGCTTTGCGCAGCACTTCGGAATCTTCTAAAAATTCCCTTTGATTGAGGTAGCCGCTTAAAAAAGCCGTTTGACGGTTATTGCTTTGGACCAATTTTGTGAAGTCTTCCGGCGTTTCAACCCCTTCCATGAGATTCGTATGCTTCTCATTCATGCGTTTGCTGTAGTGGTTGTAATGGCTTATGCTTCTGGCGATGGGTTCGCGAAGAAGGGTCACCACTGTGGCATCAGAGGCAATTATGACAGGACGCAGCGGGAAATGGCCATAGATGCATTTGATTTTTGGATCCGCCAGTGCTATTGTAAGGTTTTCATCTAAATCTTGGTGCGAATAAATAGCGGCTCTTTCGGCTTCAGTGTAATTGGATTCTAATAAAAGTCGCAAGGAAGTCCCTGCGGTTTTTGGGATGTGAATAAAAACGAGTTTCTTTGACTTAGACATAGGCTCGAAAATACGTGTTAAAAACTAAAATACAGGCACCCGTTTTTATTCTAGGCATGCACCGCAGTGGTACCACTATGGTAGCGCAAGCGCTGGCCTCTGCTGGGGTATATCCTGGAGCCATATGTGACCACAATTCAGAGCCGCTTTATGCGATTGATATTAACGACCGCTTGCTTGAAACGGCCGGTGGTAATTGGAGTGATGTCCCGGGCGAAGAGCTTTTAGAGTCTTCTCTTGGTTCCGCTTTGAGTGAAATACAACCGCGCGATTTATATGCTGCACACTTGAAAGTTGCAACGGGCAGTTCTTTTCGCCAATGGTTGCATTATTCGGGGCCTTGGATGGTTAAGGATCCACGATTGAGTTTGACGTTGCCATGGTGGTTGAGACGTTTTCCTGATGCAAAAGTCATTTGGGTACTTCGTGATGAAGCCGCAGTGGTCGATTCACTCCTACGTCGGCAATCACTTTCCTACGAGGCGCAAAGTACCTTAAACGCTGAAAGTGCATTAAACTTGGCTCGCACGTATAGCGCCAATGCAGCGAAACTTCTCAAACGCTATGGCGTGGACTACCGTACCGTTTATTATGAAGATTTAACCAGTAGTGATGAAGCGCTTCAGCGTAAGACTTGGTTTGGATTATACCAGTTTTCAAATGTTAAACCGGGTCAAATGACTGGTTTTGCACAACGGGGTTTGAAGCAATCTGAAGAAAGTGTAGCGAAAGCGTCAACGCACGCGTTGCCTTCCAATGGACCGTTGGTGAGTGTGATTGTACCCAATTATAACCATGCGGACTATTTAGACGAGCGGATTTCTACCATCGTTAATCAGTCATATAAAAACATAGAAGTCCTGCTCATGGACGACTGTTCAACGGATGATAGCCGTGCGGTATTGGAGAAATGGGCTGCAAAGGATGATCGTATAGAGGTACTTTTCAACGAAAAAAATTCAGGAAGCCCGTTTGCGCAATGGGAACGTGGTTCAGTTTGGGCAAAAGGAAAATATCTGTGGATAGCTGAAAGTGATGATGCCTGTGCTTTGGATATGTTGGCGTTACATGTAGATGCTTTAGAGCGCAATGAAAAGGCAGTCATGGCCTACAGTCACAGCCATTTAGTGGATGAAAAGGGCTCGTTTCTACGAGATTTTAGAGAGGATTACGGATTTATTTTTGGCGATGCTTCACGTTGGAAATCGGACTTTACAGTGGAAGGCAAGGTAGAAGTTGCGGGAAGCATAATTTTTTCAAACACCATACCTAATGCGAGCGGAGTTTTATTTCGAAAATCGGTTTTTGATCAGGTGGGTGCGCCGGAGACGAGCTGGCGTTTGAACGGCGATTGGTTGTTCTATGCGCGGTTGTTGCAGCACGGTGAATTGCAGTTTTTTGCCGAGGCAAGGAACTATTTTCGTTTTCACGAGCGTACGCAGCGTTCTAGAGCTATTGCCAGTTACACGGCCTTTGATGAGATTTTAGCGATGTATACCATTTTCGAGCGAGAAGGATGGACGGATACTAAGACACTTCAGTCTGCCCGAGCGCAAGTTGCGATGTGGTGGGCAGGCAATGTGTTTAGCATGAAATGGACCTGGGATGTATTGCGAAATAATGTGCGGTTGTTTGGCGTTTTCAGTAGATATCGCAGTGGATTGCTGAGCTATTTAGTGAAGAGTGCATTGATAAAATCGGCCGGTGCTGTTGTAAAGGCGATGGGATTAAAGGAGCCGGTAAAGAAATTGGCTGCTCGATTATTTCCAAAAACGTTTTTCCCCTACTAATGAAGATTTCTGTCATCATACCGGCTTACAATGCTTCCGAGACCCTTGGCGAAGCCTTGATTTCTGTAGAGCAGCAGCATGTTCAACCGTTTGAGGTGGTTGTGGTGAACGACGGTTCCACGGATGATACCGCAGATGTGATTCAATCGTTTATGGACCGATTGCCTTTGGTTTGCGTGGATCAAGAAAATGCGGGATTGGGTGCGGCTCGGAATGCAGGCATGCACGCAGCGAAAGGCGATACGTGGGCCTTTTTAGATGCAGACGATGTGTGGGGCACTAATAAATTGGCCCATGCGCGGGATTATCTGATGCGCTTTCTAGACGTTCAGTGGTTCTACACGCCCATCTTTGAATGGAGTCCTGGAGATGCCGGGGCAAGGATGCGCGAGCGCGCTTGCCCGAAGATTCGAACCGTGGAAGATTTCTTGGCCTTCAATCCCATTGTGCCCAGCACGGTGATTATGCGCTCGACCGTGGCGTTTCGTTGGGAGGAAGATCGCGAGTTGCAGGAGGACGCTGGTGCCTATTTGGAGCTGTTCTCGAAGGGTGTGATGCCCATGAAGATTCCACATTGTACGACCAAATACAGATTGGATTTCGGGATGACAGCAGATGCAGAAGGGCATGTGGATAAGGTGATGCGAGCGGTGGAGAAGGCAAGGGAATTGGGCCATATTAACGATGCGCAATTTGCACTCTATGAGGTACGCAAGGCCTACGAGTTAGCCCGCACCTACAAGAAGCGCGGCGATCAGGCCATGCAAAAGCACTGGAAGGAAGAGGCGTTGCGTAAAGCCGAAGGGGTGGAGGTGCCTGCTCGACTTAAGTGGCGTTTGCGGTTTTTAATCTAACCAACAAACGAGCCCGACGGTTAAAAAGGAGAACGGGTAATCATTCAGCCCGCGGGTCCAGCCCAATTGTGTTTGGCCAAAAGACAAATTATGGTTCCACTGGAGCTCTAGCAGTCGCGGCCAATCCCCATCACGAAAGTATCCCGTGAAAGAGCGCACTCGAGCACTCACAATGGTCTCGTCCTTCTGAAGCTGAAGTCCTATGTTACCGAGAAATCCGTCGTTCTGTGGGTAATCGACCCAATGGGTTTGGTAAACTTGGAATCCAGCGTCCGTTGTGATTGTCGGTGTCCAGCGGCCTATCTCGGAAAAACTCCGCTGATGTGAAAAGAAGAAGGCATAACCTGGCGCATCGGTAAACCTCGCTTGAGATAAAGGCCCAGCGGCCGTTTTAGTGTGAAACGTAAACCAAACCGCCCCACGATCTTTTTCCCATAGTCGGGTGCTGATATCAATCAAAATATCTCCAGCAATGACGCCTTCGCTGTCCTCATCTCGAGAGATGCGGTAGTCGCGCAGCTCTGTTGAGGTGCGGTAATACTCGATGCTTTGATGTGTGATGTGAAACTGGGTATGGCCTCTGTCCCAGTGTAGCTCGTTGTGAATGCTCAAGAAACTATCCTCTTCGATGAGGCTCATCTGTGAGCTGCTTCTGAAATAACTCCGATCACTTCGATGCAGGGTAGGAATAGGAATGGCATTAGGGCCCAAATATGCATGAGAGTACTTCATGTACTGGGTCCATGGCGTTGTTCCGTCCCAATTATGTGTTTGATTCCACCAATCGAGTTGGGCCTGTGCGTTGATAGAAAACAGCACCAGCGCTATGAGTAGAACCCTGCGCATTACTCTAGGTCGGTTTTGATTTTCTGACGCAGGTAAATGAGATTGGCATTCTTTTCCGCCATGTGCTTGTACTTCTCTTCCGGCAGGTATAGTTTTTTCACTTGTTCGCTTTCCACTAAAATGGTTTCAAATCGCAAAGCAAAATTGTCCAGCTTCTTTCTCAAATAGGGGACCAATTCCTTCTGCTCCTCATTGAAGTAGCCCAATTGAATGTTATTATCCAGCGATATCTGAAGTGTGTTCTTGTCCAAAATTTTGGGAATTTGCGCCGAAAGCAACGTACGGATAGCCGTTTTTACGTGCCGCTGTTTTACATACGTTGAAATCGCATCAACCAATTCCTTTTCGTTAAACACACTTTGTGGGCCTTCCTGTACCTGAGGGGCAGACTCTTCAGTCGCTTCGCTTGGCACAAATACAGGCGCTTTATCTTCAGTGGATAAATCATTTAACGCAGCCATAAGTGATAAGCCACCGCTGTTAGGCTTTGATGGAGGTTGGTTGCGCTTTGGTGCTTTGGTCTGGGCCTGTGTTGTTTGGGACGCT
>Ga0206126_10000512_pt1 | contig 51011 bp, 50 predicted proteins | sample Helgoland_Spring_5_FD_148621 | JGI IMG/M metagenome (GOLD analysis project Ga0206126, IMG submission 148621) | Pelagic subsurface seawater microbial communities from Kabeltonne, Helgoland, North Sea - Helgoland_Spring_Bloom_20160412_1 | ecosystem: Environmental > Aquatic > Marine > Epipelagic ...
AAACAAATTAGAAACCATTCAATGGTCCATGCGGCAAGTGATGGGTGCGACCACTCCTAAACCCTAAACATAAATTTTAAAACCCTCTGGGCAGCACCAGAGAGTTTTAATTCCTTTACTCATCAAAATGATGCTTCATTTTGAAACTTTATGAAAAAAAAACTACCCACACATGTGTACGTCAAGCTTTTTACCCTAGGAAAAAAATTCACTTGGGGTGATTTATTTGATCGAATTAAGAAATACTTTATGGAGTTTCTAGATATTTTCATCGTCATGATCTTTTCTTTCTATGTAGAAAGCAAAGGGAAAAATATGAGACCCGCATGACCTATGCCGACTTATTTAAAGATATCGTCCAAGAGCTCCATGCTGTAAACAATACACCGACCAATACCTCATTCATAGCGAGCAAATCAAACGGATCTATAGTTAGCAATTGCGTCGTTGGGATTTGGACCAAGGCCCCCCATTTCTTTTAGTCCCCGAGGATTCACTTTATGATCCTAAACACGTCATCCCATGGCTACTTATGCTGAAATTACTGCTTTTGATTAACCTAAACTGCTTTTACTCTTTTTGAACAGGGGGATTTAGATTTCAAATTGGTATCTAAAGTCACGCAAATTATAGAGGCGATAGATCAGGGTCGTTTGATCGATCAATTACTTCTCCTCAATCAGCAGGAAAGATTATTAGTGCAGTAGGAGGGATAATTAGTGGCGCATTTCAAACAACGCCTCAAAAACCAATGGACCCAAGATTTGGGTATCCTCACTTTAAAGGATCCGTCTTTTTGGATTAAAAGAGAAAATACATTTAAAACGATCATTATTTACGATTCAATCTCAGTGAGCGGGTAGCCCTATGGGACAAATTCGGTTCCCTCCTTGAGGCCCATCAAAATGAACTTACCCTCGATATTGCCCACTTGGACCGCATTAATCATGGGTTATGAAAGAACGGTATTTTATTTATTGGCGGTACAAGTAATTGCGCTTAAACTGGACGCAGCTGCATCAGAAGCCATTATGCGGTTGGGCCTTATGCGAGTTGGCCTAAGAAAAAATCATGAAACCTTCGAATTTCATGCCAAAGCCTTTAAATTAGCGATTTAATATTGAATACTCCATGAGCATAAAACTAAAAAGGATCCTTCTCATCCTCTCCCTTGGCATCCTTGTCATTTACTTCCCTGCCGTCAGTCAAGAGATCCCAAATCTTGATAAATTATCGGATGATCAACTCAAATCCTTCATTCAAAAAGCAGAGGAAGGCGGTTATACTGAAGATCAACTGCTCTTGGGCGCCAAGGCCCGTGGTATGTCTGATGCGCAAATCAGTAAGTTCAGAGCACGTATCAACAAAATAAAAGCAGGGGACACTGATAAAAAAGGACAAAACGATGAAGGTGAGGCGGACTCCAGAATGCGCCAAAATTATGAACAAGAAGACAGAGAGGATGAAAAAGATTTGTTTGACCCTTTCGGTGAGCTGATGGGAGAAAAAACTGATACCCTCCCAAAAATATTTGGTATGGATTATTTCAAAAACAACCAACTGAGTTTTGAACCCAATGTCAATATCCCTACCCCTATCAATTACCGGTTAGGACCGGGTGATGAAATCATTATTGATCTCTGGGGAGACTCTGAAAAAACGTATCAGGAGCAAATCTCACCCGATGGCTACATCCGTATCGAACGCTTAGGTCCCATTTATCTCAATGGTCTAGAAATAGGGGTGGCCAAGAAAAAAATCAATGCCAAACTTAAGTCCCTCTACGGAACGTTGGGGTCCTCGACCTATTCACAAATAAGCCTCGGTCAAATACGTAGCATTCGTATCATTGTGATTGGCGATGTGATGGTCCCAGGCACGTATAACATGTCCTCCTTAGGCAGTGCGTTCAATGCCCTCTATTTGGCGGGCGGTCCCCAAGAAACGGGCAGTCTGCGAAGAATTGAAGTTTATCGAAATGGGAAATTTCATGGGCGATTAGATGCCTACCAATTCCTCATCTTTGGCGAAGGTCAAGACATCAGTTTGAGTGATGGAGATGTGGTGATCGTCAAGCCCTATGATACCCGCGTCTTTATTGATGGAGAGATCAAGCGGCCTGCTTTTTATGATATGGTGGCAGGTGAAACGCTGGCTCAACTCTTTGAATACGCCGGGGGTCCCACAGATAAAGGATATACTGATCGCGTGACAGTCAGAAGAAAAACAGGCAACTTCCGCGCAATCAAAAGTTTATCTCTCAATGACAGTAGCTCATTGATGAATGGGGATGAAATCAAAATACAGCCCATCAGCCATCGTTTTCTCAATCGGATTCAAATAGAGGGTGCCGTAAACTTTCCAGGGACCTTTGAGTACACAGACGGCCTCATGCTGTCTTCCTTAATTGAGCAGTCCGGGGGGCTTGCTGGGGATGCTTTTCTTGGGCGCGGAATCATCATCCAAAAGGACCCTGACCTGAACTTGACCAATAAATCCTTCAACGTGGGAGAAGTCGTGAACGGGATTTCAGATGTCGCCCTCAAAAATGAAGATTTCATCAAAATTCAATCCATCCAAGATCTCAAAGAGGAAGAGACCGTGCGGATCGAAGGAGAAATTCAAAAAGGAGGTAGTTATCCTTACATTGCCAATATGACGGTAGAAGATCTCATTCTGCTCGCCGATGGCTTTAATATCTCTGCTGCCCGAGCCAATGTGGAAATTGCCCGAAGAGGAGCACTCGATAATGAAAATGCAGTTGCTGAAATTTTCAATTTTAAGATTGATGAAAACCTAACATTGAGTCCTGAAGCATCTAAAATGAAGTTGCTGCCCTTCGACTTGATCACCATCCGCCGGGCGACAGGATATGGTTTGCAAGAATTGGTCGAATTAGAAGGAGAGGTCAAGTATCCAGGCAAATATGGGTTGAAATCAACATCGGAAACGATCTATGACCTTATTGTTCGCGCAGGAGGACTTCGTGATGAGGCCTACACAGCAGGGGCCATGCTCATAAGAAGGTCAGATTATGCCGTATCCACCAACAGCCTTAGCAATTATCGAGCGAATATCAAACGCAATAAAGTCCTCTCTATTTTAGAAAATGATACGGCTGCCTATAAGCAAGCCCTCAAAAAACTTGATTTGGACGAGTCTATCGGTATCGATTTGGAAGCAATTCTTTTAAATCCAAATAGTGATGCCAACATGACACTTCAAGAAGGAGACATTATCAGCATCCCCAAGGCATTCAATACCGTACAAGTCCGGGGTGAAGTGCTCAATCCCAGTAAGGTCAAATACTCCTCTGGCTTATCGTTAGGTCAATATATAGGACGTACTGGTGGATTTTCAAGTGTTGCCAAAAAATCTAAAACTTATGTCATTTACGCGAATGGATCCTCGCAAAGAACAACTACTCTTTTAGGCTTTCGGTTTTATCCTAAAGTATTACCCGGAACTGAAATAATTATTCCTAAAAAGGCAGAAACTACTAAAACAAGTGTGGCAGAAATTGTTGGTTTGGCTTCTGCCTTGGCTTCACTGACTTTAATTATTAATTCGTTGACGCAGTAGATGGAAAACATAATACGGATATGAAAAAAACCTATAATCAGACGATAAAGCTCATAAAAAGGATTAAAATCGTCCCTCGATGGGTCATTTTTATCCTCGATTTAGGAGCCGGTATAATTGCTTTGTTCACCGCTCTGATACTCAAAAGTAACCTGCTACTGACGGCCATCCGCTGGGAGGGAGTCTTCAGTCTTCTGGTTTCTAGTTTTCTGATCAATATTCTGGTTTTCTTGTCAATAAAAACATATAGAGGCATTGTCAGATTTACTGGATTACAAGATGCTTTAAGGGTGATGGCCACTGTGGCGTTGTCATCCATTTTGATCATCATACAGTTCTACCTAAATAATTCATTCAACGGTAATGATCCTGCTTTCAATACCGTGATAGTAATTTATGCAGTTTTTTTCTTCTTGTTTCTACTGGGTTATCGGGTCCTGGTGAAATACGGTTTTAATATCCTGCGCAACTTAGACAAGACCAAAAAGAATGTGGTAATTTACGGTGCCGGTCAAACCGGTCAAGCTACCAAACGGGTCTTAGAGAACGAAAATATTGGATTTTCATTGATCACCTTTATTGATGATGACAAGCGCAAAGACAATAAGCGCATAGATGGTGTTCCCGTGACCTCATTTACTAGCTTCATGGAAACGGCAGCCTCTCAAGACATTCATGAAGTCATCATTGCCAACTTTGGGCTTTCCCCAGAACGAAAAAATGAGCTCGTTGACTTTTGTTTGAACCACGACATTCATGTCCTCACCATTCCTAGATACAATCAATGGTCCAATGGTGCCTTCTCGGCCAAGCAAATGAAAAAAATTCGTATTGAGGATCTATTGGAGCGTGAACCCATCCAAATTGAAAATCAACAACTGCTTCAAGACATCAAGGGGAAAAGGATTTTAGTCACCGGAGCCGCGGGTTCTATCGGGAGTGAGCTGGTTCGACTCTTAAATAAACTCGAGCCCATCATCCTCATCCTCTGTGACCAAGCCGAAACCCCTTTGCATAACATCGAATTGGATCTGAATGATCAATATTCCAACGTACAATGTATTCCCTATTTGACCGATATTAATAATAAAGTTAGAATGGTTGCCCTTTTTGAAAAATTCAAACCTCACGTCGTCTATCACGCAGCCGCTTACAAGCATGTCCCTATGATGGAGTTTAACCCTGACGAGGCCATTAAAGTAAATGCGCTGGGCACCCAGCTTCTCGCAGATTTGGCGATCCAATATAAAGTGGAACGCTTTGTCATGATCTCAACGGACAAGGCGGTCAATCCTACCAACGTCATGGGAGCCTCCAAGCGCCTTGCCGAAATGTATGTGCAGGCACTCTCCACCCATCCTCATCGAACAAAATTTGTTACCACGCGATTCGGAAACGTCTTGGGCTCCAATGGTTCTGTGGTCTTGCGCTTCCGAGAACAAATTGAGCGGGGTGGGCCAGTCACCATCACCCATCCTCATATTGTGCGCTACTTCATGACCATACCGGAAGCCTGTCAGTTGGTATTAGAAGCCGGCAGCATGGCCAATGGGGGTGAGATTTTTGTTTTTGATATGGGCGCTCCGGTTAAAATATCAGATCTTGCCAAAAAAATGATCCGGCTTTATGGCTATATCCCTAACATAGATATCCCACTTAAATATACGGGCCTGCGTCCTGGAGAGAAACTTTATGAAGAACTCTTAGTAGATGGCGAAAACAGTGTGAAAACCTATCATGAAAAAATCATGATCGCCAAAGTTCGGGCCGTTGATCAAAAAGCGATCATCGCCCATTTTAAATTATTGGAAGACAAGATAACCTCCCCGAATAGTTCTAGTTCTATGCAATTGGTAGGGCTCATGAAGCAACTCGTGCCTGAATTTGTAAGTAACAACAGTGAATTTGAAAAGCTAGATACCACAAAGGTGGTGAAGTTGAAAAATGGGTGATTAAAGTATGGTGATTCTATTTAAATCCAGTTCAGAATAAATGTTCTATTCGTAGTAGTTCAAGGAAGATTAGAAAATATTAATACTGCCTTTCACCTTTATTAATAAGGACAAATTCAAATCTCATATGATTTATCTCCATAAGATTTTACCCCTATTCTTAATGCCCATCATGATCGTAATCCTCTTTATCTTTATGGGGCTCCATAAAAAAAGAAATTCATTCATCTATTTCTCAATCGCGCTATTATATATAGTATGCACTCCGATCTCTTCCAATGCCTTTTTTAAATTAGTCGAGGGCGATCAGCACCGAAATTCCATTGCGAGCATCGAACAAGCCGACGCCATTGTAGTACTAAGTGGGATGTTATCTCTCCATGAAATGGATGGGAAGGAATACGTTGAATGGGGTGACCCCGATCGCTTCTTTGGAGGGATTACGCTCATGAAAGCAGGCAAGGCACCAAACTTAATCTTCACAGGCGCAAAAATGCCTTGGGGAAAATCCAACAGAACTGAGGGTGCGGTATTAACCGATTATGCCGCTGACTATGGCATACCTTATGATCACATTTTTGTAAGCAAGTCTTGTAGCCAATATAGCGGATGAAGCAGTAGCCGTAAAGAAAATGGCCTTAGGAAATAATATCATTCTGATCACCTCTGCCTTCCATATGCCTAGGGCTCAAATGCTCTTTAAAAAAGAAGGATTTAAGGTAGCTACCTATCCGGTAGACTTTAAGTCGATAACTGCTGATTCCAGAACTTTTATGGATTATTTGCCTAATGGGCAAAGTTTGGCAAAAACAGAAATGGGAATGAGGGAATTAATTGGACGGTTCTTTTATTGGCTTAAACTCATAATTAGTTAAGACTAATGCTTCACTCCTCGACTGGAAATTACGGAAGTAACTGTCAATAAAAAGATTTTGAAATCAAACCAAAAGGATTTTCTCGCTAGATATTCTCGATCAAATGCTACCTTTTCGTCAATTGATATTTTATCTCGACCATTGACTTGAGCCCACCCTGTTATACCAGGCTTCAGTTTATCTACCCCCGCGATCACCCGCAAGGCCGTTAAATCATCTTGGTTATACAATGCGGGCCGGGGCCCTACGAATACCATTTCTCCTTTAATGATATTGATGAGGTTAGGTAATTCGTCTAAACTAAACTTCCGCAACATCCCCCCTATTCGCAACAAATAGGATTCCGGGTTTTCTAATAAATGCGTCGCTACATTGGGCGTGTTCTTCTTCATGCTCCTAAACTTGTGGATGTTGAAGAAGGTATAATTTACGCCTACTCGTTTTTGTTTGAAGAATATGGGCGATCCGTCTTCTATGAATATGGCCAAAGCCACCGCTAGAAAGACTGGAGACAATATAAATAAAACAATGCAGGCGAATAAACGGTTAAGCATTCTGTGAAAAAGATTGAAATGTTTTAATTAATCCCTCCTTAGATGAAACTGGTAAAGGCTTACCTAATGCAGCTTTAATCTTAGCATTACTCACCACATAACTCACTGTAAGTTTCCGCAATCGCTCTGTATTAAGCGGCAATTTCAGAAAATTCCCTAAACGCGCAATAGCCCTAATGAACGATTTACTAAGATTCAATATCCGAGCTGATTTACCCTTTGATTCAGCAATTAGGCGAACGACCTGATTGGTCGAGAAAGTTTCATCATCCGCAACATTATATATCCCTGATGGAATATCATCACGTTCTATTAATTCTCGAATGATGAACATCAAATTATCAATACTACAGAAAGAACGTTTATTCTCAAATGCACCTAATGGCCATAGAATACCCTTGGAAACTAATTTATAAAGCAAATTCAAATTTCCCTTATTACCCGGGCCATTAATCATACAAGGTCTTAAAACATAAACTCTTTTCCCTTCAGGAATTGAATGAGAAAGAATATGTTCTTCAGCAAACAATTTACTCTTCCCATAATGAGTTGTAGGATTTGGCGTTGCTTCTTCTGAGAGTTCACCTTCAACCTCATCTGCTACTGCCTTAACTGAACTCAATGTAATAAATACTTTTGCATTAGATACCAAAAATGCGTCAAATACCTTCTTAGTTAATTCAGTATTGATGTTGTAATATTCATCAGGATAAGATCCATTTTTTAAATCGTGGGCTTTGCCGGCAAGATGGATAACAACATCCGCATTAATAATGACACCATTACCTCTCTCGTACTTACGTATAATAAAATGAATAGCTAGGTAAGAACATAAGCTTCCGCCAATGAACCCTGAAGATCCTGTCAAAAAAATTTTTTTCCCTACCATTTTTTTAAATTCTTTAATCAATGACCTTGTTTATTCGTAATCATATATTCAATAGACAACTAAAAAAAGACTAACCTTATTATTATACACCCTTTCGGTTATTAATAAAATGGGGCTACTCTTGAAATAAAACTTCTCTCAATTTAAAAATAAAACGAAAGAAAATGGTTGCTTTAAAAAATCTCACTCCATTGTCCTTTAAAGCTTTTATAATTTCTCTTGTAATATTTATATAAGAAACGATTCCGTTAGAGCTAGCCCCTCCAATTAACATTTTTGTAGTATGAATATTTGAATATTTCCAAATGATTTTTTGACTCAAAAAAAATCTTACAATAAGCTCATAATCAGCTGCAATTTTATAAGTTAAACTATAATTTCCGTATAAATCAAAAAGTTCTTTTTCAAAAAAAATGGAAGGATGCGGTGGCATCATTCCCAACCTTAAATCTTTATTTACCCAACTATCGGAACAATACAATCGAATTAACTTCCCCCTTTTTGTATACAGCGATATATTACCAATTGATGCTTGGACTTTATTTTTTTTATGGAAGCTTATAACCTCATTTATGACCGTATTAGAATAAAAGGTGTCATCAGAATTTAATGTGCCAACTATATCCCCTGTAGCGATCTCGATCCCTTTATTCATAGCATCGTAAATACCCTTGTCTGGTTCTGAAACAATTTTATCAATTATATTGGAATAATCCTTAAGAATCTCAATTGTTCCGTCTGTGGATCCTCCATCTATAACTATATATTCAAAATTCCTAGATGATTGGTTTTTTACAGATTCTAAGGTATCTCTAATGGTTAATTCTGAATTATAGGAAACCGTAATCAATGATAATTTCATAACAACTAATAATTAATTCGATAATAGTTAGTTTATCACCATTTATTGTGTAGATCGTGTTCAAAAATACTCAGCATCTTTTTTTCATGATTACTTCGATCAAAATTAGCACTATAATGATCTCTTACCTGTTTGCCCAAGGCATTTCGTTCTGTTATTGATAAGCTACTGAACGTTTGAATCATCTCCCCTAGCTCCTCAGCCCGATTATACAAAAATGGATAATTCTCATAAATCATTTCCCTCACGTGACCCACTGATCTTGCAATAAATGGAACTCCTAAAGACATCGTTTCTAACAAGATTAAAGGCATACCTTCATTATAGGATGGTAATATTAAACAATCAGCATCATAGATAGCTTTAAATTTCTCTTCACCATAGATTGGCCCACTTATAAGAATGTTATCAGACTGGTAAGATGCGAGATCTTTGGGTCTAATATCACCAGAATATCCACCATAGCATTTCAATGATAAAGGCTTTTCCATTCCAGAAAAGGAATCAAGCAGATCCAAAATACCCTTTTCTATTATGTAATTTGATATAAAAATGAATTTATTATTATTGCTCAATTGTTCCTTAGATTTAAAATATTGGCTTGCGTTAATAATGTTTCTTAAAACAATTATTTGTGCTTTTTGCTTGCCATAGTTATTTTCTAAAAAATTTAAATCTACATCTGATAGAACAATGAATTTATCAATTAACCTTAAGTTTAATTTAAATAAACTCTTTCCAATCAATGAATTGAGTTGTCTTTTAATATCTCCACGATGTAAATGAACAATTATTTTGGCATCCTGCCCAAACAATTTAAATGCTAGTATTAATAAATATGTTTTTAATGCTCCTGCTTTTGAGTTTGAATATACTAAGTAAAAAAAATTAAATTTATACTTGAGGGTAATCAAAATAATACTTAATACTCTATTAAAATTAAATATTATTTTTTCTAAATGGGCTCCCTTATATTTAGGCTCTTCTACCCGCTCGACAATTTGGCTAACAGAAAATTTAGTCTTTAGGATATTTATATTAATTCCATTAGATATGGCAACGCCGTTGATTGATCCCATTGGTAGTTCGCCAGTAAACAATATTCTCTTCATTCCTAATAGGCTCTATTAATTTTATAATCCAAATAAAAAGTTTCCATTATTAAAAAAACCAATATAACTAATTAATAACATTGATATTTCAATAAAACCCCTCTTTATTCTTTGAAAGAGATCCAGCTAAAATTATTGATCCCCAAAATAAAGGCCATTGAAATAATTCTAAAACAAATAATCCCATAATCAAAAGAAGAATAAGACCCTTTTCCCCTTTACAATAAATAGTCGCTAACACTAATGGAACCATTAGACCAAATATCCCCCCTTCAATAAATGATGAAAAAACTCCAGCACTAATGCCCCTTTCAAGATCTATAATATTTCCATATCCGAAAAAAAACTGACTTAATGACATCTTCCCGATTAAATCGGCACCTAGAATAATTCTAAATAATCGATCACTATATGATGATGCGGAAGACAAATATAATAGCCCCTGAAGGGTGAAAGGAATTAAAAGCAATAATATAATTGAAGTCCCTTTCTTTCTTGTTAAAAAAAGATGGCTCATCCAAAGTAAAATTCCTCCTAAATAAAATAAGAAAGATCCTGAAAGAATTCCTCCTAATAAATTAGCGAAAAAAAATAATCTTGATTTTTCTGTAACCTTGTCCTCAATGAAAAAAATATTTATCAAGCAAAAAAACGCCATATAACTTGGTTCGATAAAATAAAACCAATTTTTATGAAAATTAAACCCTAAGATGTTTTTCGTTGCATTGAAACCAAATATAGACATTTTTACATCATAACCAGAAAAAGCGAAGGGTTGGGAAAATCCGCCACTAACCATATTTATTAAGAAATTCAGAGTAATACATATTCCTGTAACCACAAAAAAAAGAACATACAGTTTCAAAATAGTAGACCGGAATTTTAGGTACTTATCATTATTTAGAACGCTAAAAAAAATTATTGAAAATAGTATAATTGCCGAAAAATTTATTGCTGTCCAAAAGCCCTCATTTGGTGTATTAACTAAAAGAGCTCCCAAGTAAATGATGAATAGAATTAGCAATTTGAAAATTTTTTTATCCATTTTTAAATCATCTAAGCAATAAACTTTCAAAAAAAATAATGCTATTATAAATAAAAAAATTCTTAGCTTATCTGAAATAAAAACACCGAACATCAACGGTGGATACAGCATAAGAACCACAAATAATAAAAATGCAAGAAGTTTTTCTTTTGAAAAAGTCAAATGTTTTTCAATCGATTAAAAGATAGATAAAATAACATAATAAGAGACTTGAGCATGATTTCTATTCTGCCATTTAAAAGGCTATAGTAAAATTTCTGCTTAGATAATTTATAGTCTTTGTTTTTAAAAGCATAACGCCCCTGAACGTACGCTATATACCCTAATACTTTTCCCTTTTCAAACGAATTTAGTTCATCCCAGAACTCTCGCATCGCATGTTCATGACATTCTGACATGTCTTTTCTAGAAATTCCATTTTCATGAATTTGATAAAACCCTAAAAAAATCTTTAGATAGAGAAAGTTATTTGTTTGTCTTGAGATTTTCAACCAAAGATTCCAATCTTCCGCTCCCACCATATCATGAGTTTCGTTAAATCCTCCAACTCTTTTTATTAAATCAGATCTTACAAAAGCAGATGAATTACTTATTATATTTCCACTTAGAATTAAATCTCTAAACACATCTTTTTTAACCTGCCTAGTTCTAGTTTTTAACTTATTTGAATTCTCGCCTCCTACAGAAATCAAATCATGATATATTAGATCAATATCCCCGTTGATCTTATTGACGCAAGACTCTAACTTCTTGTTTTCCCACCAATCGTCTGAATCTAAAAAAGCAATCCATTCTCCATTGGCATATTCAATACCCTTATTTCTTGACTTAGCAATTATACCTTGATTACTAATTTTAATTACCCTAACTCTTGGCTCATTTTCATACTTAATTAAAACCGTTTCCGTATTATCAGTTGAATTATTATCAATTACAATGATCTCAAAATTTTCATAAGTCTGCTGTATGACACTTTTAAGCGCTCTCCCTATATATTGGCCATGATTATAGGTGGGAATGATTATTGATATTAAAGGATTCACTTTGATACGGACTTTTCCAAAAAATTAAAGACCTTTTTAATTCCTGACTTGAAATCAATAATCTTTTCACCTTGAACTAATTTTAAATATAAATCATTATTAATGGTATAGTTAGCAGAAGAACTCATGTTAAATTCAGTTAACCGCTTTTTTTTATTGATATATATATTAAGAGACTTATTGTAGATTTCTTCATATACGTCTCTCACAATTATAGCAGCATCTAACATAGAAATTGTAACCCCTGAACTGAAGTTAATTGTGTTTAAATTTTTTGTAATAGGATTTTTATCCCCTAAAAGAAGTTTTTTTATCCCTAATGATAAATTTTCTATGTGAAAAAAATCTCTTAATGGCGTTCCATCAGAATTCAATATTAAGGAACCACTTTCCCAGGCCGACAAACATAAATTATTAACAACTAACTCCCAACAATCATTATTTGTGAATTTAGGAGATCCAAAACCATTTGAGAGCCTAATATTATAACTATCTACATCAGTTGTCCGATGAAAATAATCAGTGATTTGCTCAGAGATAAGATGAGTCAAACCGTATTGATTTTTTGGAAGAGTTGGACTTAGCTCTGTTATATCATCCGTTAGATCATGCCCATAAATATGTATCGTCGAAAGGTATATGTATTTTTTCAAACCTCTTTTCGAAAAATAATCGAGGAAATTCCAAGTTGGATTTATATTTACTTTACTGATAATGTCAGGATCGTTGTTAGAGTCATACTGATTTAAAGAAACCAAATTAATAATAGCATCAGTATTGAATTCATCTAAATCAGACATCGAATTATAAGAGGTCACATCCATTGCGAGAACTCTGAACATTTTTTCCTCCCATTCCAGATCATTTGGCTTATTTTTATGACATATTGCCACTATTTCAAAACCCTCATCTGCCAAATATGAGGATAAATTACCCCCTATGAAACCACTTGCTCCTGCAATAATTACACGCATTTTAATTATGTAAAGTCTACTTATGCTTTATTTCCCAGTCATAGGGTATAGATGAATCTGATACAGCCTTTCTTATTATTTCATCGGGATCATGGGGTATATTTGCACAATTGGCTACAATTGACACTTTGTTACCAATACCTTTAAATCCATTCCAAACTAATGGCGGCACTGTCAAAAGAAAATAATTTTCAGGAGACATAAAATATTCTTCAACATACCCTTTCGTCTCACTATCAGGTCTATTATCAAATAACACGCATTTTATCTCCCCAAAAACGACAGCATAGTTTAGCGTCATTTTCTTATGTAGATGCCAGGCTTTAATTGCTCCAGGGTTTGTACAAGAAAAATAAACTTCTCCAAACTCAGTAAAAACATCCGAGTCAGAACGCAACATATGCATTACTTTACCTCTTTCATCAAATATCTGTTTGAGAGGTGTTATTTTTACTCCTTCAATCATATTATATTATTAAAAAAGTTGTTTAGTTGCATTTTTGTAATTTCTTCCGTTGACTTTCCCGCCAAAACATGTTTATACCAATTTGTGGTTACTAATAATGTTTCCTCTACACCCCACCTTGGACTCCATTTAAGAAATTGATGAGCTTTATCACAGTTTAATTGTAATAACATAGCTTCATGGTGTTCATTTTCTGAACCAGTAATTACAACGGACCCTTTTGCAAGATTATTTATAATTGTATTAGCAACATCTAAGACTGTTCTAACTTCAAAGCTAGAAGGACCAAAATTCCAAGCACCACTATATTCTATAGGATCTTCTAATATTTTAATTGCTAATAAAACATATCCTGAAATTGGCTCTAATACATGTTGCCAAGGCCTAGTTGCTAAGGGATTTCTTATTTGTATAGGTACTCCATTTTCAATTGCTCTAATACAATCTGGTATAATTCTATCTTCAGCCCAATCACCACCTCCTATTACATTGCCCGCGCGTACAGTTGCTGCACCAAAGTCATTACGATCCTTAAAAAAAGATCGTTCATATGATGAAAAAACTAATTCAGCTGCACCCTTTGATGCACTATAGGGATCATGCCCACCCATCCTATCATTTTCTCTATAACCCCAAATCCATTCAGAATTTTCATAACATTTATCTGATGTAATATACACTAACGACTTAACAGATTTACAATGTCTTACTGCTTCAAGTAAATTAACAGATCCCATGATGTTTGTACTATAAGTTGTAAGTGGATCTGAATATGCTTTTTTAACTAAAGGCTGTGCAGCTAAATGGAATACAATTTCAGGTTGAAATGAGTTTATTTTTTCATTTAATAAACTTTCATCTCTAATATCTGCAACTACATGCTGTATCTTTTTTTCAAGTTCTAACATATTAAAATGACTTGGGCCAGAGTAAGGTTCTAGTGCATAACCCATGACTTCTGCTCCAAGTTGTGAAAGTAGGTAAGTAAGCCAAGTTCCTTTGAAACCAGTATGCCCGGTAATAAATACTTTTTTCCCTTTGAACTGTAAGAGTATTTTATTTTTTTCTATCTTATCCATGGAGCTATCCCTTTTTTATAAAGTTCATTTAATAAAGTATACTCTCTGCTCGTATCCATAGGTTGCCAAAATCCATCATGTTTAAACATCATCACCTCTTGGTTTTGAACCAAATTTTGCATTGGCTCATTTTCAAATATAAGGCTCTCATCATCGCTCAAATAATTAAATATTTCTTTTTTTGCGACAAAAAAACCTCCAGAAATCCGTCCTTTAGAAGTTTGGGGCTTTTCATTGAAGGTACTTACTTGACCATCATTATTAGAAATCATTTCGCCAAATCTACCTGGGGGTCTAACTCCCGTAACTGTTAATATTTTCCCATGGGACTTATGAAAAGCCAGTAATCTATCCAAGTCTACATCACTGACACCGTCGCCATAAGTCAGCATGAAATCATCATCACCGACATATTTCTTGATGCGTGAAATTCTTGATCCCGTCATCGACTTCACTCCAGTATTTGCAAGAGTGACTTTCCAATCCGTTTCATCATGAGAGCTGTGATGGGTTATTGAGTCATCACCTAAACTCAATGTAAAGTCCCGAGTATGGGCTGCATAATTAAGAAAAAAATCTTTAATCATATCCCCTTTATATCCTAAACAAATAATGAAGTCATTATGGCCATGATACGAATAAAGTTTCATTATGTGCCATAAGATTGGAAATGGACCAACTGGTATCATTGGTTTTGGGATGTCATCGGCAACATCTCTAATTCTAGTACCAAATCCTCCTGCTAAAATGACAATTTTCATAATTCTGATTATATTAAATGTTTAAAAACAATGTAAAATAGCGCTCATATTCTCAGCTCACGAACTATACTATTTTTTTAAGTAAACTTTTTTTAACTTCTGCACTTCTCTATCTATAACTTGTTTAGGGGGTTCCTCTTTGTAATTAAAAAGCTCAGTAATAGCATATTTAATTTCATCATCAACACTCGGGCATTTAACTAATTTTGAAGAAAGCCAATTTAATTGATCCGTTTTATATAATGGCATTATTTCGTCAATTAATCTATTTGCAACTAATCCAATCTCCGTGTTGAATCTTGAATCTAATTTTTCCTTATTCTCTGATTTCAAAAACTCAATTAACATTTTTGATAATGGTCCTCTTTCCTTAGGATCAGGATTCACAATGATTGTCTCTCCTTCTTCATATATTATCCCTGAGCGATCAGAAAAATCTAGTTTTAATTTTTTCTCATCAGCTAATACTTCCATAACACGTTGACGCTTTTTCCCATTTCTTACCATCACTATATCCAAATTAATTTCTCTGCTCTTTAATTTGACTTTAACAGTAGCACCACCCTTCAAAATATTTACCCTTTTAATAATAAGGTTTCTGCTGGGGATTATATCCCATATTATAGCAACTATGTGAGGTAGCCAATCTGCAAAAACAGGTAGCGTAGCGTCATAATATTTTATTTCATTATGACGGTGTTCAAACACGGGATCCTCCCATAGAATAAATACTGAATTTAATTTTGCTTTCTTTTTTATTCTCTGAATGTAATTTTCAATAGTGTTGTCAAATGAAAAAACGTTAGAAGGTGCAAAAATTACATTTGATAGTAAAGCCTTGTCGACTATCTTTTTTGTGGCTATATGGCTTAGAGAAATTGGCTTTTCAACCATAACTAGTTTTGAGCCTAGCTTTATTGCCCACTCAACTGATTTCACATGATCCTTTGCTGCATTAGCTACCAAAACTACTGTGTTTGAGCTTGGCAGCATGCTCGGTAAAGAATTAACAATATCTACCCTCGCACTCAAACCTGTCTTTATCGCCCATTTGAGAAGATAGCTTGAGTTTCTAGGTGAGCACATACAAATAGAGACATCCAAAGGAACTATCCTAATTAATTCTTTTGAAAGCACCCTTGCCCATCTACCCCCTCCTATTATAATTATATCCACGGATGAACTACTGAATAAATATTTCTAATAATTAATATTTAAAAATCATCAAAACTCAATATATCAATTATAGGTCCAGTGAATCCTTTCTCCTTTAAATAATGATGAATCTCGGAAGAAATATGCCATGCCAAGTTAACAATTGGTTGCGATTTATTTTTTAATTTAAATAATTCTTCATCTGATTTAATTGGAATATTTGTTCCTGGTAAAAGATAACCTATTTTGAGTGACCCCGGTTTTTCATAAACCTCTGAGATAATACTATTATTCAAATTTAATAACTTCACAAGAATTGCTGCTCGCCCTGGAAAAGCTTTGGCCTTTAACGGACCATGTTTTTCAACTAATTTTAACAAAACTCTACGCTTTTTGTCTTTCCAATTATTAATATTTAGGCTCATATCGCTAAAGCGAGATAAAAACAACTTTTCCTTTTCCTCTAGGGCCTCCAAATCAACAGAAGATTTGAATTTATTTGTAATTTGACTCGCCAAGAAAACTCGGATATTTCCACCATATCTTTGAGGTAATTCTAATTCAATTGGATTCATTCCTAATGTTTTTGCAATGTGGACAAAAGAATTAAAACTATAAGTTCTAGGATGCTCATGATAAAATGTATCAAATTGATGGCGATCAAAAACTGCTCCTAAATAATGATTCTCTATAACAATAACAGTCTTCTCCGACTTTAAAATTTTAAGAGCGGCAATCACCCCTCCTAAATCTTCAATGTGCGCAAATACATTCGTAAATGTTATAAAATCTGGATTTCCATGTAATGCTACAATTTTTTCTGCGATCTCAACTGAAAGAAAATCATGATAAATCTTATGATTTTTGTTTTCAGCTTCCTTACTTGCTTCTGTTGGTTCAATGCCGATAGTTATAGCTTCTTTTTGAGAAAAAAAATCAAGTAGACTTCCATCATTACATCCAACGTCCAGTATTTTTTTACCCTCTAAACTTCCAAATCTATTCTCACAATTTTCAACTAAACCCTTCATTCCGTTCAATACGTCTAAGGTAAATCGTGATCTATAATGATAGCTACTAGGAAAAAGCTCTTCTTTCGGGACTTGAAATTTTTGATGCGCAGTGCAACATTTCTCACAATAAAGAATTTCGATAGGATACTCCAAGCAAACTCTATCCTCTTTAATAGAAACCAGATCATCACACATTGGATGCAATCCAAGATCAAGGACAGAACTTAACTTTTTATTTCCACAAACTTCACAAGAATTGATAATATTTACGTTTTTTGAATCCATGTTTTTTTATTAAACCCTAGTTAATCTTTATATATTTTGTAACCCATTTAATCTTGTTTATTCTTAGTTAATACTGTTAGTGCTTTTCTACATAAATAATACAGTGGAGATAGATAAACGTTAGGATAAATAAAATTATCCCATCCTAACTTTAAAATATTCACATAATGAATGCCCGACTTTTCTCTGTTTAAAACCATTCTAACAAAATCAGGTATAAAATAATGCAAAGCATTATTTTTGTATACAATGTATTTTAAAAGTTCCAATCCATTTTTTCTATATTCTTTTAGGGCTTCTAACAACCTAATGCTCCTAACTAAGGGATACATTGGCGACCATTCTCTAGCTCCGGAAAGAGAAACAATTAATGGGTCGTAATTGAAATAGGCTTTGGAATTACGAAAAGCTGATGCAAATATTTTAATGTGGGGGAAAGTATTATCGAAATGTGAAAATGTCCTCTTGTCAGTAACTGCCAAAGGATTTAACGCGTTGATGTTTTTTAACCATTTTTCTCTTCGAAAAACAGATAAGTACATTCCTCCAAGAAAATCAAAGGATATCTTAGGATTTATCAAATCTATAAATGGTAACTCTCCAGTCTTTTGATAAGAACTAAAAGGTTTCATACTGTTGGGTAAATTTTCAATATCGAAAGGCTGTGGACAATTGAATATAAAGTCTTTATTGAGAAGAAAGGCATTAACATAAAAAAAATCAACACTAGGATAACTCTTCAACAAGCGAAAAAGCCTGTCTAACGAATTTCCCATCAATAAGTCATCATCACCAATCAGCCAAGCATACTTACCCTCGGCCATTTCCACTACATTAAGAAAATTTTGAGGGATTCCTAGATTTTCACCATTCCTTTTATACTTAAGGCGTATTCTCTCCGAAGCTTTTTTGACTACCACTTCAGTGTCATCAGTAGATCCATTATCTGAAATACATATCTCTACGTTAAAATTGAAACTATCCACATTTGAAATAATGGACTCTAACAAGTTAGACAAGTACTTATCACGATTATAAGTAGGTATACATATTGATAAAAGATATTCCAATAGTTGTTATTTTAATGATTATATTCATGAAACTCTCAAAGTAAGATTAGAGAATGTTGATCTAAATTGGAGCATTTAAAATTTAATCTGGGGAAATTTTTTATTGTAATTAGCTGCTTTCCTCATCAAATTATAATAATCCTTATTTATAATTTCAGAATTAGCGTGATAATGTTCTTTTGTGTTAAAAAATTCTTCATAAGATATTGAAGGAAAATCTCGGCTGGTTATTCCTTTCGGAAAAACGCAAGTTAGTTCTATCCCATCACTAATCTCAAATATTTGCTCGCAAAATCTTCTATCTTCACTTCCATATTTTAGGGGTCCATCATCATAAAAATGACCTTCTAATTTTGGTGCTCCCAAATAATCACAACCCAACAAGATTGCTTTTGAAAATCCCATGTATTTAGCTAGGCCAATCATCGCCGACAAGCCCCCAAATTTTGCAAAGAATTTTCCATCTAAATCATGGCAAAAATTGTCTCTTACTCCAAATTCAAAGAAGTAATTACTATTTTTCCATTGACGAAGAGAATAATAGTTACTCAAATGCATAAAAAAATTTGTACCTCCATTTTCGGAGATCATCTTCTTAAAGATGGGTTCAATTAAATTTTTTTCCAAGCGATAATTGTATGTATTTAACCTTATCTTATAAAATTGATATGGCGCAGGTATTATGCAATATTTTAAGTTTAAGTGTTTGGCCCTGCTGTCCATCGCAGTATAATTAGTACCTATCGAGATTAATTTTGATAACTTTTCAAAATTATAATATTTTAGTGAAGCCCCATTCCCAAGTATAAAACAAGTTTCTCCCTTATGAATATTTTTATAATAAATATTTTTATCAATTAGGCGTTTTTTGGATGCCCAAAAAATACTTGAAAGCTGTCTCACTATAATTGAAATAAAACTCATTTATGAAATATACTATTTATATGTTTTGATATGATTCCTATCTATATAAGATAATCCTACGTCACTGCGATTTTATCTACAAAAAAATGCCCTAATAAGCTGGCTGAACCCACACCGATAATGTCTACATTTTCTAGCTTAATTGTTTGATCATCAAAAACATAACACCATTTATGACAGGGCAATATAGTATCAAAATTATCGTGATGAAACTTCCCTGATCTATCCTTTATTGCTAAAAATGGCTGCGGCCCGAATAAATTACCACTTGTTTCACTAACCCATAACTTTTTTCCTGTAAGTTCTATTTTAAATTGAAAATCAGAATCCTCATCGTATTGGAGTATTTGCTGCGCTGCACTTTTAGCCCCTGAAAATTTAATTAACACATCTGGATGATTTTTTTTTAATCCTTTTATTAATTCTCTCATTCTCTCCACATCCAAAGATATATTTCGATAATCGTGGTCGGCAAATGCAACAATTGATGAGCCGAACTTTTCTGCTTCAATATAGGCCTCTTCTAAATGAGATGATTCCAAGGACCTAAATCGCGTTCCGATATTTAAACATCTAAATATCCTTCTTCTGCAATTTCCAGATAATTGATAATCAAAATGGTCTGGATTATAGCCTCTCCACGTTTTTGGAGCTCTTCCCCAATCCCCGAATCTACCATCAACCGAATCTGGTTGATCAATACTAGATTCTATAAACTGATTGGCATAGTCAAAAGGAATCCACTGCTCAAGGAATAAATGAGAATCTGGCCTTTCGGAGTGGAAACCTGGTCTATTCACGGTAGGAAACCAATCATCTTCAAGAATTCTTCTGCATAGAATTTGAATTAAAATATCAAAGTTATTAGTATAACTAGTAGCCGCATGCAAAGGGTTTCTAGAAAGGGATAAGGGATGAAAATGCCAATTCAATTCGTCTTGATCACTTCCCGTTTCTAAAATTTTATTTTTGTAAAACCTAAATATATTTCCATACCCGTAATCTTTATGTCTAGGATTATCAAAAAGCCCAACATGATCCATACAATGCCAAGAATATACCCAACCACTGCCAAAATCATCAAGCATCTCATTTCTAAAAAACGGTGACATAACAGTATCTAGCATTTTTGAAATCTCATCCCAATTCTTATTATATTTTAAGAGTAAAGGATTAAAACACTTGGCGATCGCATCTTCCTGTCCATGAAAATTTATGGATTTATTTTGAATAGCAAATAAATTTTCTTGAGTTGCTGGTAAGTCTATTCCAAATAATGATTTTAATCTACCAAATGTGGCAATTATGTCTTCATCTAAAGGCCCCTCAGTATCAATACAATGAACAATATGAATTATCGGCTTTTTATTCATTTTTTCAATCAATTCCAATAAATTTAAAATAATCTCTTACTGAAGTATAACCAGCCTTATTGGCCTGATTAATGGCTGTTTTTGAATGAGGCTGATCAAGTCTTATGTAATCGCCTCTTTGAAAGTCTCCCGTTTTTTTTAATATCATTAAATATTCATAACCCATTATTTTACTAGTAAACTGCGGATCAAATTCTAAAAATTCTAATTTCCCCATATCCCCTCTTTTTAAGAAAATCAATAATTTTTTGATACTAAACCCAAGCATTTCTATGTTTTTGAATAACAATTCCATATCAACAAAATGATTAGGAAATGATTTTAGAAATGCATTTTTTTCAGCACTAAATGCCTTTTTATCATCCAGATAATAATTATCTAGTTTCCCTGTAATCAATATTTTTCCGTCTTTTTTTAAAACTCTATTTGCTTCTAGTAATCCTTTAAAGTGGTCCACAACATCATACACTGCCCAGCAAAATATTTTATCAAAATAACTATTATCAAAATTTATATTTTCAGCATCTCCGACTTTAACATCCATATAATCTTCCTTTGAAGCAGTCTCAACTGCAAATTTATCTGGATCAACCCCATAAATATTTTTGGAAAAGAGGGATAAAATAGGATTCAATCTGCCATAGCTACAACCTAAGTCTAGAACTTTATTATTAACCTCAATATTCAGTAAAGGTAAAAATTTAAGGACTTCCTTTTCCCCAGCAATTTTTAAACCATCAATTGGTTTTTTTACATTTTTTTTCCAGTATTCTGTATATTTTTTTGCAAATTTCATACTAATAAATTAAATATCAAATAGCTGCCCAACCTCCATCAACCAATAAATTATGACCACTAATATAAGAAGATTCATCACTCAAAAGGAAGCTTACTGGCCCAGCAATTTCCTGTGATCTTCCCATTCTTCCCATTGGGACTTTGCTTTCATATTGTTTTACAAAAACATCATTTTGATTATTAAAAATTCCTCCAGGTGATACACAATTAATACGCACTCCATAAGGTGCATAATAGGAGGCCAGATATCTAGTAAAATTTACTACTCCTCCCTTAATCGCTGCGTAAGCCGCCGGCATCGTCATTTCCGTGCCTTTATAAACCGAAAAATCAGGCCCAAGAATGCCATAGATTGATGCCATATTAACCATTGCCCCTCTTTTTTGATTCTTCATGATTTCTAAAACCTTTTGCGCACAAACAAATACACTATTTAATTGAAAGTCAACATTCTTTTGCCAAGATTTAAGTGATACTTCTTCAAACTTATTCCCCCAATCGGCAGTCCGAGGATATGCATTATTAACCCAACCATCAATCCTTCCAAACTTATCAATAATCAAATCAAGGGCTCTTTTAACAGAAATTTCATTGGTCACATCACAGCCTATAATACCTTCATTTAAGTCGTCTAACTGATTAACTTCAAAGTTAAGAGCCGTTGCTCCTTTAAGCTTCAAGTCATTAATCATGGCAGTCCCTAATAGGCCACTACCCCCTGTAACAACTATGATTTTACCTTTCAAATTACTCATCATTCGCTAATTTCAAAATCTTAACTGCATAATCGAAATCATTGATGGTTCGTTTATTGGAATTAATGACATTAATAAAATACCTCATTTGTTTCACATAAGTCTCTTTTATTTCAAAAGCCTCATTGTAAATAATATTCCCAGTCAATAATGATTGGATAATATTTGATCTTAAATCCAATAAAATACTATCCTCAGAAGTTACCACTTCTAGGGTGCGCTTAGCGTCTCTGCGATAATAATTCAAATTAATCCCAGCAGTAAAATTGGTGTATGAAAATTCAAATTTAGCATTATCAACGGCATTTATAGATAAAGAACTGACATCTCTTTTAATTGAAGTAGCCTTTTCAGGAAATCCGAAAAGCCACGTACAATAGTCCAGCTCATGGATTAAATCCAAGTGAACTCCTCCACCTTGATCGAAATTAGCACTATAGCTCTTTCTGAAATCTATTCCTGATCTCCAATCTGGAAGATAGGATCCACAATAAATATTCACCTCATTTATCCTTGGCTTTTTTTCATCCAAATATTTTTTAAGAAATTGAAGCCCGGAATGAAACCTTAAATTACAAGCGACGTAAGTCAAAATATTTTTCTCCTTCAGTTTTCCGGAAATCCTAGAAGCATTTTCAAAGTCACTCAGTACCGGTTTTTCTATAAATATTGGACATTGTAGCTCGAATACGCTCGTAATTGTAGCCTCATGTGCGCTCGTAATATTTGAAACAATGATAAAATCAATTTTTTTTTGAATCTCATCAACCGAAATGATATTGATCACCTCCCTATAAAAGTCCATAGACGACCCTCCTCTCAAAGCATAAATAGTAACCTCCAGCTTGAGCGCATAAATAGCATCTACATGCTTTTTCCCTATTGAGCCCAATCCAATGATTAAAATGATCATAGATCGAATCCCAATTTGTTATTATTTAATAAATATTCCATAAAATCAAAATCAATTGGATGATCGAGATCGAAACATATATGGGGCATAATATAAATCATTGATCTATCATTAATAGTCAAATAATCTCCTTCAAAGAATTCTCTCTTAAAAAAATAAAATGACGCATTTAGATCATAAACCTCGGGTGACGACTGCCTTGTTAGAAAGTTTCCTTTTTTAATCAGTCCATAATAACCATTTATTTGCCGCTCGACCATATTAAAATACGGATTTCTATTTGCGGGATTTACTGAAAACAAATTCAGGGCCTTTAAGTCATTTGAAATTAATTCAAATGCAGCCGTCAAATCTGATAAATTACGTAGTGGAGATGATACATCTAAATCAAGGATGTAATCATATTTAATTTTTTTCCTTGATTCTTCATAAACCAGTAAATCATCAATTACCTGCAATTTACCAGTGCCATCAGTAGCCAAATGATTTGGACGTTGATATTGAGTTCTTAATCCAAAGGTCTCAGCTATCTGCTTAATCTCTTCATCATCCGTTGAAAGGGCTATATCTCCACCAACTTTTTGAGCAAAAGCATTGGCAATCTCAATAGTATAATCAATCAAAGGGCGATTATTCATTAATCTTATATTTTTCCCAGGAATTCCTTTTGACCCTCCCCTGGCACAAATAGTGATTAAAGCTCTCATTAAAACTTAACCGTTTTTATGTCTCTTTGTGCCTTTTGAAAGTCATGATGACTTCCTATGTCTAACCAATATCCAGAAAACTGGTAAGGGAAAATAATTTTACCCATAGACAGGAGTACTTCTATAAGATCCGTAGTATTAAAAAAAGTATCCTTCGGTATCAAATCTAAAACTTCTTTTTTCATTAAATATATTCCAGCATTACACTGGTAATTAAAAGTCGGCTTTTCAGAAATTCTTTTTATAACATGTTGATCAATTTCAACTACACCAAAGGGAATTGTATAATTGTGTGATACAGTGGTTATGGCAAAATCCGCATCACTATTTAAAAATTTCAAAAGAAAATCTTCATAATCCAAATTTGTTAAAATGTCAGAATTTGTCAACAAAACATACCCTGATTTAAACTTGATGCTTTTTGAAAGTGCTCCAATCGTTCCTAATGGCTTATCTTCTTCAAGATAATTTATTTTTATCTCTGTAGATGGGCCCTCGCCAAGATGATTCTTAATTAAACCCCCTAGATAATTTATTGAAATCCAAAAATTGGTAATCCCATATTTAATAAATCGATTTATATTATGCTCAATAATAGACCCATCTCCCACATTTAATAAAGGTTTGGGAGTATGCTCAGTCAAGGGTCTCAATCTTTCCCCTTTCCCTCCTGCCATAATTACCACATCTATTGATAAAAAAGAAAAATATTCTCTGAAGCTAATTATTCTTTGTATTTCCTTTTTCTCATTTAAAATCGGTACTATTTGAATTAGATCTCGTTTATAATCAATTATTTTTTGGATATCCAAATTACAAATTGTAATAAATTTGGTATCTCTTTGGATAATCCCATCAATCTGATCGTTTAAATTGAGCTTCTTAATTAATCCTCTTCTGATATCCCCATCAGTTATAGATCCCAGTAACTTATTATTCTTATCCACTACGAATAAAATTAAATCTGGGCTTAATGCTGAAAGTTGAACTAAGGTATCCTTAATTTTAGCATCTTCACTTATCAAGTGTTTTTGAAAATCTTGCATTAAATGATTTTAAATTAATTTTTTTAATAGCTTGAAAAAAACTCATTAGTTTCATCTAAGATTCTAGGTTGTAAAACTTCTTTTTTAGAATATTATCTATTGGACATTGAATAATTCTACTAATAATTTTATCAGAGGCATTCCCTGAGCCGTAAGGATTAATTTCATTCTCTAAGCTATTTTGAAACCTAGTAGATAATGATAAATCAACTGCATTTTTTATTTTTATGGTATCAGTCCCACAACTGATCACACTTTTCGCATGAATTCTTCCTTTCTGTCTATCTCCAATATTAATAGTTGGCTTTTTAAAACTTGGAACCTCAATTAATCCACTTGATGAGTTTCCAATTACAACTTGACAGTGTTTTATGGCTGAAAGATACCTGACTTGGCCCATAGAATTGAATAAAACAGTATTCAAAGGGTTTTTTTTAACATAATCCTCTAAAATATCGTTTATAATTCTTCCATCATTATCTGCATTTGCTTTTGTGAAAATAATTTTTGCCTCCGGAAAATTTTCAAGGGCTAATAGCAAATTTCTCAATTGACCCTCTGCTGTTTCTTTCTCCAAAGTGACTGGATGAAAAGTTACCAGAAAGTTCAACTCTGCCAAATTAAACTTAATTGATTTCTCAAATTCTATTTTTGAAAGTAACTTAATTCGGTTAATATTCTCGATTCCTAGTGCCCCGACATTAAACACCCTTCGCGGATTTTCTCCCAATTGAATTACTCTATTCTTATATTCATTGGTCGATGTAAAGTGCAAATGGCTCATCTTAGTAATTGAATGCCTGATGGCCTCATCTATAACCCCTTCAGTGGTTTCCCCCCCATGACAATGTGCAATAGGAATTCTAGCCACCATTGCTGCAGTAACTGCTGACAATATCTCATAGCGGTCCCCTAGTACTAAAACCCAATCTGGTCTGGTCCGTTGGTAGAAATCTGCAAAACCAATCAATCCCAGTCCCATACTTTTTGTAACTCCTACCGAGGTGTCCGACGACAATAGCATTTCTACTTTCCCGTCAATCTCAAAGCCATCTTCTTCAATTTGTTGGTAAGTCATCCCAAATTCAGGAGACAAATGCATCCCCGTCACACAAACACTTAATTCAGTTTTTGAATTTACCTGAATTGCTTTCATCGTCCAATAAAGCAAACCATATTCAGCCCTTGTTCCGGTAACTACACAAATCTTTATCATATAAAATGCCCATTTTCAATAATAGAAAAAGCCTCAACCTCTTTATTCAATCTCTTGCCTAGATAAGAGTCAATAAGCATTGGACTAATTCCAGAACCTGGTCTTAAAGTAATAAAATCACCTTCAACGATAATATGTCCTTTCTTAAACTTTTTCTTGAAATGTAAACTTTTTCTTACAACTGCAATATTAGATTTTTCAGATTCACTGGGCTCTTTAAAGCCACTTCCTGAAATTGCTAATTCCACATCCCGAATAGACTGCACCATCATTTTTAATTTTTTTGGTTCTAAAGAAGCTAAATGATCAGGACCAACCATATTTTTATCTAAGGTAAAATGTTTTTCTATAACTCGAGCTCCCAATGCTACTGCTGCAACAGCTACTTCTATTCCCAGAGTGTGATCTGAATACCCCACCTCAACACCAAGCTGACTTTTGATATGGTGCATAGCCAGTAGATTCACATCTTGCATCGGGGTTGGATACTCAGTATTACAGTGCAAAACAGTAATCATTTTTTTAGTAATCCCATGGGCAACCAAAACATCGACAGCCGCAATTACTTCTTCAAGCGTTGACATTCCAGTGGAGAGGATAATGGGTTTTCCCTTTTCTGCCACATCTATTAAGTATGGCTTATTGGTTATTTCCCCTGATGGTATTTTGAATAAATCTACTCCTAATTTATTCAAAAAATCGATGGCCTCTTCGTCGAAACCCGTAGATAAAAATTTAATCCCAAGCTTTTCAGCATAATCCTTTAATTCAAAATGCCACTCAGAAGGCATTTCCAAATTTTTTAACATTTGGAATTGAGAATCATCTCCTCCGTTAGTATTTTTAACTTGATAATCCGCTTTTCGAGCGGTTTTTGATACCAAATTTTTAGCTTTAAAGGTCTGAAACTTTACATAATCTGCTCCTGAATGAGCTGCTTCCTCAATCAATTTTTTAGCCAAGTTGATATCACCGTTGTGATTTACGCCGGCTTCTGCTATTATGATTACTTTATTTGCCATTATATCATTCTTGCTGGATTTCCAGCCATTTTGGAGTTGTTAGGGACATCATTTATAATCACTGATCCCGCGCCTATCACGACATCATCTCCAACCTTGATACCCTGTTTTATCACAGCATTTGCGCCGACAAAGGTTCTCCTGCCTATACTTACATCCCCAGCCAATACCGCTCCAGGTCCAATGTGGGCTGCACAATTTATGATACATTCGTGTTCAATAATACATCCTGTGTTGAGGATCGCATAATCTTCGATCTGCGCTAATGCATTCACTAATACCCCTCTTGAAACAAAGACCCCATTCCCAATGTGTGCCGTTTTTGATATCGAACTACTATTACTGATCACTATTTGTAGTGGTTTGTCATGATCAACAACTATTTGTGCTGTTTTTTCCCTTAGTCGATTATTCCCTATTCCGAGCACATAGGAAAAATTGAGTTCCCATCCTTGAAAATCATGATCTGCTTCAGAACCCAAATATTTCAATCCATATGGATTATATGTTAATTCCTTCTGATCTGTGTAAAAGTCTAAATTAAAACCCTGCTCAATCAATATTTCTGCCGCGACATAAGCATGACCTGAATATCCAATGACCACAATAGCGTTTTTATCTTGCACTACTTGGAATGTTTACAATTCTTTGTTCCAAAAATAAGGCATTTTTCTGATCATCTTTTTGATAATCCGAATATAACGATGATTTAAAAATTAATTGCCAAATCGGTCTTGTCATCACACTATTATCATTGGTCTCTTTTAAAAACAAATCCCGGTCTTTTTTATTTTCCAACTCAATACACATCAACCAATAATTGGCTTTGGTATGGGGTTGTTCTTCCCGAAAATTTATACCTTTCTTGTCAAAATACTTTCCATACTCAAAGGCAAGGTTTCTTTTGTCAACTAGAAAATCATCCAATTGCTCTAATTGAGCACAAGCCAAGGCTGCATTTATATTTGGCATCCTGAAATTATAGCCAATTTCATCATGTACATATTCATATGGATGTGGCTTTTTGGCTGTTGTTGTCAAATGTTTGGCTTTGGTTCCTAACTCCAAATCATTTGTCACTATTACCCCACCTCCACCACTGGTTACTATCTTATTCCCATTTAAAGAGAATACACCTAACTTCCCAAAACTACCAGTTGGTACTCCCTTATATTCACTACCAATAGACTCGGCAGCATCTTCAACTACAGGAATATTCCATTTATTACAAATTGTAATTAATTCATCTAAATGAACTGGAAATCCAAATGTATGCATGGGCATGCATGCAGCTATTTTTTTATTCGTTTTCTTATTGAAACAAAATCCATCTCGGATTTCTCCAAACTCCTCTAAAAAGGTGGCTACCGCCCGAGGAGATAGCCCCATGGTATCAAGGTCTACGTCTATAAAAATGGGTTGGGCACTGTTATATAAAATTGCATTTACAGTTGCTACAAAGGTCAGTGCTTGCGTAAGCACTTCATCTCCATTATTTACTCCCACCAATCTCAAAGCTACTTGGAGTGCTGAGGTCCCATTAACCACAGCTACGGTTTTTGACGTCCCGGATAAATCCGCCATCATTTCCTCAAACTTGTCAACAAAGGCCCCGACAGATGACACATAGGTGGAATCAATAGTTTCCAAAAGATATGACTTTTCGTTACCATTAAATTTGGGTTCATGCAATGGCACAAAATCCTTTCCTGGGAATTGCTCCCGAATAAAATGGATCGTTTCTAAATATTTAGACATTATAAATGTCTGATTTATAAGATTTTAAATTTTCACTGTTTCTAAACCAGATAATGGTTCCCTTTAGCCCTTGAGTAAGGGTATAATTTTGTTGCCAATGTGTAAAGGACTTTAATTTTTCATTAGACCCAAACAACCTAAATACTTCTGACTTCTCTGGTCGCAATCTGATGTCGTCTGTTATGATTTTGGCCTTAGGATTGATTTCATTAATCAATATTTGCGCCAGGTCTCCAATAGAGATCTCGCTTTGAGTGGCAATGTTGACCTCCTCACCAATTAGCTCCTTGCATTCAGCGATTTTCAAAAACCCATCAATGGTGTCTTTGACGTATAATAAGTCTCTTGTCGGCGTAATATCTCCCAATTTAATTTCTTCCGCACCGTTAAGTAGTTGTGTAATGATGGTTGGGATCACGGCCCTTGCAGACTGCCTAGGCCCAAAAGTATTAAACGGTCTCACAATCGTAATCGGCAAATCAAATGATCTATAAAATGAATCTGCTATGGCGTCCGCCCCGATTTTAGAGGCTGAATAAGGAGACTGGGGCTGTTTTGCATGTAATTCCGTAATGGGAACAAATTGAGCTGTTCCATATACTTCAGAGGTACTCGTGACCAATACTCTTTCAACCTTATTGTCTCGGGCTGCCTGCAAGATGTTAAGCGTCCCTTTTACATTGGTATCAATATAGGAATCGGGAGAGTGATAACTAAATGGTATTGCAATTAATGCTGCAAGATGGAATACTATATCTATGCCTTTCATTACTTCTCGAACCCCATTTGGATCTCTGATGTCACCCGCAAAAAAATCTATCCTGCTTTTTGTTTCTGCTGAAAGAGTATCCAACCAACCATAAGAGTTAAATGAGTTGTAGTACACAAAGGCGCGCACGCTGTATCCTTTGCTTACCAATAATTCGACAAGATGTGAGCCTATGAAGCCGTCTGCTCCCGTGATTAAAACTTGCTTTTTCATCATTTGAGGAAATATTCATTTTCTTTTAGAAACTTATCCCCAATTCGAGATACAATTCTACCATGAAGTCTTTTATCATTAGCCGCTACGGCATCAACCGGAAACTTACTCCAAAAAATTCTCTGTCTCTCCTCACCTTCTTCTGTACGATTTCCAGTTCCAATTGTTAATGTATCATCCATTTCTAAAACTACATCAAGGATTTCTTCAGATGAATTCTGAATTAATTTTACATTTTTAGCACTAAAATTCTCTGAACTAGTTTCAGTAGCTAACTTAAATTCCACTATTTCTTTAAATGAAAGTGCTGCGTTTTTTTTCTCCGAATAATGATGCTTTGGTATCATTAGATAATTTTTTGAAAATGTAAAAAATAGCCCAATTGGACATAAATTAGTATAAACGATTGGACGCCGGAAAATGTATGGTATAGCGTCAAAACCTGTACTTGTGGAAATACAAAAATGACAATTTGCGCCAAGAAAAATGTCTAATAATTCTGTTCTATGCCCATTAAATGCGTAATCAATAATTTTTGGATGATTTATTTCCAGTTTATCTTTTACTATTACGCCCATCCTGAAAATATAATATCCACGCTCAGTCAATTTTTTTAAAGCCTCAATATAATTGGATATGTCCGCGTTTCTGTGATTATGATAACTGCTAACTCGTGCATCACCGTTAAGTCTAGCGAGATATAATTCATCTCTTACGGTGAGACAAATGAATTTCGAACTTCGATTTAATCCTAACCTTTCAAGGTATTGATATCCTATTTTTTCCTCTTCATGTGATAATTTTAGAATAGATTCTGTTCCATCCATTAAATTTGATATATCTCTATCTTCATTTAAAGTAATTCCACATCTGAATGATTTAAAAAATGAAAATGATCTGAAAATCAAACAAATTGGTCTAAGAACAATTTTCGGAAGAATAATTATTTTCCTACTAATAATTTTTAAAAGAGCTCTATTGCATGTGTTTTTTCTTGGTAAATATAATAAATCAAGTGATTTGTCCTGCCTTTGATTCTTTTCACATAAATAAAGTTCTGTGTTAGCTGCAAAATGTCCAATTCTGTCGTTTTTCAAAAAACCAACTCTAATTCTGAAAATAGGTTTCAGCCAAACTATTAGTATGATAAATATTAGAGAAACTGGAAAAGTTATGATAAGCTCAGGTTCATCCTTAATTATCCTGAGCTCCTTTATTTTCTCTATTTTAGCCAGTATCTCCACAATTATTTTTTTGGTTAAAGTTAAAATTTGGTTAGAGTAATCTTTAATATATGATTTCTGAAACTTTTTTGTCCATTTCATTATTATCGCGTAAGAATTCCATAAAAATATTTTTTGACATTGATACAAATAATTTTTATTACAAAGTATCATAGTCCAAGAGTATGGATTTAATAATACTTATTTTACCTTATTGTAATTTTCAATCGTTCCGATATCAATGAATAAATTTGTAGTTTTGAAAGTATATATTTTACCCAAAAACTTATTTATTACTTGATCGCTAAAGTCAAATAAATCCTCACGTACAGCTATTTGTTTGATTCTCTTCAAAGCCTCTTTACTCAAAATGTAAACCGCACAGTTTGCTTGATTACCAGGAGGTTTATCAACTTTTTCATGAAAATCAATAACTACATTTTCCTTGTCAAGTTCAACAATACCACAAGAAGAAGGATTATCTGTTTGAAATGTCATCATTGTCATTAAACAATGCTTTGGTCTATTCATATGTGCATTCATAAACAGATTAAAATCAGCCAAACAATAGTTATCTGCATGTATAAGAACACAGTCTTCGTGATCAATGAAATCAATATTTGCTAATAAAGTGCCTGCGGTACCAAGTAAGACTTCTTCATATTTCACGGTACACATATCCTTAAAATCACATTTCTTTATAAAGGATTCTACCTGATTTGATAAATAATGTGTATTTATTAAAAAGCTATCGAGTCCTGCAAACGATAAACTCTCTAACCAAATTTGTAATAGTGGTTTGCCATTAATTGGAACCAAACATTTAGGAATTGAATCTGTCAATGGCCTTAACCTAGTTCCAAAGCCTGCAGCTAAAAGTATTACTTTCACTTTATTTTAGATTGTTTATTAATTCCAAGTTTGTTAGTGGAGTATTCCCAACTCGCCCGACTTGAATACTTGCCGCAATTGAGCCAAGGATTGCCGCCTCCCAAATTGTCCCTCCGCATGATAAAGTTAAAGCTGAAGTGATTAACAAAGAATCACCAGCTCCTGATACATCTTTTGGTGACGTATTTAAGGCCCCTATTTTATCAGTTACAAAACTAGTTGACTCTCTATTGATTAATAAACCCTCTTCTCCCAACTTTAATAAAATATTTTTTGCCCTCGATTGACGTTTTAATTCTTCCGATAATACAACTAAACCGGCTTCATAATTTTTTGTGCTAATTCTTGTCTCATGTTCTGTTGGAGTAATAAGGTTCATATCTTTAAATCTACTTATATCGCCAATTTGAGAAGAAGATTGGCTATCAGCAACCATCATAATATTGGGTTTTTTTGACTTTACCAAGCTGGTTATTTTTTCCACTAAACTTTGAGGTAAACAACCATAATTAAAATCCGAAAATACCAAAAGATCAATATTCCCTAATAAATTTTCGATTTTATTGATAATTTTTTTTTGTAACTCTTTTGAAATTGGACCTTGATGTAGATGACTTACTCTTAATAATGTTTTCCCTTTGCTTCTGAATCTTTGTTTTAGTGTTGTAGGTCTACTTTCATCAACAAATAAATTGGAATAAACATTATAGGAATTGAGCTTTTCATGTGCTAACTTTTTTATTTTATCATTTCCTACAATAGAAATAAATTGAACAGTAGCGCCAAGACCACTTGCATGTGCTGCCACAATTCCAGCACCTCCCACAAACATGGTATTGTGTACGGGTGTAACCACAATTGAAGGATCTTCCTGAGACATACCTAGTGCCTGACATGTGATATACTCATCCATTATGAAATCTCCAATTACACAAACTCTTATTTTAGCAAAATTTGCTATTATTTTTTGTAATTCTTCAATATTAATTGAGTGTCTTTCTAAGTAATCAAATGGGATTTTTATAGGGCCTCCGGTTGTTTCATAATATTCTTTTTTAAGTATGTCAATGGAGGAAAAAAGGGTTTCACCAGAAGAAAAAATTAATTTTCCTTTTCTGTTCTTCATTAGTTTCTGTTCTTCATTGTATTTATTTTCATGCTCTTTCCCTTTTACTACAAAATCTATTTTCAACCTATCAATTAAATTTTCAATTGTCTCATTAAAAATAAAGCATTCATCCACCCAGCTATTACTTTTTAAACTTTCTAATCTTAATTCCTCTGCTACATAAGCACTTTCACCTGCAATTTTATCACTTTCAACTCCCACATATAATTTACCCCCTAGCTCTTTTGCAAATTTTAATAACCTAATGTGACCAGGGTGAAGTACATTAAACCTACCAGTAACTAAAATATTATTATTAATTTTCCTCACCTTTAAATATTTTTTTTATATTAATTTGACTTGGATTAAAAATTAACCCTTTTTCTGTGATTATGGCAGTCACAAGTTCGGCGGGCGTTACATCAAACGATGGATTTCTCACTTTAACACCTTTCGCTGCCCATTGTATATTTCTATATCCCGTGACTTCTGACCCGTCTCTTTCCTCAATGGGTATAGCATCTCCATTGAGACAGTTTAAATCTATCGTTGAAATAGGGCATGCAACATAAAAAGGGATAGCATGCCTTTTTGCTAAGACAGCAACCATATAAGTACCTATTTTATTAGCAACATCTCCATTAGCCGCAACACGATCAGTACCAACGATAATAGCATCAATTTCACCCCGTGCCATTAAATGTCCTGACATATTATCACTGATTAATGTAATAGGAATATTTTCCTGAACCATTTCCCAGGCTGTTAAACGAGCACCTTGAAGAAAAGGACGGGTTTCATCAGCAATTACACTAATACTTTTCCCACTCTCTACGGCAGATCTGATAACTCCAAGTGCAGTTCCGTGGCCTGCAGTTGCTAATGCGCCCGCGTTACAATGCGTTAATACTCTCGCGCCATCCGATAATAAGTCTGCACCAAAAGTGCCCATCTTCTTATTTATGAGAATATCGCCTTCCATCATTGCAATTGCCTCATCTAGTAATTCTTTTGAAAGATCTTGTAATGACAAAGTTATATTCTCATTAAAGCATCTCCTCATTTTATCTAACGCCCAAAACAAATTAACTGCGGTTGGTCTGCTTCTAGCTAAAACATCAAATGCTTCTTCTAATTTACTTTTATATTCTGAATCGCGTTCTTTAACCAATTTTATTGCCTCCAAGGCAATCCCAAATGCCGCAGCACATCCTATTGCCGGTGCTCCTCTGACAACCATACTTTTTATTCCATCGGCAACTGCTTTTGCAGAGTAGTAGGCAACGTATTGAAATTTATTAGGTAGTATTCTTTGGTCAATCATTTCAAACTTTTCGTCGACCCACCTCATTGTTTGAATGACATTACTATTAGTTGTCATACTTACAAATTGAAAACACCTTCTGTCCTGATTTTTTAATACTACTTGATCCACCCAGAAAAGCTAAATCAATTAAAAATAAATTTTCAACTATTTCTACTTCCATCTTATTTATCAACTTAAGCGATGCTAAAGCGGTACCACCAGTTGCAATTAAGTCATCAATTATTACTACTCTTTCCCCCTTCGCTAAAGCATCAACATGAATTTCAATTTGGTCCGTACCATATTCAAGCTCATATTCCACACTAATTGTTTTTGCCGGTAATTTACCCTTTTTCCTTATTGGAATAAAACCAGCGTTCAGCCTGTTAGCCAATGGTGCTCCAAAGATGAAACCTCTTGCTTCAATGCCTATAACTTTATCAATTTTTTGGTCTTTGAGTCTTTCATGAAAAACATCAATTGTACTATTAAAATAGATTGGATCCATTAATAGAGTGGTAATATCTTTAAAAATTATCCCTTTTTTTGGGTAGTCCTTAATGTCTCTTATTTTTGATTTGAAATCCATTGCTTTAATTTAAGTATTAATATTTATCCTACTTAATATTGATTCTAGTTTTTCAATTACTTCTTTTTTTCTCATGTTGGGACTAGTAATAATTGAATTGTCTAAAGATCTTTTACAACTGCAATTATCGGATGTGTCATCATTGAGAATTAATGGCGCAATCTTTATAATTAGCTTTTTCGCATTATTCGCATTATTTGTCATCACCTTGATGATCGCATTTACCGTTACGTTATCATGGTTAGGATGCCAACAATCAAAATCAGTGACCATGGCTACAGATGTATAGCAGATTTCTGCTTCCCTGGCTAATTTTGCTTCTGGCATATTTGTCATTCCAATAACATCACAAGACCAAGTTCTATAAATTTCGGACTCTGCCTTCGTCGAAAATTGAGGACCCTCCATAACTAAATATGTCCCTTTTTCATGAACTTTTATATCTTCATCTTTTGCTGCTTGCAACAAATGATTTCCATTTCTTTGGCAAACTGGATTGGCCATTGAAACATGTGCAACCAGTCCCTCTTCAAAAAAAGACTTCTTTCGAGCATAAGTTCTATCAACAAACTGATCAACCAAAACAAAATCACTTGGCATGAAATCTTCTCTTAATGAGCCAACGGCACTTATCGAAAGTATTTCAGTAACACCAATACTTTTTAGCGCTTCAATATTTGCTTTATAATTAATCTCTGATGGTGCTAATACATGTCCACGACCATGTCTTGGTAAAAATCTAATCTCTAACCCCTCTAATTCTGCAAACAAAATTTCATCAGAAGGTAAACCAAAAGCAGATTCTACTTTTACCCACTTTTTATTTTTTAAGCCTTTGATATCATACAAGCCACTTCCACCAATTATGCCTAAAATTTTTTCTACCTTTTTCATATTACTCTTTCATTACCCCCATCAATACTAATTTGAGTACCTGTTGTTTTAGAAAAAATTGGTCCACACATTTGTACAATTAGTTTGGCAACATCTTCACTGTTAATTTCAATTTTTAACAAATTGTTTTTTTTATATTCGTCGACACTCAAATCATAGTTTTTTGCTCTACTGTCTATGATCTCTTTTGACCATATTGCAGTATCGAATACAGCATTGGGGTGAATAATATTTACCTTTATGTTGTACTGAGCCCATTCCAAAGCTGTAACCCTTGAAAGCTGATTTAATGCTGCTTTTGAAGCGCTATATGCGGCCGCTCCGGGACCTGGGGCAGATACGTTTTTAGACCCCACAACAACAACATTCCCTCCTCCTAATGTCGCATTTTTGAGAAAGGGAAAAGTATGCTTTAAAAGAAATAAATTTGCGTCCAAGTTAATATTAAAAACTTTGCTCCAATCACTGAAGTTGATGTTTTCAACCTTTTCACTTTTAGGAAAAATTCCAGCATTCAATACTAAAATATCAATTCCGCCAAATTTCAAAACCACGTGGTAAACGGCCTCTTCTACGCTTATCTCATCAGAGACATCAGAGATAATTCCAAAAAAATTAATATTCTTATTTAACAAAACATTCTCATTGATATCTATGCCAACAACTGTTGCTCCATTCATGATTAAAGCATCTACAGTAGCCTTACCAATCCCTGAAGCCGCACCAGTAACAACCGCTACCTTACCCGAAAGTATGGACGCCTTATTGTTTTTTTTAAGTTTTGCTTGCTCCAATTCCCAATATTCAACATCGAAGATGTCTTCCTCTGGAAGTGCCTTATAACCCCCTAAGTCACTTGAATGTCTTATGACCTTCATGGTATGTGAATAAATATCATTCACAATCTGCGCCTCCTTAACATTACTACCAACTGTACACAACCCAAATTCAGAATCTAATATCACTCTTGGGGCACTGTCCAAAATATTTAATTCAGATTTAAACCGCACGGAATTTCTTTTAAAATATTGCCTGTATTCCTTTGCGTATATTTCAACATTTCGACCGAGCATGGGAAGACGTTTAGTCCTTATCACATGATCAGGAGTTGCAGGTCCTTTTTGTGAAATTTTGTTTACATCCTTTCTTAAACAAAAATCCATTTTTTCAGATGATTGATCCGTCATTAATAACATGGATTTACCCACTTTTAATGAAATCTCTTTTCTGAGTAACGAAATACTTTCAATTTCTAGCCTCTTGTTGGTTTTGGTCTGACCAATTTTTTGAATTCTGGAATGTCGCTTTAAATATTCATTTGAGATGTCAACCAATCTTAACATTCTTTCATATGACTCTTCGGCTGTATCTCCAAAAGAAAATATTCCATGATTTGATAAAAGGATCCCTATTATCCCTTCCTCTATCCCATTTTCAAGATATTTTGCACAAAGTTTTGCGAGATCAAAACCGGGCATTATATAAGGTACTATAAGAACATTCTCCCCATAAATTTCTTTTATTATATTGTCTCCATTCAAGGAATTACTTATTGCTATGAATGCATCAGCGTGTGTATGATCAACAAATTTGAATGGGATAATTGCATGTAAAATTGCCTCTACTGACGGGGATGGTGAAGCCGCCTTTGTCATATTGACAAGAAGTTCATTGACCATTTGGGAGTCGGTCATACTGTCTAACTTTGATAGCTCAATTAGGGGCTTCAATTTGACCGGAGAAAATCCTTCAGTTGATATGGTTTCTAAATCCCAACCACTCCCCTTGACATACAATATTTCTTCGGACTGGCCAAATATGTTATTTTCAATAACCTTAACTGACGTATTACCCCCACCATGAAGAACAAAATCTTTATTATTCCCTAATAAATTTGATGTTTTAACTCTTTCAATTAAATCTAAATTCACAAATGATTTTTTTACAAAAAATTAACATGCAAAGGATCTTGACCCGAGGCTTTTTCGATTTTTTTGATCCCCTTAACGTGATTATCTAAACCTACACTAACATAATGTTGAATCGGTAAGGTCCCCATCATAGTTTGGGCATCAAATTTTGGAGAGGCTAGGTAATTCATCACATCCCAATAAGCATCTGACTTCCAAATATCAATGAATCTTTTTTCAGTGTAATTCCCCATATGAAGCTTCGAGTATCGCGCGTTAAAAAACATTCCCGACGGAGCCACTAAACCACTGCCACTTATTTGAAGTAAAAATGCAGGACCATAAAAACGATTATAAGAAGACTTACTTTCTTTTATTTTATTCCACTTACATATAATCTTAGTCTTATCATTACTCATTGCTTCCGCTTGCTCTAACAACGGAAACATGTCTTCATATTGACTGTAATCTATTCCTAATGTGCCATATTCATCATCTGAACAGTGTTTAATAACTCCATAGTCAACACCAAGGTCTAGAGCCAATTGAGCAAAGGCAATTATTTCATCTTTGAATTCTGGCATTAAAACCATTTGAATTCCAAGGGTTACTTTTAGATTTTTTCTTTTCTTTAATTCCACTGCATACCTAATATGACTCATCGCCCTATCAAATACTTCTGTATGCTCAGGCCCCTTAAACATTATTTTAGCATAGCTTTCTGGTTTTCCAGCCGCTACAGTAAATCTAACCCAACTCATGTAAGGAAGTACTTGTTCTATTTTTTCGGGTTCCCATTCCCATCCATTAGTAGCATTCCCTATATTAATCCCTAATTTGTGCGCATGTTGAATGAATGGAACATATGCCTTTGAAAGTGTGCTTTCACCATCTGAGACTAACGAAACTGATTTAACTCCTATTTCGGCAAAATCATCCAGCAAATTTAGTGAGTGATCTGTAGTAATTCGGGCTCTTTCTTGGGGCTCTTGCATCATTGCATAGCAAAAAGAGCACATAGCCCCACACGCTCGAGATAACGCCATATCTACTGAAATTGGGGCAATTCTCTCTCCAGCCTCCCAAGCCTCAATCCTTTCAGTATGGTATGATAACTTGTGAGAATCTAAAATTAGAGCCCCTTCATTAGTTTGTATAGAATCTGGTTTCATAATTTTATTGTTTTTAAATTTATTATTTAGTTGTTTTAACTTCTATCCCTCTCAAATTTCGAAGTGAGCTTTTATCCCCAACTGGAGAAATCCAAATTGTAATACTAGGGTCAATTTCTTGACATAATATGGATTCCAACCGAAGAAAGTAACTTGATCTTTCATCAACTGGAATTGATTTGATAAATTCCATTGTGACATATGCTTTATCATTAGCTGAAACAATTTTAAATTTTTCCTTCCAAAATTTATCATAATTGTTTATCAAAAGTTCGATTTGAACTATTCTATCCTCTTCTAAGGAGGAACTCCAAGTGTTTGACGCAATTGGGGTTTGATTACTAGCAAAATTTATATTAATTCCATTCATTTTGTTTTATTAAAAAGGTCCTTTGAAATTTTTGTTTGGTATATCTGATTCTTCTAAATTTAAATTATATAATTCTTCTGGGATGCTAATGTTATTAATTTTTAATTGTTTGGCCATGTTTTCTATAATCTGACCTACGCTAACATAGCAATATCTGGCTAATGCTCTAGAACTCGGAATCGGGACTTCGACTAATCCCAAGCGGGATGGATTTGATTCTAATATTTGACCGCACTCTTCAACAACTCTAGAGATTATTTCTGCTCCAACTCCGTAAGATTTCCAGTCATTATCTACAAAAGTAATATTCTTAGTTTTATTTACAGATTTAATAACAGTTTCTGTATCTAAGGGTCTTAAGGTCCTTAGATCTATTAATTCTACTTCAACACCTAACTCAGTAAAAAAATCTACTACTCTAATGCATTCTATAAACATATACGAAAAAGATACCAATGTTATATCTTTTCCTTCTTTGTACACGTATGATTTCCCAATTTCAATTTCATATTTTTCATTAGGAACATTACCACTTATCCCATGCAACCACCTGTGCTCAAAGAATATAACAGGATTATTGTTTTTAATACTGGAAATCAACAACCCTTTAGCATCCTTGGGATTTGATGGTGCCACAACTATTAAACCTGGTATATGAGAAAACATGGAAAACAAGCTTTGTGAATGTTGAGGACCTTGTCCCCACCCTCTACCAATTATAAGCCTTATTACTATTGGTAAATTTTGTGCCCCGGCCGTCATGTAGCTCCACTTAGCCGCTTGAGTAAACATTTGATCTATTGCCAACAAAGAAAACTCAACTCTTTGGTGTGTAATAATAGGTTTAAAGCCATTAATAGCAGCCCCAATAACTATTCCCGTTATACCATTCTCTGAAATAGGGCATTCGAATATGCGCTCACTTCCAAATTTTTTTTGTAAATCAAGTGTGGTTCCAAAGATCCCTTTTGGATCATTTACGCCTAATCCTATTAAAATAACCCTATCGTCGTTTAATAAGGATTCTTCAGTTGCTTCAAAAATCGCTTCAGAATATAGCTTGATGTTTGTTTTCACAATTTAGATTTAATAGTATACGTTATGAATAAGATCATGCAATTCCGGGAATTTTGAATCTTCAGCGAATTCGAAAGCAGTAATTATCTCACTTTGTATGTCCTTTTTAATTTTTTCAATATCTCCTTTAAAAACTATTTGATCTGCAATTAAGCGTTGTTCTAACCCCGCTATGGGATCTTTTTTAATCCATTCATTAATATAGCTAGATTTTCTGTATCCCAGATGATCATCATTTGAAGGGCCGCAATGTTCCAAATGCCTAAAAGTTAATAATTCTAGGAAGTAAGGCTTCTTATGTTCTTTGATAAAATCAATAGCATTTTTAGATATTTCAAAAACATTTAAAACATCATTACCATTTTCTCTAATACCCTCTACACCATGTGCTGCTGCTATCTTTAGTATAGTCCTCCCATTGTACTGCCTATCCTCTAGTGGAGTATAAACAGAAAAATCATTGTTTTCACAAACAAATAAAATTGATAAACGGTGCAAGACTGAAAAGTTCAAACTTTCATGAAATGTCCCCTCTTCAAATGCCCCATCACCAAAGAATACCACTACCACCTTATCGTTTCCATCAAGCTTATTTGCCCAAGCCAACCCTACAGCTATTGGTAAACTACTGCCAACAATTGGTACTGCGGCTATCATTCCGACGCTAGGATCTATCAAGTGCATTGAACCACCTCGACCTTTAGCACACCCCGCATCCTTACCATAAATTTCAGCAAGCATAGATTTTAGCTCCCCGCCCTTAGCTAAATAATGAGCATGCGATCTATGGGCACTAACTATTTGATCTTTTTTTGACAACGAACTACAAATTCCAACGGGAATTGCCTCTTGACCAATTGATAAGTGAACAGGACATCTCATTTTATTTTCAGTATATTTCTCAGAAATAGTTTGTTCTATCAATCGAATTCTGAGCATTTCAAAATATAACTTTTGTGATCTATTTTTATCCATCCTCTTTTTTATTTAAACACATTCATTAACATTTAAAATGATATGTTTAATTTGGTCTTCAGGTAAATATTGATTAACCGGAAGCGTTAGTATTTTGCCTGCCTGTTGTTCTGTAATCGGAAAATCTCCTTTATCATAACCCAAACTTCTTGCCGCTGGTTGCAAATGAATAGGAATAGGATAGTGAATACCGGTCTCAATTCCGACGTTTAATAACCTTTCCTTCAATTGATCTCTTTGATCTACTTGGATAACAAAAGTGTGATACGTATTGAACTCTGAGTTTTGCTGCTCAGGCAAAAATATTTTGGTCCTATCAAGAAATTGATAATAAATTTCAGCATTTCTTCTCCTTCTCTCAGTTACCCAATTTAGTTTATCAATTCTATAACTTAGAATAGCTGCTTGTATCGAGTCTAATCTTGAGACATATCCAAAATGTGATACAGAGTTCCGATCAATCATACCATGGGACCTCAATAATCGAACTTTAGAAGCTATTTTTTCGTCATCTGTAACTAGATAGCCTCCATCCCCTACAGCATTCAAATTTTTCAAAGGATGTGCTGAAAAACATCCTATTTTACCCCACTTACCACTCGGTATATCATTATATCTTGACCCAATAGCTTGGGCTGCATCCTCAATAATAGGTACATTAAATTTATCAGCAATTAACTTAATTTCATCCATTCTGGCCATTCTGCCGGTCAAATGGACAGGCATTATCGCACGAGTTTTGGAAGTAATTGCTGCCTCGATTTTAGACGGATCGATATTTTGATCTGGAAGCACATCTACAAAAATAGGCTTAGCCCCTAAATGTGTGATAGAGGCCGCAGATGCAACAAATGAATTTGGTGCTGTAATTACTTCATCTCCTCTCTTGACTCCCAATGCAGCCAAGCCAAATACCAAGGCATCTGTACCACTGTTTAACGCAACACAGTATTTGGTGTTGCAAATTCTTGCCGCCTTCCGTTCAAATTGCTCTACTACATCAGATCCTATATATTGCCCTGAAGCAAGTACGCCCTCAATTATAGGAAGTAATTCAGCCTTTTCCTGCCTCCATTGCTCGCCTAAATTGACGTAAGGAATCTTAATCATTTAATGCGGTGTCTTTGTGATAAAATTCTGTGACCGTATCTATGACATAATTCATCTCATCTTGAGATAGATGTTGATCACAAGGAAAGCTTATGATTTTTTTTGTATGTGCATCCGAAACTGGGAAATCACCTAATTTATGTCCTAGATGATTTAGTGCTGGCTGTAAATAAATAGGAACAGGATAATGAATTTTCGCTTCTATCCCCTTATCCAGACAATACTGTAACAATGCATCTCTATTTTCAGCAAAAACAATATATAAATGATAAACTATTTTAAATTCCTCTATTCTTGGAGGAATCTTAATTTGACTTAATTTTCCAAGTCCTTCATCATAATGTTTCGCATTACTAATTCTCTGATCCGCAATATCTGTCGTATGAGGTATTAGCCAATTCCCAACAATGGCTTGTATTGTATCTAACCTTGAATTACATCCCATGATTGTAATAGTATCCCTGTCGTACATCCCATGATTTCTGAGCAATCTCAACTTTTCGGCCATTTCATCATCATCAGTAACAATAATTCCCCCATCAGACCATACATTTAAATTTTTTAGTGGATGCAATGAGAACGCTCCAGTAATACCCCAAGTACCTGCAATTTGATTGTCGATTGCTCCTAAAATAGACTGACAAGCATCCTCGACAACAGGTAAATTATATTTTTTTGCAATCGGCATTACCTGACGCATATCGGTCATGTATCCTGTGTAATGAACAGGAACGATCGCCTTCGTTTTTGGAGATATTACACTTTCAAGTTGGGTGACATCCATGCAGAAGGTATCATTACAATCTACAAATACCGGAATTGCCCCTAATTCCATAATTGCTCCGACTGTGGCTACAAAAGTATTCGCCGCAGTAATGACCTCATCTCCATACCCTACGCCCAAGGCCTTTAAAGAGAGCTTTATGGCATCGGTTCCAGAATTGACACCTATAGCATGTTTGTTACCAATCAATTTGGCAAAATTATTTTCAAATTCTGTTAACGGCTTACCTAAGGTGAAATCTCCCGTCGGGACAAATGCTTTTAATTCCTCCCAGAGATCATCACAATTTTCAAATTGCTGTTTTAAATAAGAATACCTTACGTTCATTAATTTATTATTTTAGTTCAATGGATTGCATTACTTTGATATTAAGATACTTCTCATCTGAAAATGAATTGGGTAGTAATCCATCCTCAAATGCTTCTTTTAAATCTTTAACAGCCTCTTCTATACTATGTAGGGCAACAAATCCCAGTTTCTCTTTAATTCTTTCAGAGGAAATATGATAGGATCTATTGTCATTGGTGGGCGTTGTAATCAATTTTACATTTTCCCCAATAACTTTTTTCACCGTTGACGCCAGTTCTGAAACCGTCTGATTTTCAAAACCAACATTAAAAATTTCTCCAGCTATTTTTTCTTTAGGTGCTTCCAATAAAAGTAAATAAGAAGCGGCCATATCTTTGATGTGTATATTAGGTCTAAACTGTTTACCTCCAAAAACACTAATTTCTCCTTTGTGGTATGCCAAATTTGTTAAAATATTGACAACTACATCTAATCGTTGGCGTCTTGAATAACCACACACTGTTGCCGGTCTAATCGTGACTGTCGTGAAATTGTCCGACTGATAAGGCGCTAAAAGTTCCTCACATTCTGCTTTAAATTTAGAGTAATCTGTTAATGGTTCTAAGCACATGCCCTCATGAACATCTTTTTCCTCTTTCACCCCATACACCGAAGAGGAAGAGGCATAAATAAATCTTTGAACACCTGCAGCTTTACTGATTTTAACCAATGGCTCAAATGCGTCTAGATTTATTGATTTCCCTAAGTTTGGATTGAGTTCGAAACTTGGATCATTTGAGATACAAGCTAAATGAATTACCGAATCATGACCGGGTATGATTTTTTTTAGTAGTTCTTCATCCCTTATATCCCCCTTAACCATTACCAAGTTTGGATTTGGATCAATTACCTCCTCTCCATACATCATTAAATCGAGAACTGTAACCAAATAGCCTTTTGACAATAATTCCGGAACAAGCACAGCACCTACATATCCTGCTCCTCCAGTTATAAATACTTTTTTTGACATTATTTTTTAAAACTAAATAAAACTAAATAATTAACTTTTTCCTAAATATTTAAACCAATCTTCTGTTGCATTTGAAATAGTCTCAGGAGTCCAAACAGGGGCATCTCTCCAATATTCTATGTTTTCAAGCACTAATTTCACCCCCTCTTCAATCGTAATCTTCGGAGACCAATTTAAGTCTTCTTTGATTTTAGCAATATCTGCAAAAGTACAATCTGGTTCTCCTGGCCTTTTTGGGATAAACAATTTTTCTCCTCCAAGTAACTCAACTAGTCTATTGATCGAAACTGTTTTTCCACTACCAATATTATAAGATGATCCATATTTACCACTAACCGCAGCAGTCACTAAAGCACTGGCTACGTCTGTAACATAGGTAAAATCTCTAGTTTGGTTACCATCGCCCACGATAGTCATTGCCTTATTGGCTAATTTCTGAGCTAAAAAAACTCCAAAGACAGCTCCATAAGTTCCGGAAGTCCTGGATCTAGTCCCGTAAACATTAAAAAACCTACATGACACAGCAGGCATTTGGTAAACCTGTGACCAATGTAGTACTAGCTCCTCTCCCAATCTTTTGGTTAAAGCATAAGGATATTGTGGTCGAATTTCTGATGTTTCTGGTGTCGGAAAATTATCTGGAATTCCATAACAGGATGAGGACGCCGCATAGATGATTTTTTTTACGTTGGCAAACCTACTTGCTTGCAAAACATTGAATGTCCCATTGACATTTGCATTAAAATATGCCTCTGGGTTCTGAATGCTAGGAACTATGTCAGCTAAGGCGGCCAAATGAAAAACCCAATCTATTTCACTAAAAGCTTTTACCCATTCGCCATTAACTGATATATCTCCCTCAATAATCTGAATCCTCCCTTTAACGTGATCTAAATTATCTTTCCGCCCCGTACTGTAGTTATCAATTACCGTTACTTCATGTCCAAGTTCTAGCAGCTTATCTACCAAATGACTCCCAATAAAGCCCGCACCTCCAGTTACTAATGATCTCATTTATTATAATTTAAAATTTGAAGCATTCATGTTTTGGACATCACCCCTGTCCCACTCATAAATTTCCATAAACTCATCTAAAATTAAATGGAGAAAAATTTGATGAATACACTCAACCATACCGTATGTCTTCATGGGAACATAGATGGAGTAATCCGCCAAAGAAATAGAATTATTATCAATTTTTAACCCTGATAGGGCTAGCGTTTTGATGTTATTTTCCTTACAATGGCGTAAAACATTTAAAATATTTGGACTATTCCCACTCGAACTTATGGTAATAACAAGGTCATCTTTTGATACATCCTCAATTTTTAAGTATTCCAACATCGCCTTTTCGTAAGAATAATCATTAGACAAGGCTGTTAGCATTGCACTATCACTTAATGATTTAGATAATATTCCCCCATTTTTTGAAAAATCTAACGCCATATGATTTGCAAAGGCCGCACTAGCTCCATTTCCAAAAAAATAAATATTTTTGTTGTTTTTTTTTAACTTTTTTAAAGATTTTTGGACCTTTTCAAACAGCAAACAAGGAGCTACTTCACCATTGTTTAAATAGTATCTACTAGATTCCAATCCTTTTTTAATCGATCTCAAATACGCAGCATAGTAATTATCACCCATTAATTATTTCATCCATTTTATTTACTTATCAGTTCATGTGTGAGCCTACGAAAAAGCATCATTGCATTTAACCATAAGCTAATTCGATCTATTATTTTTAATTATTTCTTTTGAAGTGCAAAAATAGAGAAAAATTAATGCCTTGAAAAGGGAAATCATTTTTTATCTAAAATCTCTCGAGGAGTCCCCTCAAACTCAATAGCCCCTTCTTTCAAACTATATATTCGATCACAATTTTCTACAGTAGATAACCTATGGGCAACAATTATTAATGTCTTAGTCCCTTTAAATATATTTAGTGATTCCATAATTGCTGCTTCCGTAGCATTATCTAATGAACTTGTTGCCTCATCCAACACAAGAATCTCAGGATTTCTATATAGAGCCCTAGCAATTCCTATCCTCTGCCTTTGACCACCAGATAATCTTACTCCTCTTTCACCTACTTTTGTATATACCCCATCTGGTAAACTGGAAATAAACTCTTCTAATTGCGCATAGTTGATTGCATCTAAAAGTGATTTATTATCAATTTGCTCGTTTTCAATCCCAAAAGCAATATTATTCCTTATGTCATCATCAATTAGATAAATTGATTGAGAAACATATCCAATATTCCTTTGCCAAGACACTAAATGATCTTTTATGCCTTTATTATCTACTAAAATTTGTCCTTTTGATGGCTCTAAAAGACCAAGAATAATATCAATTAGAGTACTTTTCCCTGATCCACTTTTACCTACAATCCCTACAGAAGATCCTATTTTAATTTCTAGTGATATATTCCTTAAAATTTTATCCCCCAATTTATCAAATGAAAAATCTAAGTTTAGCAATCGTATTTCCGATTGGAATTTAATGTCAATCTCTCCTGTGACTTGACTCTCTTTAGCTTGACTTATTAGAGCAAACTCATTTAACAAAACATTTATCACAGGCTTTGAATATATAATATTCTGAACTGCCGCCATAATCTTATTGACAGATGGGATCAGGCGAAAGGAAGCCGCTACAAATACTCCTAGCGTAGGAATTAATAACTCGATAGATTTTTCTTGTATTTGCATTATAACAATCAAAAGCACCAATCCTAAGACTGCAAATAATTCTAGGAAAATTCTAGGAATCATTTGTAAGGTTGTAATTTTGGTAAGGACACTTGCTAAAATTAAATTATTATTACGGAATTGTTCATTAAAATATTGCTCCCTTCCAAGAATTTTAACATCCTTAATTCCTCCTAAACCCTGCAAAACAGCCTTTATTGTAGCGCTTGAAATAGGTTGCCTAATTTCCCCCCATTGAGATAATTTAAGCTTTGAAGCTAAATAAAATAATCCTCCAAGAAGTGAGACCGTTAAACCAACACCCAATGCTCCAATAGGCTCAATTAGAAACATCGTGATCACTACTCCTACAAGCACAGTTATCTCTGTTATTAAATGTAAAATTGAATAAGTAAGACCAGTAAACATTAAAACCTCAACTTGTATATTTCTTAATAATTCAGAAGAATTCCTTTGCAAATGAAAAGAATAATTCATGTCAAGGTATCCGGTGAATAACCTTTGAGAAATATCCGCTGATAAAAATGATGCAAATTTGGCTTGGCTCCAGGTGAGAAAAACCATAAATAAAGTCTTAACTAAATATACAAACGCCAATAAACCCATCACAAAAAAAATAATTTGTCCTCTGCTCATATCCCCTAATAAATTTAATATCCTCATTATTTCTGGGAATTTTTTGTCGAAATTTGAATCGAGAACTATGTTGATAACAGGAAGTATTAATCCTAATCCAAAAATTTCAAAAATCATTCCAAGGAAAATATAAAATAACATTCTTAAAACACCTCTTTTTTGTTTTTTTGACAATAAATTGAATGATCTTCTTAAACTTTTCATTTATTAGGTTTTGGGTTTTGCTTGTAGAGTATACATTAACATTAAATCTCAAAAAATTGAAAACTAAGTTTTAAAATTAATGACAGCACTTTTTTTTAAATTGGGACAGTAAGCTATAGTCAAAAGGTACTGCATGATATTCAAAGCATCTAGATTTAACCTTTTGTTATTTAATTTAATATGCTCTAATTCTTTCTCTTTTTTAGCCATTGGTATTGTTGTGTTTTACTCGCACATTGATACTGCGATCTGATAACCTCATTTTATAAAAATTATGCTCATGATTTTATACATATAAATACTTTGGGTATCACTTAGTGGCCCAATAAATTGGTATAATTATCTTAAGACCAACAACGTTAAGTAACATATCACTAAACATTTATAACCAAGCAGCCACCAAAAAATGTATAGGGCTTTTTGGGATTATACAGAAAGCCTATTTAAAAGGTTTAATGGAGGTGCTTTACTATTTTTTTAAGAACGAAATATCAAATTTCGGTTTTACATAATCTAAAATAATTGACGTTTCAACCGTTGGTATGTTTTTCAAATTTTCATATAAATCTAAAGGACTTTTTGAAATCATCAGTCTTTCATCTGATGAATCAAATGGAGGTACTAATGGGAAATTGTTTAAATCATTTTCAGAATTCATAGGTTCATATACTAAATAATTAACATCATTAAGAATTGAATTAACAAACATTGTGGAAGTTGGACCAATTACTAATGTCGATTCTTTAAAAGAATCTGTTACTGATTTGTTTGAATCAATTATAAAAAAATCACTATCGATAAAATTATAATACCAGTTAATGTTTTCAGAAGGATGAGGTCTAAATTTTACTGATTTAACACCAAATTTTAGTAACTCTTCCTTTATTTGATACAGATAAATAAGCAAATTAGTTCTGTCAGAGATGCGAACACCTGTACTATACGGCGTACCATTTAGAGATTTTGAGAGCACTAAAATTTTATCAAAAGAAGACTTTAGTTTTATATCCGTGATATTATATTTTTTGAATAATGGATGTCCTGATACCAAAATCTTATTCTTATTAAACCCTGCTTTAATATAATTATCTCTAATTTTATTTCCCCAAACAACCAAATAATCAGTTTTATTATCATCAATACTATTATATCTCGCAGGTAAGCCATGAGAAAAAATATATGTCTTTTTCTTTAGTTCCTTAAATATTCTTATTGAAACTCTTTCAAAAACACCCATATCTTGGGGTAATATCAATAGCTTAATTTCACTTTTTGAATAATAATTCTTTAATTCAATGCGAATATTTTGATAATTTGTAAAGAGTCTATCAATTTCAGAAAAATTGCATCGCTTAATCTGATTACTAAAATTTTGTAATTTATAAAAAAGCAAAGGGTTATCATTTGAATCTAGCCAAGGTACACTAATACAATTGTAACCAATATTTACTAGCTCATTTTGAATTTCAAAATAAGCACTACTCACCGCAATATTTTTCGAAGTTTTGTGATTATGGAATACTTTTTTTAATAATCCCTTCAAAAGCTTTCGAAAAAAAGATATTCTTTGCATAAAAAAAAATATTTTATTTTCGGTATTTGCTTTGAAATGACTACCATATTGATAGAATCTTGAATCAATTTCATACTTGATATCTTCAAGAAATTCTGAGTTGATATCAGTTCCATCATTTAGATAATCTAGATAATTAAAAAGGCTATTACTCATTCTATATACTCATTAAATTCAATCTGTCTTCTTGTTCCATTTTCCTGTAATTTCCTTTATAATTATAGAATTATAATGTTTAAAATGATGCCCAAATCTTTGGATTAATTGACTTGATGTTATCTTTGGATAAAAGTTTATTTTTTTTATATCTTCCACTAAACATAAAGATCTTGCCTTTTTTTAGTTAGCTGTTAATTTATTGACAGCAATTAAATTTCCAAACTTACGGTTGTCTATATTCCTTCTTTATTTTTTAAAAAAAGGAAGAGATTTTCGATAATAATTTATGTGGGTTTTTTTAGTATTACTTCATGATTAGAAATTTTTCCATTTTGAATTAAAAAAAACTTTACTTCAGAATTTATTTTTAGCTTATTTCAATACATTGAATTAACCATTGGTACAGATGATAATACAATTATATCAGTTGGGTGATAATTATGGTTGATATTGGTTAACTATATAATGTCATGACCACATTTCTCTTTTGCTAGATCTAGCTTTTTTAAATCAGAATCAATTAAGTATGTAAGCTTGAAGTTTTTATGAAAAAAAACAGATCTGGTATGTGTTAAAAATTCTTTATAATCTTTTCCTCTATTTAAGTCATAAAGTAATCCAATATTACCTAAACCTATTATAGTAACAGTATATTGATCATTTTGTTGGAGCACTAGCGATAAATTGATAAGGAGCATTAGACACCCGAGCATCTTTTATTAGCTCTAATAAATTAAGATTTTCTTTTAAATAGTTTATGACATCATTCGCCTTGAAAGAATCTCCATGA
>Ga0206126_10000514_pt1 | contig 50967 bp, 45 predicted proteins | sample Helgoland_Spring_5_FD_148621 | JGI IMG/M metagenome (GOLD analysis project Ga0206126, IMG submission 148621) | Pelagic subsurface seawater microbial communities from Kabeltonne, Helgoland, North Sea - Helgoland_Spring_Bloom_20160412_1 | ecosystem: Environmental > Aquatic > Marine > Epipelagic ...
AATCTTGATCTACACCAACTACATCTCCATAACCCTCGCAGGTAGGGCATGCGCCAAAGGGATTATTAAAACTAAAAAGGTGTACATTAGGCTCTGTAAAAGTCATGCCATCTCGCTCAAACCTATTGTTGAATTCTGAAATTTTATTGCTCTCAAGATGCTCTATAAATAAGGTTCCCTTTCCTTCATAGAAGGCCATTTGAATGGCATCTGCCAAGCGGTTGTAAAAATCTTCATCCTCCTTTAAGATAACCCGGTCAATAACTAGTTGAATGCTTTTTGGGGTTGTATTATCTTGCAGCTCGTCTATACGCAGTACTTTGTTATCTAGTTTTACTCTTGCAAAACCTTGCTGAGCTAGTGCTTTGGTTTTATTGTCTAAGGAGCGTCCTTTTTCAAGTTCAATAGGGGATAACAAAAGTAGTTTGCTTCCCAGGGGAAATTTCTTAATGTAACTTATAACATCAGAAACGGTATCTTTTTTAACCTCCAAATTACTTACAGGAGAATAGGTCTTTCCAATACGGGCAAATAATAATTTTAAATAATCATAAATCTCTGTTGAGGTACCTACAGTAGATCTTGGATTTGTCGAATTTACTTTTTGCTCAATAGCAATGGCAGGAGAGATACCTTTTATACTGTCTACTTTGGGTTTGTTGAGCCTCCCAAGAAACTGTCTTGCATAACTTGATAGGCTTTCTACATACCTTCGTTGCCCTTCAGCGTAGAGGGTGTCAAAGGCTAGAGAAGATTTACCACTACCAGAGAGTCCAGTAATTACAACGAGTTTGTTTCGAGGAATCACTACATCTATGTTTTTAAGGTTGTGCAGTTTTGCGCCCTTTATGACAATATTTTCTTTTGGATCTAGTGATTGGGTTTTCAATGTAAAGCCTTGTTAAATGTGGTTTTCACAAAGATAACATAATGCTATTTGTATTACACAAAGCAGAGAATTTTAAGTTATATTTAATAAAAAACGTTAGTATTATTTTGAAATTTCAATTTAATGTACTTATATTTACGCCTTACGCATTAATAATTTAAACTCTCGCTTATAGCATATTATTACTTTTTTTAAATTTTATTACAACAACTATTTGACCCTATTTTTATAGTTGTTCACTTTAAAAAGTACTGATATGAAAAAAAGCAAATCTACAGATGCGGTTTTAGTAACCGCCTACCTACAAGGAGACGAGTCTGCACTTTCTACCCTTATTACAAGACACAAGCAAAGAATCTATAGTTTTATCTATTCAAAGGTTTTTGATAGAGATGTAGCAGAAGATGTTTTTCAAGACACCTTTATCAAAGTCATCAACTCCCTAAAGAGAGGAAAGTATAATGAGGAAGGGAAATTTTTACCTTGGGTGATGCGTATTTCACATAACTTGGTTATCGACCATTTTAGAAAGAATAACCGTATGCCTAAGTTTGAAAACAACACAGATTTTAATATTTTCTCAGTGCTTTCTGACAACTCATTAAATGCAGAAAACTCTATGATTAAAGGGCAAGTTGCCTCAGATGTAAGACGTCTTGTTGAAGAGCTTCCTGATGATCAAAAACAAGTGCTGTTAATGCGTATATACAAAGACATGAGTTTTAAAGAAATAAGCCAGCAAACAGGGGTTAGTATCAATACAGCTCTGGGAAGAATGCGCTATGCACTTATTAATCTTCGTAAAGTGATTGATAAACATAATATTGTATTGACAGATTGATACAATAAATGAAGTTTTGCATCGTTAATTAATAAGATTAACCTTAAAATTAGTTACCGTATGCAGAAAATGTACTCAAGACCTTCACCTTCTGGACAGGTGAACAAAAATATGGTTCCAAAAGATCAAACAGTAACGTTTTTACTTAATTACTCTAAAGCTTTAAGAGTTTTTGATTATCAAAATATAACGTTTGAAACACTTTTAAATTAATATTAAAAAGCCCTAAAACAACTATTTTAGGGCTTTTTTTATTTCTTCTTTTTCTTATAATAATCTGTAAGCACTGTTTTTCTGCCAATTGTTTTGGTAATTATATCCTTTTCTAAATCCCAACCTCTAGCTTGGCAATATTGACGCCCATACCAGATTATTTGAAGGTGTAAATCATTCCAAACAGCTTCTGGGAAAAGTCTTCTTGCATCTTTCTCTGTTTGTGTTACATTTTTACCATTAGTGAAACCCCACCTATACAAAAGTCTATGAATATGGGTGTCTACCGGAAAAGCGGGTACCCCAAAAGCCTGTGATATCACAACACTTGCTGTTTTATGACCCACCGCTGGCAATTCTTCAAGTGCCTGTAAATCATTAGGAACTTTTCCTTGATGTTTATCAATTAGAATATGAGATAAACCATGAATCCCTTTTGCCTTGGCAGGAGAAAGACCAACGGGTCTTATAATCTCTCGTATTTGATCAATTGAGAGTTTAATCATATCATAGGGATTATCTGCTTCTTTAAATAGTAAAGGTGTTATTTTATTCACCCTTACATCTGTACTTTGAGCAGAGAGTAACACGGCAATTAAAAGCGTATAAGGATCCTTATGATCTAGTGGTATGGGTATCTGTGGATACAACTCTTTTAACGTATTTATAACAAAATCTACCTTCTCTTGTTTAGTCATTTGGTTTAAATTTACAGCGTAAGCATAGCAGTTTTAAAATTGTTTACTAAAGAGGGGATTACTATTTAATACCCATTTTTTTAATATTCAAACAAATTTACAAAATGAATACACTTAAAATAGGAGATAAGGTTCCAAATTTTGCTGTTACAGATCAAGACGGAAATACAATAACTATGCAAGACTACCAAGATAAAAAAGTTATTGTATTTTTCTATCCAGCTGCCAGCACTCCAGGGTGTACTGCAGAAGCATGCAATTTAAGAGACCATTACAAAGACCTGCAAGATAAGGGCTTTGAAATAATTGGTGTAAGCGCAGATACAGAGAAAAAACAGTCTAATTTTAGAAATAAATATGATTTTCCCTTTCCACTGCTTGCAGATACAAATAAACAAGTGATAGAAGCCTTTGGTGTTTGGGGATTAAAAAAGTTTATGGGCCGTGAATATGATGGTATTCACCGTAAAACATTTTTGGTTGACAAGGGGGTGGTCACTTACGTTATTGATAAAGTAAAAACCAAAACCCATGCCTTACAAATTCTAGAGATTATATAATTTCTTAGTAGTCGTTATATATAAAACACAAACGGTGCATTGAATGCTTTACATTACAAAAGCTAGATGCATCTTTTTTTTTAATTAAGAAAGCTGTAATTTATTTTTCTGAGCAATAACTAAATAATTTTTTTTCTTTTATTATTTCGCCAACACCCAGGGGAAGCATCTTTTCCCAGCCCGCAGTGTTGTTTTCAATCATTGCTAATACTTCTCTAGAAAAAATACCCATTACCTCAGGGTTATAGTTCTCAACATCTATTACCTTGCCGTTGTATTTAAAAAACTTGTAAAGCTCTTTCATACGGGGGTGTACCTTTAGATTTTCACTAGTAGTGAAGCCCTCTTTTTTATTTTTCATAGGATAGAGATATACCTTTAAATCTTTGAAGAACAATTTACCAAAGGCCTCTAGGATGCCACCACTAAGATGGCGGTAATACTTTTCATCAAAAATATCAATGAGGTTGTTAACTCCCATGGCAAGACCAAGGCGCATTTTTGTATATCTAGAGAAATATTCTACAAGTTTGTAGTATTCTTGAAAATTTGAAATCATCACCGTATGCCCTAAAGAGCAAAGTAATCTTGCGCGGTCCATGAAATCTTCTTCATCAATTTCTCCTTCTGCACGAAGATTTGAAAGTGTAATTTCAAAAATAGTAACAGTTCTGTCCTTGTCTACTTTAGATTCATTGATAAACATTTCATGTGATTTTTCAAACATGTCAATATTTACCTTTGTAACAGGTCTAAAGCTTCCTCTTAATGCCAGTATATTTTTTTTGTATAAAATTCTAGCCGGTAGCACATTATTTCCATCTGGACCAAACATGACAGCATCAGTCATTTCATTTTTAATAAGCTGTAAGCTCATCAAACGGTTATCTACTTTGTCAAATTTTGGACCCGAGAAATTTATGGTGTCAATCTCAATTTTATCTTTGTCTATATGATCATATAGATAACGCAATAAGTTTTTTGGAGAATCATGTTTATAGTAGGCTCCATATATAAGATTTACTCCCAAGATCCCTAGGGTATGTTGTTGCAGTAAAGCCTCTGTTTCGTGAAAACGAATGTGTAAAATAATTTCGCTGTATGGTTCATCTGGATTTGTTTGAAACCGAATACCCACCCAACCATGTCCTTTGTATTTTTTTGCAAAATCTATGGTAGCTACAGTATTTGCGTAGGCAAAGTATATCTTGTTTGGATGTTTTTCACGTAAGATTCGCTCCTCAATCAGATTCATTTCATGGGTGAGCATTTTTTTAAGACGATCTTCAGTTACATATCTTCCGTCTTCCTCTACACCATAAATGGCATCACTAAAGTCTTTATCATAGGCAGATATAGTCTTGGCTATTGTGCCGGATGCTCCTCCTGCTCTAAAAAAATTACGAACCGTTTCTTGACCTGCGCCAATTTCAGCAAAAGTCCCGTAAATATTTTCATTTAAATTGATCCGTAAGGCTTTATTTTTAATGGAAGGAATCGCCTCAATTTCTTTATCTCCTTTTATAGTCTTTGGCATAACCGTGGTTAATTGTTGTTCAACAAAGGTAGCGATAACCATAGCCAAACAAAAAAAATACTAGTATTTTTGTAGCAATGAAATCTCACTTTAAAGTCACATTTTTAGGTACAGGAACCTCTCAGGGTATTCCTGTAATTGGAAGTAAACACCCTGTGTGTTTAAGTGAGGATGTAAAGGACAAAAGATTACGAGTTTCTGTACTCTTAGAAATTGACGATAAGACCTATGTTATAGATTGTGGTCCAGATTTTAGGCAGCAAATGTTACAAAACCAAGTAGAGAAATTGGACGCCATTTTAATCACTCATGAGCATAGTGATCATACTGCAGGACTTGATGATATAAGACCTTTTTATTTTAGACAAGGTGCTATTAGTTTTTATGCAGCAAAGGAGGTTTTTACTGCGCTAAAAAAACGTTTTGGGTATATATTTGAAACCCACAATAAATACCCGGGTGCACCAACAATTTCTCAACATGTAGTGTCAAAACATGCACCTTTTTTATTGCATAATACCCTTATAACCCCTGTTGAAGCCTTACACAATACCCTTCCAGTACTTGGATATTCTATGGAGGGTTTTACCTATTTAACAGATGTAAAAACAATTGCACCTGATGAGATTGAAAAAATTAAAGGCACCAAAGTTTTAGTTATTAATGCCCTTAGGCAAGAGCCGCATCTCTCTCATTTTAATCTAGAAGAGGCCTTAGCCTTTATTGATCTAGTAAAACCCCAACGTGCCTATTTAACTCATATTAGCCATCATTTAGGATTTCACCAAAGTGTGCAAGCATCATTACCTAAAGATGTATTTTTAGCCTATGATGGTTTAACCATTGAATTATAAATCTATTAAAATTATGAAGAAAAGTATTTTTATGTATCTGTTCTTTTTTGCCGTTTTGTTCATTGTGTTTCAATACGCAAATGAAAAAATTATTTGGGAAGCGCAAGACAAAAACATTAAAGGACTATCTCTAAAACTAGAAAAAGCTAAAGATTCCCTATCTGGCCTTTCAGAGACTATCTCAGATGCAAATTACTTTAGTCTTCAAGGCAATGAAAATGCCCTAGAGTACATTGAACGCCTTGGCTTTGAAGCTGCAGATATAGAGGCTATTATTTACAATAAAATCTATGATCAAAATGGTGCAGTGGGAGGGAACCCTATTATACCTGTAGCCTCTGTAAGGGGTGATTTTAAAATCAACAAAATCAAATTATTAAACAGCAGGTGGATCCAAGCAGATTTCTCTGATGGAGAAAACTGGGGAGAACTTATTATAGAATATTTTATTAATCAAGACAACACCATAGAGCTAGCTCCTCTTAGTTCTTTTTTATACTCTTTTAAGTAACGATTAATTTTCTACGCATAGAAATTATTTCTGTTTGTCTAGCCAGGTCTTAAACTCATTAAAATTATCTGGAGCTACTCCATGGCCCACAGGAAATTCACTGTAGGTACATTCTATATTTAATTCTTTTAAAAACTCCGGGGTTTTTTGTGCCCATGAAACTGGTATTACTTGATCTACACTGCCATGAGAGGTGTACACATTGAGATGACTAAAATCGTTTTTCTCAAATTCTTGCACAAGCATGTCTTTGCTAATATATCCACTAAGACCAATGATGTTTTTAATTTTTTTTGGATAGCTAAGTGCAACTGCAAAGCTTAATATGGTTCCTTGACTAAAACCTATTAATGTGACATTTTTTGGATCTGCATTGTAAGATGCTATAATAGCGTCAATGCAATCTACAACTTGATCTCTTGCAGCAAGGGCTTGCGGTATGTCGTTAAATTTAGAATCTCCTGCTTCAAAATAGATAGAATACCATGCGTTTCCTTGGGGTTGCATGGCTAAGGGTGCTTTTAAAGCTATAATGTGGTGAGTTTTTGGTAAATAAGGTGCGAAAGAAAATAAATCATTGTGATCACTACCATATCCGTGCAGTAAAATAATTACTGGCGCATTATCTGAGGCAATAGCTGGAGCTTGGTAATTATATTCTAAAGGTATTTGTTGTTTTTCCATATTTAAAAGATAGGTAGTGCTAGGCTTAAGTAAAGATTAAAAAATATAGCTTTGATACTAGTTTTAGCTTAGATAATACTCTCAAACCAATTTTCAAAATAAACTCCTACCAATGGCAAGGGTTTGTTTAGTTGCTTGCTTGCGTTTGAAATCCCTATTATCATGAAAATAAATACACCCAGAAAAAGTACTTGTAAACTTGGTAAACCCGTAATACTTATTACAAAAGCAATGCTAAAATATATGAGTTGAATACCCAAAGCCTGTCTTTGGTGGTAGGAAACTAGTGCGTTTTTTTGCTTGTTATTAAGTGCAAAAGCAATTATCCAACCAATTAAGGTTATGTAGGTGATTATAGCGAGTGCTTTTGAGTTGTTTGCGTTGGTTTGCATGTTTACTGTTTAAAATTTGATGAGTACGAGCGTTGTTTTTAATCTAAAAAAGTAAACCATTTTTGAAACTTCTGACTTAAAAACGGGATGTTTGGCATCTTGTTATTAAGCACCGTTAGTATTGAGTAGACCCATAAGCAAAAGGCTGCCCACCATATTGCATCACCAAGTTCAGGGTTTATATATGCCTGTGTGCTATTGGCAATTAAAAGACCCAAAACTAGACCACACATATTTTTGATATGTGCTGTAACAAAAGCATCTTTTTTATCTCTGTTAATTGTGTAGGCTATAAACATGCCTATGAACGTTATGTAGGCTACAATGGCAATGTTTTTACCCTTAGGACTGTTTGCTTTACTCATGTAATAGCACTTGATTGTTATTTATAATTCCGTAGGCTTTTCCTGTAAGGGGTTGTGATAACAAGGCTGCATTTTTGGAGGTAGAGATAATGTGCTCTTTTTCAAACACCCACTCTACAGATGGGTCAAAGAGTGTAATACATGCTTTTTCTCCTGGTGTGATACTGCTTTGCGAGATATTAAAAACAGCCTGTTTGGTTAGTGCTTGTATTGCAGTTTCTAAATCTGTTGCTTTTTGTAGTGCTCCAAAACAACTCTCAAGACCAATACTACCGTATTTGGCATGGTCAAACTCTATTTTTTTATGCTCAATATCCATAGGGTTGTGGTCACTAGTGACCATATCTATGGTACCCTCTTTAAGTCCTTTTTTTAGGGCCTTTATATCTTGTAGTGTTCTTAGAGGTGGCAAGAGTTTGTGGTTGGTATCAAAACTCTCAAGTACTTTATCTGTAAGGGTAAGATTATTAATTGACACACTACAGGTAACTTGTAGCCCTTTTTTCTTGCCTTGTTTTATAAGCTCAACACTCTCTTTGGTAGATATTGTAGGGATGTGTAACCTGCCTCCAGTGTACTCCAAGATGTATAGATCTCTAGCCACTTGCAAAGATTCGGCAAGTGACGGGATGCCTTTAAGCCCAAGTAGTGTAGCACTCAGATGCTCATTTACCATTCCTTTTGGTGCAATGTCTCTCTCACAGGGATACGACTGTACAAGGCCATTAAAGCTTTGGGTATATTGCAGCGCAATTTTAAGCAAATTTGGATTTGCTATGGGTTTTTTATAATCATAAAAACTTAGTGCACCTTCTCCTTGCATATCAAAAAGTTCTGCTAGGGCTTCTCCCTCAGCTCTTTGGGAAAGACATCCATTTGGTAAAAGACGAACCCCATGATTGTGAGCTATAGATTTTATAAACCTGATAGCTCCCTTGTTATCTGGTACAGGATAGGTATTAGTGTTTAATGCTAGAGTCGTAAAGCCAGATAAAGCAGCTGTCTTTAAACCGTTTTCAATATTTTCACGTTCTTCAAAACCAGGTTCTCCAAAACAAACTCCACTATCAAACCAACCCCTAGAAACATGTAAATTATCGCGATTTATTACCTGCATATTTTTTTGTGCAGTTATGGTAGCGGCAATTTTTGATATGATTCCTTTTTCAATAAGTATATCACACTTTTTTAAGTGGTATTTACTCTCACTATCTACAATGGTGGCCGATTTTAGTAATATGGTCATAATACTCAAATTTACAGGTTACTTCCCACAGCACCTATGCTATGGGTTTTTAATTTTTATAAAATTTTAAAACTAACATTTCAGCTATAAGAAATAGTAGTGCTAGTAGGGCAAACCATTTCCAAAAATCTGTAATTGTATTGTTTTTTAATATAGCATCAAACAAACTATTAATACTTTGATGTGGTGTTACTCCATCCCATTTTTTTACATCACCATATACTACATTAGATTCATCTCTATTGTAATTATAACTTACGCTTTCTATATACTCATCTGCGTTATTTATAGAAAATGTACCTGCACTTTTAGGGTACTCATTGGTGGTAATAACTACCTTGTTAGCTTTTATTTTTTGCGGCGGTATAAAGTTTATGATACTGTCTTTAATATGTAAAATTTCATCTCCTGATAATTTAGCGCTTACTCCAAAGGATACTGAAGATGCAATAGTGTAATACAACTTTGGTGGCGCTATACTACTTCTAGCTATGTTATAAAGTGTGGGTACAATAAGTGCAGCGCTACTAAAATTACTGTTTTGTGTATTAAACGCAGCAGTTGCTAGATAGTTGTTATTTATACCCAATAAAAAAGGCTTTTCATCTTCAAAACCAAGTAGGGTAGGTGCCTGTGAGGTGATTGTGTAAAAACTATTTAGAGTTGGAAATTGAAAATTTGTAATTCTTTTTTCAAAAACATCACTGTAGAGTGGGTGATCAAAAGCAATGTTGCTAATTTTCTTTTGCTGAACAAGTTGCCTTTCAAAGGTTCCTAAATTTAAATTTCTTAATAACGTATTATAGCTTGAAACATCTATATCTATAGCAGGGATAATTAATACACTTCCTCCGTTTTGAGAGAAATCCTGAAGCGCATTACTCAGGGAGGTATCAATATTTTTTAATTCATTTAATATGATGCAATTTTGTTGTGAAAGTAAATTGTAGTTAAGGGTTTTAGCATCTTGTGTTGTATACTCAAATTCTTTTGTAGTGAATAAACGTTTTAAGAAACCTGCATTGGCTGTGTGTATGCTAAGTACTTTTATCTTTTTAGGACTATTGACACTAAAGTAAAGATTATTGTCATAGCTAAGACCATTGTCTGTAATAGTTATACTGCCTTTAAAGCCAGGAGTTGTGTCTATATCAAAAGTGATGTTTTGTTTTCTGTTTTTATTGAAATTTACTGCAATTTTTGAACTTAGTATCCCTTGATTAAACAAAGAAACAGATACTGGAGTTGATGCCATTTGTGTTGCAGACAAGGCTACTATTAATTGAGTAGGCCCTGTGTTATTTGACACTACATAGGCAGAGTCTATAGCAATGTTTTGTTGTAAAAGGGATGTTAACTGTACCGCATCTACCTTATACCGATCACTTACTTTTGGAAATGGCGTCTTTTTTTGAAAGTCTGATATATAAATCAATCTTTTATCTGACGTTTCATCTTTGCTGAAAAAGGCATCTGCTTTTAATAATACTTGTTTGGGGCTGAGCTGTTTTTGGGTATATTTTATGTTAAAAAAATCTTCTTTAAGCTCCTGCACGCTAACTCCTTTTTTTGAAGAATTGTTGGTAAACCAATTAACGGTAGCCTTGGGTTGGATTTGTCCTAGCAGATCTTGTAGTGCACTATTTAACAAAGGTCCCTTTGCTCCATTGGCCTGCATACTAAATGAGTTGTCTATGTAAAGGGTCGTTTCTTTAGTACTATTTAAGGCTGTTACAGAAGCCTTAAAGGGTTCTGCAAATGCAATTACAATGGCAGCAATTCCAAGCAAACGTAACATAAGGACGAGCCATTTCTTTATTTGAGAGCTTTTGCGTGTTTGCATGCTCACTTTCTTTAAAAAGGAAACATTGGTAAAAGCCACTTTTTGAAAGCGTCTTAATTGGAATAAATGAATTAAAATTGGAATCAGTAGTAAAAAAAGTGCGTAGAGAAGTGCCGGGTATTTAAACTGCATTTAAGTATATCCTATTTTAGCAAAGATAAAAAACCAAGGCTAAAAAATATCAAATAATGAAATTAAAGCAATGTATGGTTTTAAAATTTCTCAAATGCGCCCAAACCAAATAACGCAAAATCATACTTTACTGGATCTATTGGATCCATTTCACGAAGTGCTTTGTCTAATTCTTGCAAGGCTTTTCCGTCATTTTGTTTACGCGTTAAAATCCCCAGCTTCCTAGCAATACCAGCACTGTGGACATCCAAAGGGCAAGATAAAACCGCGGGGGATATGGTGTTCCAGATACCAAAATCTACTCCTGTAGTATCTTGACGCACCATCCATCTTAGAAACATATTGATGCGTTTTGCAGCACTATTTTTTAAGGGATCACTCACATGCTTTTGTGTTCTTGCAAGGTGTGGAATCTCAAAAAATAGTTTTTTAAAGGCATGTATTGCAGTTTGTATACTTTCATTGCTAGTATTTTTTGCAAATACGGCTTCTAGGCCTTGATGGTGTTTGTATATATTTGAGAGTGCCAAGAAAAAGGTGTGCAGGTCCTCTTCATTAAAAGTTCTATGCACAAAACCTTTGGTATATTTTTTTTGTTTTTCTGTATAATTTTGTACAAAATCATAGGGGGAGTTGCCCATAATATCCAATAAACGCTGTCCGTTTGTGATGATACTTTTTCTGTTTCCCCAGGCAATAGTTGCAATTAAAAACCCAGAAATCTCTATGTCTTGTTTTTCTTTAAAATGATGTGGTATTTGTATGGGGTCTGTACCTATAAAATCTAGGGTGTTGTATTGTGTTGCTTTTTGATCTAAAAATTCCTTTAATTGGGTTTTGTTAAGCTTCATTTTTAGAGATATAAAAGGTGCTTTAAAAGTAGGCGCTTTAGTGTTACAATAGGGCTCTATTGGCTAGTTATAGTGCCATCTTGCATGATGAGTTTTCTGTCTGCCATAGCGGCTAGGTCTTTATTGTGAGTAACAATAATAAAGGTTTGTCCAAATTCATCTCTTAGTTTAAAAAATAAATCATGAAGGTTTTCAGCACTTTGGGTGTCTAGATTTCCACTGGGTTCATCAGCTAGAATGATAGCTGGGTTATTGATTAATGCTCTGGCAACGGCAACTCGTTGCTGTTCTCCACCAGAGAGCTTATTGGGTTTGTGGTTTTCTCGAGAACTTAAGCCAAGAAAGGCAAGAAGCTCCTTGGCTCTTTTCTCTACAGCAGCTTTGTTTGTTTTTTTAATATACCCAGGTATACATACATTTTCAAGAGCAGTAAACTCTGGAAGTAATTGGTGAAATTGGAAGATAAACCCTAAAGAAGTATTTCTAAAGGCAGCTAGTTGTTTTTTATTTAAAGAAGTTATTTGCTGCTCATTAATAGTTAACGCCCCATTATCAAAACCATCAAGGGTCCCTAGAATTTGAAGCAATGTAGTTTTTCCTGCCCCAGAAGCGCCAACGATAGATACAATTTCTCCTTTGTTTATATGTAGATCTACACCTTTTAAAACATGTAGGTTATCATAGTATTTGTGGATATTTTTTGCTGTTATCATGCGAATTTTAATTTTCTAGACAATTCAAGAATTAGAAATGTGGTTATTTATCAATAAACATAATTCCTTCCAAGATATTAGTAGTGTTGCTATCTCCAATTTCTGTAAGGCCATCAAATAGTGTTGTAGGGCTTAGCCCAGGAAATATTTGGTTAAGTGTTTCTGCAAGTAAAGGCTCTGTTAGTGTTCCTAGTTGTCCCAAGTTTGCATAGTTTTCTTTTTGTTCTATATCTGGTATAAGTCCGTCTATATAATCTGTATTACCCGCAGCATTTGCAGTTTTAAAAACAAGTGGTAGCATCGCGTAGCTATGATTTATATTGGCTTGTGACCTATTAAAATTTGGCGCTGGGGCATCATATAGTAAAAAAGATGCTTGAAATTTACCAGTTGTGGTATCTCCAACCTGCGTCACATTAATATAGGGTGCTAGTCCATTTATAACAAGTTCACTGGCAGAGGCAGAGCGACCGCTAGTAATGATGTATACTTGGTTAAGATTTAGGCTATTAATTACATCACCATTTGAAATTTCTGAATTAAAGAGTCCTGGACTTGCATATTGCTCTTGTCTGTCTTGGTTCCACTGCTCTGTGTAAAATACTTGGTTATTAAACTGCCCTGTTATCATTGAAGATAAATCAACGGCTGATTCTACAGAGCCGCCACCATTGTACCTTAAATCAAGAATTAAGTGATCAATACCCTGGTTTTTAAATCCAGCAAAAACAGCATTTAGCTCTGGGTCAAAATCTCTAGTAAAGGCATTGTACATCAAGTATCCAACTTTTTGTCCCTCTACGGTAAGGGTTGTGGCAACGTGTATTGGGTTTTCTGTAATTTGAGATTTTGTAAGTTCTATAGAGATCCCAGTAGGGGTAATGGTCACTCCATCAAAGGTTGCTAACCCGATACTGTAGGTATCTGGAGCTAGTAAATCACGATAATTAAATTCATCTAGCTGTTGGCCATCTACAGTGTTGAAAATAACCCCCCGTTGCAGAGCATTGTTTGCAGCACTAGAGTTTGGGAGTACATACCGCACGTAACCAAAAACTTTGCCGCTTTCATCTGGGTAGAAAACCAAGCCATATTCCATACCATTATTGAGAGTTACGCCATTTAAAGCATTTTCTAAAGTAACATAATCATCCACAAGAATACTAAAGCGATCTTGATCAGATTTTAAATAATCAAATAAGAGCTCGGGAGTTTCAAAGCCTTTTAAAAAATTATTTCTATCATCATTAGACAAAAAAGCATCATTAGCAAGCTCTGAGGTATCAGCTTTGTATAAGTAGAAATAATTTAAACCACGGTAAATAAAATTTTGTATCTCAAGGTCAGAAGCTGGGTTTATAGAATCATCAAAGTCCTCAAAACATCCCGTAAAAACAAGTAAAGCTGTAAGTAAAGAGATATAAAACCTTTTCATAGTTTTTAGTTATATAGTTTTAAACAAGCAAAATACTCACATTATTGCACAAGATAAAATGTTCTTAAATATATTATGACCAATATCTTGAATTGGCTTATTTTTTACCAAAGTTGTAGGAAATATTATTGTAATCTAAAAAATACGTAACTCTAAGGGAAATAGTATTTTGGATGGATTGTTTAAATAACTTATTTAAGCTTTCTGTATATCCTAAAGTAGCTTGGTTGTCACTATTAAATATTTGATTTCTATACAGCAAACTGGCCTCACTTCCGGGAGCAAACCGCCATCTAAACCTTAGATCTAAGTTCCAGATATTAAAATTAGTGTTTGGATCATTATCTTCAGTTATTGGATAATCAACAACATCTTTACTACCATCATCATTTAGCTTAAAAAATATACCCTCACTGTAATCAACACTTGTCCAATAGTTTCTAAAACGTAAGTCAATAGCTTTGTATGGGTCAAAATTATAACTTGCCGTAACAGAGTTTTCGATACTTTGTATGTCCCGCTGTCCAAAAAACACATCAGTTTCTGTGTTATCTATATAGCCAAACTGATTATCTCTTTGAGAAAAGTCTGTGTTAATTAAAACAAGAAATTTGTCTGAGAAACGATATCTGGGAGAAAATTCTATAAAAACCTGTCTTTGAGGTTGATCAAAATCTTTTCGATGTCCAATACTAAGGTCTACTGCAAAAGATTTTCTATAATCTGTTGACACGAATATTTTTGCCCCCAAACTTTTTGAAAATGTGACGAATTTTCCTTCTACTCTTGGTTCAAAATAATTATCATTACTTGATCTATAATCCATAAAGCCTCCAAAGGCAACTCTAGATTTTAGCACAAAGAAGCTTTCTAGTCTAAATGAGTTTCCTGTAGTGACACTAGGACTATAAAGTCGCCTATGTCTGGCAGATAATTCAAACTTATACTTATTAAAGGTTTTTGTAGGTTCAAAATTTTCATAAGAAATTTCTGCCTCAAGGTTATTAAAATTATTTCTTCTGTTTAGTCCTAAATCATTGATATCATAGGTAGTATTGGCAAATTTATGCTCAACACGATACCGGAAATTCCCTTTTATTCTGGATACTTCAATTTCTGATAAAAAGCCTGTGCTAATCCCATTATCTTCACTCACATTGCTAGCTACATTTCTACCAAAAATATTAAAAGTGTTTTGTTTGTTAGACACATCATATACAACAGCCGTTGTATTTGCATCTCTAAATTGGCCCTCACGAGTAACGTTGGTGTTAATTAGAGCAATAGAAGAGTTGTCATTAAATTGCTGATCTAACACAAAAATATTATAGTTTGTTAAAGGCTCTACTAATATCTCTTGGGTTTGGTCAGTTTGTTGGTTTAAAACCGTTGCATATGTTTTTTCTGTAATAGCATTAAAAAAACCAATCCCTAAATTATCTTTTGTTCTTCCTGAGACTTTTATAGCATTTAATAAATTAACGCTCTCTGGATATTGATCAACAACTTGATCTTGCTCAAGATTTGTAATTTCCCTACTAGGAGCACCACCCACTCTTCTTGAGAAAAAAAGCGCTCCTTTATTAAAAAGCTCTGTTCCTTCTGTAAAGAATTGCCTTTGTTCTTCAAAGGTTTGCTCAAAAGGTCCAAGGTTAAGAGTCACTTCATCAAAAGCAGCTTGTCCAAAATCTGGTATCAAAGTAGCATCTAGAGTAAAGCTGTCGCTAAGGCCATATTTTAAATCCATACCAGCGCTAAAAGTAGTTGCAGTTTCACCCTCAAGAGTGGAGACAGCTCCTTGGGTAAATGGAAAAAAAGTAAGACGGGTAGGTGGGTTTATTTTTTCAACACCAAGAATTACTGCATTGTACTGAGTAGATTTTCCTTTTGTGTTATCAATAGGAGCAAAACTGTGTGTTTGGTTACTATTTATGATACGTCTGTAGAAATTGACACTCCAATTCTGAACCTCAAGTTCAGGAAATCTTAGCGCATTATAAGGTATTTTAAATTCTGCATACCACCCTTTACTGTCTTTTGAGATTTTACATTGAAAAACAACATTGTACCCTAAATCTTCATCGTTTATTGATATTTTAGAATCAAAAATAGTTCCGGCGCTAGTGACACCAAAACGAGTTTCATTAATACCATCATTGTAGGTGTTTAATGCCACAGCAATAAAATCTGCTTGGGCTTCTACATCATCACGCTGTGAGAATTGACTTGCAACAGATTCTGGATTTGGATCTTCCATATATGCTGCAATGTATACAGCTGTGTCATCATAGGCTAGTTGCACTTTGGTTTGATAACCCTGAGGAATAGCAGCTTGTGTTCCAGGCTCTAGCATGTTAAAGTTTCCAAAGTAGGGCAGACGTTCCCAAATTTGGTCATCCAAAACTCCATCTATGCTTGGCGCCTTAGTAATTCTAGTTGCAGTTATTGTTTTTTCTTGTTGAGAAAATAGAAGTGTTGTGTGAAGTAACACTAAAAAGAAAAAAACACTATTTTTCATAAAAAAACTTCTTTGTAGGGTTTGGTATGGCAAGCAAAAAATACAAATTTACCGCTATGGTAAAGGCTCTTTTACTAATAAAAAGTTAAAAAGATTTTCATCTGTAGATACAGTGTTAAATTAATGTAGCTTTGTTTAGACTATGAAAGAAATAATTAAACAAGCTGTATTTGCAAATGGATGTTTTTGGTGTACAGAAGCTGTATTTCAGCGCCTAGAGGGTGTTGTTTCTGTAGTTTCCGGATACACTGGAGGCCACGTTAAAAATCCAGCATATAGAGAAGTTTGCAATGGTACAACTGGTCATGCAGAAGCCATCTGTATTGATTTTGACCCCTCTGTGATATCATTTAAGACTTTGCTAGAGGTTTTCTTTGCAACTCATGATCCTACCACTTTAAACCGTCAAGGCAATGATATAGGTACCCAGTACAGAAGCGGCGTTTTTTACAAAGATGAAGATCAAAAAACACAAACAATAGATTTTATAGATTCCCTTACTAGGGCAGGTGTATACAAAGACCCTATTGTTACCCAAATAAGTGCTTTTGATATTTTTTATAATGCTGAGCAAACACACCATGATTATTACAATCAAAATAAAGACCAACCCTATTGTAAATTTATCATCACACCAAAAATTGAAACAATTAAACAATTTTTTGCAGACAAACTTAAATAAGCCTACATGAGTAATTATAAATTTTTTGAAGAACATAACCACAAAGCGGTTCAAAGCATAAAAAAAAACTACTCAGATATAATTTCTGAGTTAGGAGAGGATGTTACTCGTGATGGAATCACCAAAACACCCGAGAGAGCATCTAAGGCCATGCAGTTTTTAACCCAAGGGTATGATCAAGATCCAGCTGCAATTTTAAAAGCAGCGATGTTTGAAGAAGACTATCATGACATGGTAATTATTAAAAGCATTGAGTTGTATTCTTTGTGCGAGCATCACATGCTTCCTTTTTTTGGAAAAGCTCATGTTGCTTACATTCCTAACGGACGCATCGTTGGTTTAAGTAAAATACCTCGAGTTGTTGATGTGTTTTCTAGAAGGCTTCAAGTACAAGAAAGACTTACTCATGATATACTTGAATGTATAAACAATACATTGCAACCAAAAGGAGTTGCGGTAGTAATAGAGGCAAGTCATATGTGTATGATGATGCGCGGTGTTCAAAAACAAAACAGCGTTACAACCACCTCTGGTTTTAGAGGTCAATTTGAGAAAACAGAAACCAGAAATGAATTTTTAAAGCTTATAAGCTCAGATTTATCTTAATTACTACTATGCTGTGTTTTCTGTAAGATATTTAATTAATTCCATAAAATATTTCAATTAAAAAAGCCCTTATAAATCATAAGGGCTTTTTTAGTTTTTTACTAGGTGTTAGTCTTTTAATATAAAACCAAGTTTCATACTACGAAGCATCTTTTTCTCGAAACTCCAGAAAAAATCAAACTCACCAAATAACCAACCAAAGAACACTAGAAGTACTTGGTACACAGGAAATATAATTAGTATTCTTGTGGGCCAATAAAAGTACCAATCAAGAGATTTTGTAATTCCTAACAACGCTGTTATAGGTCCTGCAAACTTGGCAGCAGAGCTGCCAGTTATTGCAAAGATTATAAATACAATTGTTAACCTCCAGTTAGAATCTATATTCCAACGTTCTTTTAGTTTTCTCAATAGTGTTTTTTATTTTATTGTTTGATAAATCTTAGTGTAGATTCAATATTTGTGTCTACATTTTTTACCACAATAAAGTAAATTCCTGCAGTGTACTGAGCAACAGAAATCACCTCTTTATTGTTAGATACAACACCTTGCTCAAGTAATTGACCAAAAGTATTGTATAAGCTGTAAGAAGAACTATCATTTGTGTTTCCAATACTAAGAGTTATTTCACTATTTGCAGGGTTTGGATACAAAGTAATGTTTGCTAAAGAAGCATCGTTATTTGATAGTTCTCCACCAATACTCATTTGAGTTAGTTCACTTTCTGTAAATTCTCCACCCTCAAAAATTACTTCTCCATCGGTGGTAGATAAACTATACTCACCATCACCATATTGACAGCAAATACCATCTCCGTATGAGTCAAATAGTTCAAATTCATAACAATTGTCCAGCTCAACATTAAAAGTTTCTATAAATGTCGTGTTATCATCAGATCCTTCATCATAACTACCAGAATCGATAATCGCTCCTCCAACTTCTCTAAACTCCCAAGAAGTTTCTTCTGCATAATCATCGGTAGTTAGCTCCAAGATAACTTGCAGTGTAGCGTATTGATCACTACTACCACCTACTGAAAATTCAGTAGATATATCATCATTTTGGTCATTTTGATCATCTATACCATTTACTGAAACTAGCACTACATTAAATGAATACGAACCTTCAGTTAAATCAATTGGGTCTAACACAAAAGATTCTGTTTCGTTTTGAGATAAGGCACCACTATAATTGATAGTACTTGTTGAGCCATTATCAATTTGCCAAGTAATTACAGCGCTTGTAATATCATTTAGACCAAAGTTAGTTAAATTTATAGTTGGTGTAATAATTGTCTCACCACAACTTAATTCTGGAATATCAACAGAAACTGCTGCATCAAGATCTAGAATTTGTAGGGGTGGATAACTATTGATTACTTCTGGATTTGTACCTTGAGGATCAAGCCAGTTATCTAACCTTGTTGCTGCAGATGATCCTGTGTCCCAGGCTACACCCAAACGTCCATAATAGTCTAAGGCATTATTATCATTAGTTCCAGCACAAGCTGCAGCCCCACCGTATAACTGTCCAATAATTCTTCCCTGGTCGTCAAATAGAGGAGATCCAGAAGATCCAGGTTCTGTAACTCCGAGTTCCCAACCCTGGCTACCACCACCAAGGATTTCCCAGGTTTGAGCACCAGCGTTTGGCTGTTTTGATGGGCTATCGTCATCTCTACATATTTTCATGATGTCTCCTGAGGGGTGATGAATACCAACTGTAAAAGGAGGTGTTTCGTCTGATCTATCCCAACCAGCAAAAACACGATTCCACTCTGTAGGGATATCGTTGTTAATCTCCACCAAGCAGAAATCTGCATTGGTACTTCTGGCTCTTAATGTTGCTCCACTAATTGTTTGGTTTGTAGGTCCATTTGAACTGTTAGTGTTGGCAGCACAAACAGGGTTAGGACTAATCCAACCAAATCTAAAAGACCAAGCGTTTGGATTACTGTAACAGTGATTAGCAGTTAAGAAATAAGGTGTACCATCATTGTTGGTATTGTTTATAAGAGCTCCCGTACAAAAACCCTGACCACCAGATAATAAAATACCTACAGATCTTTTGTTATGGTTCTTGTTGTCTTCCCAGTCTGCGCCTATAGAACAATCAACATCTAAGTTACAATTACCAGAATCGTTTAAACCCTTGGCTGCTTGAAAAGTGTCTGCGTTTCTGTATCCGTGAGTAGCTTTTGCAATGTGTAACTGACCTTGACCGGCAACATTCGCAGGCTCAAAATACTCTATCCATACTTTCTCACCTTTTACTATCCAAGTTCCTAGTATACCACTTTCTTGGTTTTGTGTACTTGTGTAAGCACCAAGTAAATCGCTTCTGTCATCATTGTATAGATACACAGAAGATCCCTCAGGGATAGAAAACTCATCAAATATAAAGTTCAAGGACAGTGCATCTTTTGATTCAACAGCTAATCTCCAAATTCTATCCCCATTTTGTAACGTGGTCCATTGCCCGTCCTCAAAACCGAAATCTACGCTATGCATAAAACCAAATCTCCAAGGCTTATCGAATTTGTAATCATTTACAGCATCCTCGGCTTTAATTTGATCAAGATCGAAAGAGGGAAGTGATTTTGTTTGTATGTCATTTTGGTTGTTGAGCACTTTCCAACTAAGTGGTGTACCTTGATTTGTAACTTGTGATGTTGCAGACATAAAAAACAACATCATTGGTAAAAACAATAATTTTTTCATTTTTTTGAATTTTTAGTAAAAATAAATCTAAATATTAATTTTAAAAATATTATTTGATGTTTTGTGAGTTTTTAATGAGTTTTATTAGATTAATTTTCAAATAATTCAATGATTTGTGTGGCAAGTTCTGTTCCAATTCTATCTTGAGCCTCATTGGTAGCTGCGCCAATATGTGGGCTTAAAGATACTTTATGACTCATAAGTACTTTGACTTCTGGGGTTGGTTCTTTTTCAAAAGTATCAAGACCTGCAAAAGAAAGTTTTCCATTATCCAAGGCCTCTATTAAAGCAACCTCATCAATAACACCACCACGTGCGGCATTGATAATTGCTGCTCCATCTTTCATTTTTTCGATTTGTGCTCTGCCAATAACATATTGTTTTTGAGCAGGAACATGAAGTGTTATAAAATCACTTTGTTGAATTAAATCATCAATTGGTTTTGTTTTAACCTCTATGGTTACTTTCTGGCCATCAAAAAAGTCTAAAGTTATATCTGCGGTATCAACATAATTATCACTCGCAATAACTTTCATGCCACAACCAAGTGCTATTTTAGCTACCTCACGGCCAATGCGTCCAAACCCAATTATTCCAATTGTTTTTCCGCGAAGTTCACTCCCTTTGGCATAGTTTTTCTTTAGCTCCTTGAATCTTGTATCACCATCCAAAGGCATATTTCTATTTGCATCAAAGAGGTAACGAACCCCTCCAAATAAATGAGCAAAAACCAATTCTGCTACAGATGATGAGGATGCAGCTGGCGTGTTTATAACACTTAATCCTTTTTCACGTGCGTATGTAACATCTATATTGTCCATTCCAACGCCTCCGCGTCCTATTACCTTTAAAGAGGGACAAGCATCTATCAGTGCTTTTCTGGCGGTAGTTGCACTACGCACCAATAAAACACTTATGTTGTTTTGGTTGATGTAATTCACCAATTGTTCTTGAGCCACTTTTGTGGTGATCACCTCAAAACCTGCGCTTGTTAATGCGTCAATACCAGATTGAGACACTCCATCATTTGCTAATACTTTCATAGGGATATTTTTCATTTTTGTAAAGATTTATATCCTTACCTTGATTTTTACTATTATAGATATACTTTTTAAACTTTATTTTCTAGCTGTTGCATCACATCAACAAGTACTTGAACACTCTCTATGGACAAGGCATTATACATAGATGCTCTGTAGCCTCCTACACTTCTGTGTCCATTTAATCCGTTGATACCTGCTTTTTTCCATAGACCATCAAAGACATCTGTATGGTTGTCATCTAAAAGGCTGAAGGTTGCATTCATTTTTGATCTATCTTCTTTGTTGGCAACAAAACCTTTAAATAAAGTATTTCGATCTATTTCAGCATAAAGAAGTTCTGCCTTTTGATTGTTTAATTTTTCTATTGCATTAATACCTCCTTGTTCTTTAAGCCAAGAGAGTGTGAGCATAGAAACGTATACAGGAAACACAGCTGGGGTATTAAACATACTATCTTTGCTAATGTGTACTTTGTAGTCTAGCATTGATGGTATCTTTCTGGAAACGTGTCCTAATACATCTTCTTTCACAACAACTAAGGTGGTACCTGCTGGCCCCATGTTTTTTTGCGCTCCTGCGTATATTAAATCAAATTTCTCAAAGTCTAACACTCGAGAAAAAATATCACTACTCATATCACAAATTAACGGGCAATCTGTTTGTGGGAATTCATTCATTTGTGTCCCAAAAATAGTGTTGTTGCTCGTACAGTGAAAAAAATCTAAACCACTTGGGACTGTGTAATCTTTCGGTATGTAATTAAAATTTGCATGTTTTGAAGAAGCAATCTCTACGACATCACCAAATAACCTAGCCTCTTTAATTGCCTTGTCTGACCAGGTCCCCGTATTTGTATATCCAGCTTTGTTTTCTAAAAAATTGTAAGCAACCATTAAAAACTCCATACTCGCCCCACCTTGAAGAAATAGTGCTTTGTAGCCTTTGTTCTTTAATTTTAAATGCTCTAGAGCTAGTTCTTTGGCATGTTCCATAACAGAAACAAAATTGCTGCTACGATGAGATATTTCTAAAAGAGATAAATCAAGATTATCAAAATTAATTACTGCATTACTAGCCTGCTTCAATACAGATGATGGCAAGATACATGGGCCGGCGCTAAAATTGTGTTTTTTCATGAGTGTTTGGTTGAAATTCAAAGTTCTAAAAAATAGTAGAACAGTTATTTGTTGTAGAAGTAAGTTATTATAATTTTATTAAGAATTTTAAGGTGTCAACACCATCTGCATAATCTGAGAGGGTAGGGGTTTGTGCTACTCCAAAAGGTACATCCTCTAAAGAAACAATGCATTGTATATTTTGTTTTTGAGTTTCTAATAAAGCTCTTAGTTCATGCATGTCTTTGTAACGTTCATAGAAAACCACAGAGATGGGTGAGGTAAAGCCCGTATCTTCTTTAAGCAACATATATTCATTATCAAATAATTCGATATCACTCATCAAATAAACTGCTTTATTATAATCATAGTTGTTGATGTATTTATGGTTATTAATAACCTGTTTCCAAGCATACATGCCATTGAAAAAGTGATCTAAGTTATATTGCTCTGGGATATATATTTTAGAGACATTGCGACATCCTAATCCAAAATACCGAAACACATCATCTGCCAAAGCTTCCATTTGCTTTGGAGTTTCATTGCCTGTAATAATGGCAACAGCGTTTCTGTTTTTACGGATAATATGAGGGTACTTACTAAAATAATGATCAAAATAAGTAGCGGTATTGTTACTTCCGGTGGCTATTACTGCATCAAAATCTTTTAGGGTGTCATCAGTAAATGTAATGAAGGGCTTAAAACCTGGGTCAATAACACACAAATACCGAGCTAAAAAAGGTAATAATTTTGTATCCTTTGAGGATAGTTTTGCTTGTACTTTGTGTCCACAAATTAGCACAGATAAAAAATCATGAAACCCAACTAGCGGAATATTCCCAGCCATAACAATAGCAATCGTTTTTGGTGATTTTACCTCAGAGATAGTGTACCGGGATACCCAATTGGTCAAATTTTCTTTGGTAAGTGCATCACTCCAACTTTTACATGAAAATGCAAGATTGTCATAAGTAAACCAAGTGTTTTGATGGTGGCTATCTTGTAGTGTTTGTATCATCCTCTCAAAAAAAACACCAGCATCGGGTAATGATAAATCTACACTGTGTGCTTCAGATGGCAAGGAATTTGTGCTGTCTTCGATGGGAGAAGCAAACTGAGCTAAGAAACGTCCTAATGTTACAAAAGCGTCTATTCTTTGGTCTAGATTCATTATAATTTTTGTTAACTTCAAAGGTAAAAAACTCATATATATATTCCTCAAAAAAGGAGCATAAACAAAATGTTTTCACAATTTTTTAAGATGTGTTTGTAGTTGCCATTACTAGCACTTAAATTTGTGCTAATTAAAATGAAATTATATGGCTATAATAATAACTGATGAGTGTATTAATTGCGGTGCTTGTGAACCAGAGTGTCCAAATACAGCTATTTATGAAGGTGCAGATGATTGGCGTTATGCAGATGGAACAGATTTAGAAGGATCCCTTGTGCTCACCAACGGTAAAGCAGTGGATGCAGACGAAACTCAAGAGCCAATTAGTGATGAAATCTATTATATTGTTGCAGATAAGTGTACAGAGTGCAAAGGCTTTCATGACGAGCCCCAATGTGCTGCGGTATGCCCTGTAGATTGTTGTGTTCCTGATGATGCTAATGTAGAGACTGAAGAAGCATTGCTTGGAAAACAAGCTTTTATGCATTTTAAATAAAACACTAGATACTATTTTTAAATAATAAAAAAACCCTGTTATCTTCGGCAGGGTTTTTTATTGGTATTGATTTACTTTAAGTTATTTTACTCCAAATCTTTTTTAAAACTACTGCACAAGTTACAGAAACTACACTAAGAATAACTCCAGTGGTTGTTTTGCTGTAGATAAAGTATCCTGTAGCGAAAAGAAAACTATAAGTACCAATCACACCAAGTAAGAATCCCATGATCTTATACTGAATGTTAAAAAACTTACTTTTCTTTCCAAAGATGAGTTGCTCAAAAGAAGCTAATGTTTCTGCATCTGAGGGTTTAGTGAGTAATGTTACAATTACCCATCCTATTGTTGTGATAACAACACCAATAATTAGTTGCCAATATCCTGCAATTTCAAAAATGGGAATGTCTAATTTTTTGTTGATAAAGAAAACCGCAGCTACCAAGAAAGAAACCACCATAGCTGTAATTTCACTATATGGATTAACTCTTTTCCAAAACCATCTCACAATAAATAGGAGTCCCGTTCCTGCACCAATTTGTAATAACAAATCAAAAACATCTTTTGCAGATTTGAGGTAAAAAGAGAACAATGCGGCGCAAATCATTAATACAACTGTTGAAACTCTTCCAACCAATACTTTTTGTTTTTCTGTTGCAGTTTGATTGATAAATCGTCCATAGAAATCATTCACAATATAAGAACTTCCCCAGTTAAGCTGTGTTGAAATGGTACTCATAAATGCTGCTATTAGAGAGGTCATTACAATACCAATTAGTCCTGCCGGTAAATAGGTCATCATCGCTGCGTAGGCAACATCATCACCTTGCATTTCAGAATTTAACCCAGGAAATGCAATAGCGATACTATCAAGTGTTGGAAACAAGACCAATGATGCTAAACCTACTAATATCCATGGCCATGGTCTTAATGCGTAATGTGCAAAATTAAAAAAAAGAGTTGCCCACATGGCGTTTTTTTCATCCTTAGCCGCTAACATACGCTGAGCTATGTATCCACCTCCACCAGGTTCTGCACCCGGATACCAGGTGCTCCACCATTGAACAGCAAATGGAATAATAAATAAGGTAATTAACATATCCGTATCTTTAAAATCTGGAAAAATATCCAGTTTTCCAGCTACATTTTCATGAAGTAACAGGTTTTGTAACCCTCCAATTTGTGGTATGTCTAAAATATAAATTGTTGCCCAAATAGACCCTACCATGGCAATGACAAATTGTATCATATCTGTAATAAGAACTCCCTTTAAACCGCCTAAGGATGAATATATTACTACAATTATGGAAGAGATTAACAGGGTTTGTTCTTGAGAAAAGCCAAGTAAAATATTGGCAATCTTAGCACCTGCTAAGCATACTCCAGCCATGGTAATAATATTAAATATGACCCCCAGATATATTGCTCTAAAACCCCTAAGAAACCCTGCAGCTTTGCCTTTGTATCGCAGCTCATAAAATTCTAGATCTGTATTTATCCCTGAGCGTCTCCATAGTTTTGCATAGAAAAAAACAGTAAGCATACCCGTGAGTAAAAAAGCCCACCATACCCAATTACCAGACACTCCATTTTGTCTTACAAGTTCTGTTACAAGACCAGGGGTATCTGCAGCAAATGTTGTAGCAACCATAGAGATTCCTAATAACCACCATGGCATGTTGCGGCCAGATAAGAAGAACTCTTGAGTGTTTTCCCCTGCTTTTTTAGATACTATGATCCCAATGATCAAGAAAACAATAAAAAAAAGAAGTATCAAAGCCCAATCCAGTGTTGCTAATTTCATATTTTTATTATGTTAATACAAGTTCTTGAGCTTGTTGAACCCAATTATCTCTTTCTATTCTACCCGGGAAAAAATCAATAAGATGGGTAATAACAACAATGTCTTTAAGCTCTAGTTTGCTTATTTGGTTAAGATTGTAAATGCCAATATCATTGAGTCGCTGTTCTATATAAGGTCCTATACCGTTAATTTGAGTTAATTTATCTGCATTGTACTGGTCACCTTTGCCAATGCTCTCAAAATCTAGAGTTGGTTTATCATGGCTAAAATTAACATACTCTGACCGTGCTTTTGCAACTATTGTTTGTTTTGTAGTCTCAGGTATTATAGTATTTTGTGAGGTTTCTACTTGTGGTTTTAAAGTTGTCTTCTTTTTTGGTTTTATCTCTTGATAGTGAACCTGTATGTCTTTTATTTTTTTTGGTGTTCTTAAGGTGTTTACCTCTTTTTTAAGCCTATTTATAAGTGCTCTTTTTTTTCTTTTCTCCAGGTAAAAACCAAAGAAATATCCTATTAAAAATGTGCTTAACATTAGTACAAACACCCCCATAAATTCAGGGGTTTGTAATTGAGTTATGTAATTTTTTAAAGAGTTCATTTACTATTTAAATTGTAACACTATTCTTTTGTTTGCCTGGCCGCCTTTTTCTGTCCTATTACTTTTTATGGGTTGTGATTCTCCTTTTGAGAGTACACGCACCCTATTCTTATCTACAGGACCCTTTGCTGTAAGAAACCACCTAAGCTGTTTTGCAAAGGATAATCCTAGCGTGTAATTTTCTTCAGTAGTTCCAGCATTATCTGTATGTCCAACCAGCGTAAGTATTGCCATTGGGTAACTGTCTAAAATTTGTGTAACCCTAATAACAAGATTTTGTAATTTTTTTGTTTTTAAAATAGTAGCACCATCAAACTCTGGAGAAAAGGTAATGCTTTTGGGCATTTTAATTACTTGGGGTATATTGGCTATAATTCTATTTTTATTTAGTGGTTTAAATTCAAACCTAATGGCATTTGAGTATAAATTTTCACTGGTGAAAGAAATATCCTCAATACTTGATTTCACAACAATTCTAGCGCTATCAATGCCAGATTGTGTGAGAATGTTTTTTAATTGTATGCCACGTTGCTGCCCGATATTTGGGGTTACAAAATTTTCAGTAGCACTATAAGTGGATATGATATGTACCTCCTTTTTTGGAAACTGAATCAAATAATCTTTGAGTAGAATTTTAAAAGCATTTAATTGCAGGGGTATGCTCAACTTTTTTGTGTTTTTTATAAAAGAAATTCCTTTATTAAACTCAAATACAATATTATTTGTTCCATCTGTTGCTGTTAATCCGGTGTTAGGAGAGTTTGCAGGTAAATCAATACTATTATCTAACCGCGGTGGTGTTACAGTTTTGTTTGAATCTTCTTCTGTATTAAGAGTAGGAGTTACTTTAGTTATAATTTTAGTTGCATTGGCTTTGTCTCCTACTATCTCTTTGGGAGAAATAGTATCACTCAGAGCAATTTTCTGCTCGTTGGGTAGCACCATAAAATAAATCCACAGGGCAAATATTGACCAAACAATAAAAGTAAAAAACGCTATTAAAAAGTTTTTCATTCCAAAGAGTGGCTTTTTTGTTAGGTTAGTTATAAAATTTAGCCTCACTTACAACAAACATAATAAAATTTAAAGCCATTAATAGGAGTAGAGTCATATGTTTTTAAACAGTACTATTAACAATTTGTATGCATTAAAGAATAGAAATATATTTTATAAGTTAAGAAGATAGAAGTGCATCCAAAACATAAAAAAACCCCGCCGTAAGCAGGGTTTTTTTAATTATCTAAAATTATAGATGTATAACCTCATCATAGGCATCTGCTACAGCTTCCATAACCGCTTCACTCATAGTTGGGTGAGGGTGTATTGTTTTTAATACTTCATGTCCTGTGGTTTCTAGTTTTCTACCTAGTACCGCCTCGGCAATCATATCTGTAACACCTGCACCAATCATGTGGCATCCTAGCCACTCTCCATACTTGGCGTCAAAGATCACTTTCACAAAACCATCTTTTGTTCCTGCAGCACTTGCTTTTCCTGATGCAGAAAAAGGAAACTTTCCAACTTTTAGCTCATAGCCAGCTTCTTTTGCTTGTTTTTCTGTCATACCAACACTTGCAATTTCTGGTGTTGCATAGGTGCACCCAGGAATGTTTCCGTAGTCTATAGTCTCTACTTGCATGCCTGCAATTTTCTCGACACAAGTAATCCCTTCTGCAGAAGCTACATGGGCTAATGCCTGACCTGGAGTTACATCTCCAATAGCGTAGTATCCAGGAATGTTGGTTTGGTAGTAATCATTAACCATAATTTTACCTTTATCTGCAACAATTCCTACCTCTTCAAGCCCTATACCTTCAATGTTAGAAACAATACCTACTGCAGATAAAACAACATCTGCTTCAATAATTTCTTCTCCCTTTTTGGTTTTAACAGTCGCTTTAACTGTTTTGCCAGAAGTGTCAACTTTTTCTACAGAAGAATTAGTCATTACTTTTATTCCAGCTTTTTTATAAGAACGTTCAAATTGTTTTGAAACATCAATATCCTCTACAGGTACGATATTTGGCTGAAATTCTACCAAAGTAACATCTGTGCCCATAGTGTTATAAAAATGAGCAAACTCTACACCAATTGCGCCACTTCCTACAATAATCATTGATTTTGGTTGCTTTTCTAGTGTCATGGCTTCTCTGTATCCAATTACTTTTTTTCCATCTTGTGGAAGATTTGGAAGAACACGTGAGCGGGATCCAGTGGCAATAATTATATGATCTGCACTGTATTGTTTACCATCTACATCAACTTTCTTTCCTGGCATTAGTTTTCCGAAACCTTCTAAGACATCAATCTTGTTTTTTTTCATCAAAAACTGAACACCTTTACTCATACCATCTGCAACACTTCTGCTTCGAGCCACCACCTTAGTAAAATCTTTATCGTATTGCTTTACTGAAAGACCGTAATCTTCTGCATGCTTTAAGTAATCAAAAACTTGCGCACTCTTAAGTAGTGCTTTTGTTGGTATACAACCCCAGTTAAGACAAACGCCTCCCAGACTTTCTTTTTCAATTACCGCTGTTTTTAATCCTAATTGTGAAGCTCTAATGGCTGTTACATACCCTCCAGGGCCACTTCCTAAAACAATTACATCATATTTACTCATGGTACTATATTTGCTGATTAATTTAAGTGACAAATTTACAAAATGTGGAATGGAAATGTAACAAATTATTGAAAAAAGAACATTCTAAAACAATAACATAAAGATCAGTAGTATTTTACGTTATTTTTTTAAATCCACAGAGAGTGAATTAACACAGTAGCGTTGCCCTGTTTTGGTGGGGCCATCATCAAAAACATGTCCTAAATGACCCCCACAATTAGAGCAAACAATTTCTGTACGAACCATTCCTAAGGTAGTGTCTTTAATGTAAGTCACACTTCCAGCAATACTTTGGTCAAAGCTTGGCCATCCGCAGCCGCTATCAAATTTACTGCTGCTCTCAAATAGTTTGTTTTGACAACCCATGCAGGCATATGTGCCATCTTCAAAAGTGAGGTTGTAACTTCCCGTAAAAGGACGTTCTGTACCTTTTTCTCTAAGAATTTTATACTTGGCGTCTCCAAGGAGTTCTTTCCACTGGGCTTCTGTTTTTTGTATTGGATAGTTACTCATTATTTTTCAGCTTTAAATTGTAATGCCACACCGTTTATACAGTGTCTTTTTCCAGTGGTTTCTCTAGGGCCGTCATTAAACACATGCCCTAGATGGCCTCCACAGGTAGCACAATGCTCCTCGCTTCTAGCATATCCAAGGTTATAGTCTACATCATAACTTACATTGCCCTTTATTTCTCTGTCAAAACTTGGCCAACCAGTACCGCTGTCAAATTTGTGATCACTCTTAAATAAGGGTGTCTGGCAAGCTGCACAGTAGTAGGTTCCTTTGTCATAGTTTTTATTTAAATCACTACTAAATGCTCTTTCTGTTCCAGCGTTACGCAGCACATAATATTGCATTTGTGTGAGTTCAGATTTCCACTGGGCATCTGTTTTAACTACTGGAAAAACCTCTTGTTTTTTTACTGTTTTTTGCGCATTGGCATTACAGCTTACAAGTGATATGGTAAGAATTAATAAAAGTACTTTTTTCATTTGTTTTTTAATTAAAGATTATAAATCTAACACCTGTTGCATGCTGGGGTTTGTTTTAGCAAATTCTGCCCCAACTATTGCAATTCTAAAGGTTTGATTATTTGTTACACTATTGCTAAGACCATCAAAATTTATATCTCCTTGTAAAAACAAAAAGACATCTATAAAGGTATGATTAAAACTGTATTGAAAGCTACCTTCATTAGTGTATATTGTTTGTGGTAAAGGAGTCCATACATCAAAAGCATCTCCATTTGGTCCAGAAACAACATCTTCTAACCAGTATACAAGAATGACATCACTCTCATACACCTGAATGTCTGAGGGTATAGTAACTAGTTGACTATAGCTATTTGAATTTGTGAAACTTACCGTTGTTTCAAAAACTTGACTGAGTGAACTAACCTCTATGGTGTCATTATCACTGTAACAAGAATTTAAAAACAACATACTAGTGAGTGATAGAAATAAGAATACGTTTTTCATGGTGTGGCTGTTTTAAAATTATTTACTTTATTAAATTAATACCAAACTACGTGCCAAAAATATATGCAGTTTGTAATAAACGTACTTTGCTTATAAATTATACGGTATTACAAAATGATATTTTTTAATTTAGCAAAAAATTTATTCTATGTCCAAATTTGAAAAAGGGTCTTTAAAGTTGCGTAATGCATGGGCATTTTATGACTGGGCAAATTCTGTGTATAGCTTAGTAATTGCATCTGCAGTTTTCCCCATTTTTTATGGTGCATTATTTGCTAAATCTGGCCTAGAAACTATTAGTGTGTTTGGTTCTCAAATACGCAGTACTCCTTTAATAACTTACACAACAGCAGCTGCATTTTTGATAGTAGCATTTTTATCTCCCCTTTTATCAGGTATTGCAGATTATGTAGGAAACAAGAAAAATTTTATGAAGTTTTTTTGCTACTTAGGAGCTTTGTCTTGTATGGCATTATATTTTTTCTCACTTGAACACATATACTTAAGCCTGTTTATTTATTTTTTAGCCCTAGTTGGTTTTTGGGGCAGTTTGGTTTTTTACAATTCATACCTTCCAGACGTTGCTTTTAAAGAGCAGCAAGATAGCTTGAGTGCCAAAGGGTTTTCCCTTGGGTATATTGGCAGTGTTTTTTTACTTCTGTTTAATCTTGTTATGGTATTAAAACCTGAACTTTTCGGCATCTTTGGAGAGGATGCAAGTATCCAGGCTATGAAAATTTCATTTGTAACAGTTGGTATTTGGTGGATTGGGTTTAGTCAATACACTTTTTATTATTTACCAAGTGGTACTACTTCATTAAAAAAAGTAAATAAAGATGTTATTTTAAACGGTTTTAAAGAATTAAAACAAGTACAACAATCCTTATCAGAAAACATTCAATTAAAAAGATTTTTAGTTGCTTTTTTTGTTTACAGTATGGCAGTACAAACGGTAATGCTTGTAGCGACCTATTTTGGAGAACAAGAAATTAATTGGGGAAATTCAGACAAAAAAACAATAGGATTAATTTCTAGTATTTTAATAATTCAATTGGTAGCAGTTGGAGGATCTTATGTAACCTCCAAAGCCTCGAGTAGATTTGGAAACATCACCACATTAATTTTTATTAACTGCGTTTGGCTTGTTTTGTGTGTTGCTGCATATTTTGTGACCCAGCCCATAGAATTTTATATAACAGCTGGTTTTGTGGGTCTTGTTATGGGAGGTATTCAGGCATTGTCACGCTCCACATATTCTAAGTTTTTACCTGATACTAAGGATACTACATCTTACTTTAGTTTCTATGATGTTTCAGAAAAAATAGGAATAGTGGTAGGAATGTTGGTCTATGGTTTTGTAGATCAAATTACGGGCAGTATGCGCAATGCAATTCTATTTTTAGTCTTATTTTTTATTGTTGGCGTTATTTTACTTTTGCGTGTGCCAAGAAAATAGTAATCCTATACAATTTTTAGTTAAGTTTGCTGTTATTACAAAGAAAACATATGAATTCATGAAAAAATTACAACTTCTTAATTGGGTGTTAGTTGCTTTTTTAGCACTTCAATTCAACTCTTGTACCAATGAACCATTAGAAGGAGAATTTCCTCAACAGGATGCTCCTGGAGAGACTACTGCCGGCTCTTTTACTGCTCAGGTAAATGAAAGTTTGTTCACAGCAGCTTTTGCAACAGCATCTGTTAATGTAGATGGAGATTTTATTATTACAGGGATATCCAGTAATAACACAGCAATATTATTGACAGCAAGCCCTCTTGCAAATGGAAGTTATGATCTAGCCCTAAGCCCTTCAAACAATGATAACGGCGCAAGTTATTTTGATGTACAATCTGAAACGTTTCCTTTTCTAACCTTGAGTGATATTGGAGGAGGAGGTACCTTAACCATTACAGACTACAACGAAACAGATTTGATGGTTTCTGGTACATTTAACTTTGTTGCCGCAAGAGCAGCCGTAGATGCCAATGGAGATCCAATAGTAGATGCCAATGGAGATGTTATTATTCAAAATGCAAACATAACTCAGGGAGTTTTCACAGATATTCAAATGACTTTTGATGAAAACCCAGGCGGTGGTGATCCAGGCGATGGAGGAGACTCTGAAGATCCAGTAGATGTAGATGAGTTTTTCGCCCTAGTAGACGAACAAGAACATGAAGATCAAACATTAACAACCACCCTTACTATGGTTGGTGATGATATGATGATTAAAGTAGAGGCACAAACGGCAACTGGCTCTATGATGAGAATAGATATCCCATTTGATACAGGACTTGGAACCTTTGAGATGGAAGATGGTATCTCTGATGGTACAAAACTCATAGGTATTTACAATCCAAATATTGGCGGAGAAAATCTAAGTTCAAACCCCGGAAGTATAACATTTACCGAGTTTGATACAGAAAATGGTACTATCTCAGCAAACTTCTCCTTTACAGCTAGAGATCCACTTGGAGAGGACCCCTCTGTGTATCAAGTAACCCAGGGAAGCTTTACGGTATATTTTGAAGGAACTGAGCCACCAGCGTTAGTACCTTTTAAGGCTTTGATTGATGGCGCAGATTTTGAGCCCTCTGGTGCCAATGACACCCTTGAAATCACAGATCAGGTGGTAAACCAGTTGAATATGAAATTTATAACAGCCACTCTAGAAAATGGAAGAACCATGAAAATTGGATTCCCTTCAGATACTATTATCCCTGGAGTATACACTATGAGTTCAGAGGTTGAGAGTGGAGACGAAACTATTGGCCTTTACATAAGAGAAGGAAGTAGTATTGAGTTTGTTTCTAATCCAGGTGTACTTACCATAGATAGTTATGATCAACAAACGGGAGACATAAGCGCTCGTTTTAATTTCACTGCTATTAATCCAGATGGTGTAGATCCTACTGTAATTCAAATCACAGAAGGTGTTATTAATGTAAACTTATTGTAATAAATACAATAATTTAAGATAAATCTAAGGGCCTTTTCTTTTTGTTGAAAAGGCTTTTTTTATTTGGCTTCTATGCTAATTAAACAGCACAATTAACTATTACCTTTGATAGCTGTGATGTATGGCATACATATTGAATCATGATGTATGTGTGAGTAACTAATTTATATGAGTATCAGTGATTTCACACAATTAGTAATAAGAATAACAATTAACAAACGACTTTGTAGCACCTTTATTTGTGACACATTGTCTTACAACATACTATGTCAAAATCAAAAGTATCCTTACTAGACAGTTTGTCATTTCAGGAATTTCAAGACGATGCAGAATTTATTCCATTAATGTCTTCAGAAGATGAAGAACAGATGAACAATGAAGAGCTTCCAGAAATACTACCAATTTTGCCTTTGCGTAATACGGTTTTATTTCCTGGAGTTGTTGTTCCAATAACCGCTGGGCGTGACAAGTCTATTAAACTTATCAATCAAACCAATAAAGAAGGGAAAATTATTGGAGTAGTATCTCAAAAAGAAGAAGGCGAGGAGGATCCAGGTATTGAAGATATTAACACCATAGGTACTGTTGCCAAAATACTAAAGGTTTTAAAAATGCCTGACGGGAATACAACCGTAATTATACAAGGTAAAAAACGTTTTCAAGTAGCAGAGGTAATTACCACAGAGCCCTATCTTACGGCAAGAGTTAGAGGGGTAGAAGAAGCTAGACCTGCAAAAGACAATGAAGAATTTTTAGTAATTGTAGAAACAATAAAAGAGAAATCATTAGCAATAATCAAAGACAGCCCAAACATTCCTAGCGATGCGTCTTTTGCCATAAAAAATATTGAAAGCCCTTCGTTTTTGATCAATTTTGTTTCATCAAACCTAAATATTTCTGTAGCACAAAAGCAGTCGCTTTTACAGATAAATGATCTGCAAGAAAGAGCTCTAGAAACCCTTCGGTTTATGAACCTTGAGTTGCAAAAACTTTCTTTGCGAAAAGATATTCATACAAAGGTGCACAACGATATAAACAAACAACAGCGTGAGTATTTCTTGAATCAGCAAATGAAAACCATCCAGGAAGAATTAGGTGGGAGCACCTCTGAGGCTGAGATTGAGGCAATGAGAATTCGTGGAAATGCAAAAAAATGGAATGAGGATACCGCAGCCCATTTCAAAAAAGAATTGTCTAAAATGCAACGCTTAAACCCGCAAGTTGCAGAGTTTAGCATTCAGAAAAATTACCTAGATCTACTTTTAGAATTACCTTGGAATGAATTCAGTAAAGATAAGTTTGATTTAAAACGCGCTAAAGAAATTTTAGACAGAGACCATTATGGTCTTGATGATGTAAAAAAACGTATCATAGAATACCTAGCGGTTTTAAAATTACGCAATGACATGAAATCTCCCATTATTTGTTTATACGGTCCTCCAGGTGTTGGTAAAACATCTTTAGGGAAATCTGTAGCAGAGGCCCTAGGTAGAGAGTATATACGTATTTCTTTGGGTGGTTTAAGAGATGAGGCAGAAATACGTGGACACCGTAAGACTTACATAGGAGCCATGCCTGGTAGGATAATAAAGAGCTTAAAAAAAGCTGGTACAAGTAATCCGGTTTTTGTTCTAGATGAGATAGACAAGCTTTCTATTGGTAGTCAAGGAGATCCTTCCTCTGCGCTTTTAGAGGTGTTAGACCCCGAGCAAAACAGTTCTTTCTATGATAACTTTCTAGAACTTGGCTATGATTTATCTAAGGTTATGTTTATTGCAACCTCAAATAGCCTAAGTACCATACAACCAGCATTACGCGATCGTATGGAGATTATCAATGTTACGGGATATACCATTGAAGAAAAAATTGAAATAGCCAAGCAGCACCTTTTGCCAAAGCAATTAAAAGAACACGGGTTAACCAAAACTCACCTTAGAGTGGGCAAAGCCCAATTAGAAAAAATTGTAGAGGGGTATACAAGAGAAAGTGGGGTACGTGGTCTAGAAAAGCAAATTGCAAAGACAGTACGGTATGCTGCCATGAAAATTGCCATGGAGGAAAGTTATAATGTTAAAATTAGCAACCAAGATATTGTTGAAATATTAGGGGTTCCAAGACTTGAGAGAGATAAATATGAAAACAACCAAGTAGCGGGTGTTGTAACGGGCCTTGCCTGGACACGTGTGGGTGGAGATATTTTGTTTATTGAATCTACCATTAGCAAAGGAAAGGGTACGCTAAATATGACAGGAAACCTAGGTAAGGTCATGAAGGAATCTGCCACCATAGCCTTAGAATACATAAAATCTAACGCTGAAACTTTAGGCCTTAAACAAGAGATTTTCGAAAAATATAATGTACACATCCATGTACCTGAGGGGGCAACTCCAAAAGATGGACCAAGTGCAGGAATTACTATGTTAACCTCTTTGGTTTCCTTGTTTACCCAGCGCAAGGTAAAGAAGAGTTTGGCCATGACCGGCGAGATAACACTTCGTGGTAAGGTGCTGCCTGTTGGAGGAATAAAAGAGAAAATACTTGCAGCCAAAAGAGCACGTATTAAAGAAATACTATTGTGTGAGGAAAACAAACGAGATATTGATGAAATTAAACCAGAATATCTGAAGGGCTTGACCTTTCACTATGTAAAGGAAATGAGTGATGTTTTAGCCCTTGCATTAACCAAGGAAAAGGTTACAGGAGCAAAAAAATTATAAGATGATTATTAAAAATAGCTTGTGGGATATTCACAAGCTGCTTTTTATAGTAAACTCTTTTCTTTTCTCTTGAAAATAAATTATACTTACACTCGTTAATGTTTTAAAGAATTCTTTGTTAGCCTCTATGAATCAAAAGGTTTTATTTTTTGTAACCTCACTGATAACTTTATCTGCTCTAGGGCAAATAGGAGGCCGTTCTACCTATCAGTTTTTAAATTTGGTAAATAACCCTAGACAAGCTGCTTTAGGAGGAAAAATAGTAACTAATTACGACTATGATCCCATTCAGGGATTGTTTAATCCCGCTGCCATTAACCCGCAGATGGACAAGCAATTATCTGTTAACTATAATAATTATTTGTCAGACGTTAATTACGGTACGGTAGCCTATGCATATTCTTGGGACAGATACACCCAGGTAATACATGCGGGAATTTCATACATAAATTATGGAGATTTTGCAGGCTATGACTCTCAAGGAAATACCACAGGTAATTTCTCTGGTGCAGAGGTGGCCGTGTCTGTAGGCCATGCACGTAACATCCCTTTTACAAATTTTCATTACGGAGGTAATATAAAATTTATATCATCTCAATTAGAACAGTACAGTTCATTTGGTGTTGCTGCAGATTTAGGTATCATGTATGTGCATGAGAACTGGGATTTGCAAATTACAGCTGTGGCAAGAAATATAGGCACCCAACTTACACCATATGATATAGAAATTGAGCCGCTTCCTTTTGAAATCATACTTGGAGCATCTCAAATTCTAGAACGTATTCCTATTAGGTGGCATTTTACCCTAGAGAATATGCAGCGTTGGGATTTGGCTTTTCAAAATCCAGACAGAGAAACCACAGATTTGGAGGGAGTTGTTACCTCAGAAAACATTAATTTTATAGATGAGGCGTTTCGTCACGTTATTGTTGGTATTGAACTATTCCCTGAAAGTGGCTTTAATATAAGATTTGGTTATAACTTTAGACGTGCAGAAGAATTACGTATTATTGACACACGAGCATTTTCTGGTTTGAGTGCTGGTTTTGGAATTAAACTTAATAAATTGAGGTTAAATTATTCTTTTTCAAAATACAATACCGCTGCCTCAAGTAGTTTTTTTGGACTTAATATAGACTTGCAATAATGAAAAAAATCACCATTGCTATTGACGGCTTTTCTTCAACAGGTAAAAGTACTCTTGCAAAACAATTGGCAGATTGGCTAGATTACATTTATGTAGATACAGGCGCTATGTACAGAGCAGTAACTCTATTTGCAATGCAACAAGGGTTTATTACAGATGCTACAGTAGATATAATTGCCCTACAAAATGCGCTAAAGGATATAACAATTGATTTTAAAAAAAATGAAAGCACCGGTATGGCTGAGGTTTTTTTAAACGGCATTAATGTTGAAAAACAAATTCGAACTCTTGCTGTATCAAGTCTTGTAAGTCCTGTAGCAGCCATTTCCTCGGTGAGAGCAAAACTGGTGTCTCAACAACAAAAACTGGGTCAAAATAAGGGTGTTGTTATGGACGGCCGTGATATTGCAACCGTTGTTTTTCCTGATGCAGAACTCAAAATATTTTTAGATGCATCTGCCACAACAAGAGCTCAGCGCCGTTACAAAGAGCTTATAGATAGCGGCGACAAGGTTTCTTTAAAGGATGTCTTGAAAAATGTGGTAGAGCGAGACCGTTTAGACTCCTCGCGTAAAGACTCACCCCTTGTAAAGGCAAAGGATGCTATTGCTATTGATAATAGCCACATGAATTTGGAAGACCAGTTTCATGTTATTCTACAATTAGCCAAAGACAGAATAGCGGGCAGAATTTAATAGCATGAAATATTGCTCTTTAGTAAGGCTCCCAGAGGCTGTAATTAATTACCCTATCACTTTGGAAATTAAAAGAAAAGAATTATTTTTGCAGCCCATTTTGACGGTGTAGTAATAGCAAATTGGGCATAAAAAACATAAATAATCCTTCTACGGGTATACCGTTTTACTATTACAACCTTGTAGAATACAAAGTAAAATCTTGTAGTTTTCTTTCTAAATTTAAAAAACACAAGAGGATACAACATCTAACAAATGGCTGAAAAAGCAAAAGACGAGGCAGTAAAACCAGCTGCTAAGAAAACAAGAAAAAGAACTCCAAAAGTAGAAGCTCCTGCTGTAGAAGTTCAAGAAACAACAGAAGCATCAACTCCTGAGGCTACTGAGAAACCAAAAAGAGAACCTTCTCTTAAGGAAACAAATCCCGAAAAATTCTTAACAGATTTTAACTGGCACAACTACGAAGAAGGAATCGATCCTGTAGATGATGGTAAGTTATTAGAGTTTGAAAAATTAGTAACAGAGAACTTTGTAGATACTTTAGATGATGAGGTAGTACAAGGAGAAGTTGTACATATTTCAGATCGTGATGCAATTATAGACATTAACGCAAAATCTGAAGGTGTTGTTTCTTTAAACGAATTTCGTTACAATCCAGGTTTAAAAGTTGGAGATAAGGTAGAGGTTTTAATTGATGTGCGTGAAGACGCCACTGGACAATTAATTCTTTCTCACCGTAAGGCCAGAACAATTATGGCTTGGGATCGTGTAAATAAAGCACACGATGAGGGAACTATCGTAAACGGTTTTGTTAAATGTCGTACCAAAGGTGGTATGATTGTAGACGTATTTGGTATTGAAGCTTTCTTACCGGGATCACAAATTGATGTGAAGCCAATTAGAGACTATGATGTATACGTAAACAAAACAATGGAATTCAAGGTTGTGAAAATTAACCACGAATTTAAAAACGTTGTTGTATCTCACAAAGCGCTTATCGAAGCAGATATCGAAGAGCAGAAAAAAGAAATTATTGGGCAGCTTGAAAAAGGACAAGTATTAGAAGGTGTTGTTAAAAACATTACTTCTTACGGTGTCTTTGTAGATCTTGGTGGTGTGGATGGACTAGTTCATATTACAGACCTTTCTTGGTCTCGTATCAACCACCCTAACGAGATTGTAGAGCTTGACCAGAAATTAAACGTTGTTATTCTTGATTTTGATGAAGATAAAACACGTATACAATTAGGTCTTAAACAATTAAGTGCACACCCTTGGGATGCTCTTGGTGAGGAACTTAAAATTGGTGACAATGTAGAAGGTAAAGTAGTTGTAATTGCAGACTACGGAGCATTTATTGAAGTTGCTGAAGGTGTTGAAGGATTGATACACGTTAGTGAAATGTCATGGTCTACGCATTTGCGTAGTGCACAAGACTTTGTAAATGTGGGTGATAAAGTTCAAGCACAAGTTTTAACCATGGATCGTGAAGAGCGTAAAATGAGCTTAGGTATTAAGCAATTAACGCAAGACCCATGGACAGATATTACATCAAAGTATCCTGTAGGATCTACTCACAAAGGTATAGTGCGTAATTTCACAAACTTTGGTGTATTTGTTGAATTAGAAGAAGGAATTGACGGACTTATTTACATTTCTGATCTTTCTTGGACTAAGAAAGTGAAGCACCCAAGTGAGTTTACAAACATTTCTGATACCCTAGAGGTAGTAGTGTTAGAATTGGATGTAGAAGGACGTAAATTAAGCCTAGGACACAAACAAACTACAGAAAATCCTTGGGATAAGTATGAAGCTGAGTTTGCTGTAGGATCTGTTCATAAAGCTTCTATTGACGAAATGGTAGACAAAGGAGCGGTTATCAACTTTAATGATGATATCACTGCATTTGTACCAAAACGTCACTTAGAGAAAGAAGACGGAACCGATGTGAAAAAAGGTGAAGAGATAGACTTCCAAATTATTGAATTCAATAAAGAGTTTAAGAAAGTGGTAGCCTCTCACATGGCCATACACAAAGAAGAGGAAGCCAAAATCGTGAAGCAAGCTGCTAAAAAAGCTAAAAAGCAGTCTGACGAATCGAAGCCTACACTAGGTGATGCTAACTCTGCGCTTCAAGCATTGAAGGATAAAATGGACGGTAAGAAATAACCAAACCATTTGTTGATTATAAAGAGTTCTGATATTTTTCAGAGCTCTTTTTTTTATCTCTAATTTCAAATCTAAAAATCAAACTTTGTTTTATTTGCCGTTTATGATGGGGGTATACATTTTAGTGTTTTTTTAAATAAACAGGTGTCGGTTTTAGTGTTTAAATTTCTGCTAAAAAGGTATATTTGCAGGCATTTAAAGATAATTTTATATGAAAGCAGGAATTGTAGGATTACCAAACGTAGGAAAATCAACTCTTTTTAATTGTTTGTCTAACGCCAAAGCGCAAAGCGCAAATTTTCCGTTTTGTACCATTGAGCCAAATATTGGGGTGGTAAACGTGCCAGATGATCGCCTAGTGAAACTAGAAGAATTGGTTGTTCCAGAAAAAGTAATACCAGCAACCGTTGAGATAGTTGATATTGCAGGACTTGTCAAGGGCGCCAGTAAAGGAGAAGGTTTAGGAAATCAATTTCTTGGAAACATTAGAGAGACAGATGCCATATTGCACGTATTGCGATGCTTTGATAATGATAATATTATACATGTTGATGGAAATGTAGATCCAATAAGAGATAAAGAAACTATTGACATTGAGTTACAATTAAAGGATTTAGAAACGGTAGATAAAAAATTAGAAAAAGTAAAGCGATCTTCAAGAACAGGTAATAAAGATGCCCAAAAAGAAGAAACAGTTTTACTTAAAATTAAAGACGGTTTAGAGCAAGGAGTGTCTTTAAGAGCGATTGATCTCTCTGATAAAGATAGAGAAGAGTTTGTGACTCCTTTACAGTTCATTACAGATAAGCCCGTTATGTATGTGTGTAATGTAGATGAAGACGCAGCTTTACATGGTAATGCGTATGTAGATAGAGTGAAAAAGGCTGTAGCAAATGAAAATGCAGAGGTTGTTATTTTGGCAGTTGGTACAGAGGCAGATATAACAGAGTTAGATTCTTTTGAGGAGCGCCAAATGTTTCTTGAAGATCTAGGACTACAAGAGCCGGGGTCAGCAAAGTTAATACGTGGCGCCTACAAACTTTTAAATCTACAAACCTACTTCACAGCAGGAGTTAAAGAAGTGCGCGCCTGGACAATTTCTGTGGGGGCAACAGCGCCTCAAGCCGCTGGAGTTATTCATACAGATTTTGAAAAAGGTTTTATACGCGCAGAGGTAATAAAGTATGATGACTATGTAAGTTTTGGTAGTGAAGCCAAAGTAAAGGAAGCCGGTAAAATGGGTGTAGAAGGAAAAGAATATATAGTAAATGATGGAGATGTAATGCATTTTAGATTTAACGTCTAACACAGGCTTATCATTTGTAGTATTTAAACCCTTGTTTTTTTAAAATAACAAGGGTTTTTTAATTTCAAACCATAAGCACAAGAGGTAAAAACAGTGCTTTTATATTCTTAACAAAAACAGAAGGTTGTTCACAATTTTAGTAAAGTATTTGTTAATTACTTTGTGTTTTAAATTTTTCAATTTTGTCTTGTAAAGGGTATATTTAACAACTATTCACACGATTTTATGGCAGATACAAAATATACCGAAGATAACATACGATCCCTCGACTGGAAAGAGCACATTCGTATGCGTCCAGGGATGTATATTGGTAAGCTAGGTGATGGCTCTTCTCCAGATGATGGTATCTATATATTATTAAAAGAGGTCTTGGATAATAGTATTGATGAGTTTGTAATGGGCGCAGGAAAGACCATTGAAATTCGCATAAAAGAAAAAGAAGTTCGTGTTCGTGACTTCGGGAGAGGTGTGCCTCTAGGAAAAGTGGTAGACGTGGTATCAAAGATGAACACTGGAGGGAAGTATGACTCTAGAGCTTTTAAAAAATCTGTAGGTTTAAATGGGGTGGGTACAAAGGCTGTAAATGCTTTGTCTTCTTACTTTAAGATAGAATCTGTAAGAGATAGTAAAGTAAAATATGCAGAGTTCTCTCAGGGAGAATTAAAGCAAGACAGCACCGTAGAGGATTCAACTAAACGAAAGGGAACTAAAGTTGTATTTATCCCAGACGAAGTTATTTTCAAAAACTTTAAGTACCGTAGCGAGTATGTAGTGAAAATGCTAAAAAACTATGTGTACCTCAATCCTGGGTTAACTATAGATTTTAACGGTGAAAAGTATTTTAGTGAAAACGGATTAAAAGATTTACTATCAGATAACATGTCTGGCGAAGACATGCTATATCCCATTATACATCTGCGAGGTACAGATATAGAAGTAGCAATTACCCACAGTAAAACCCAATACAGCGAAGAGTATCACAGCTTTGTAAATGGACAAAACACTACCCAAGGGGGCACACATCAGGCAGCCTTTAGGGAGAGTTTAGTTAAGACTGTAAGAGAGTTTTATGGTAAAAATTATGAGGCGAGTGATATTAGAAAATCTATTGTAAGCGCTATTAGTATCAAAGTAATGGAGCCTGTTTTTGAGAGCCAAACAAAAACCAAACTTGGCTCAACAGACATGGGTGGTGATTTACCAACGGTACGTTCTTACATAAATGATTTTCTCAAAACACAATTAGATAATTTTTTACACAAAAATCCTACCACCGCTGAAGCCATACAGCGTAAAATCATGCAAGCAGAGCGTGAGCGTAAAGAATTGTCTGGAATTAGAAAACTAGCAAAAGATCGTGCAAAGAAATCAAACCTACATAATAAAAAATTACGTGATTGTAGGATTCATCTTGGCGATACTAAAAAAGAAAGAAATCTTGAATCTACCTTGTTTATAACAGAGGGAGACAGTGCATCGGGTAGTATTACAAAAAGTAGAGATGTAAATACGCAAGCCGTTTTCAGTTTAAAAGGTAAACCATTAAACAGTTATGGTCTCACAAAAAAAATTGTGTATGAAAATGAAGAGTTTAATCTCTTGCAGGCTGCACTAAATATAGAAGAATCTCTTGCCGATTTGCGGTACAATAATATTGTTATCGCAACAGATGCCGATGTGGATGGTATGCATATTAGACTGCTTCTTATTACATTTTTTCTACAGTTTTTTCCTGAGGTGATAAAAGAAGGGCATCTGTATATTTTACAAACACCCCTTTTTAGGGTTCGTAACAAAAAGAAAACTATTTATTGTTATTCTGAGGAAGAACGCAAAAGTGCCTTAGAGGAACTCAAACCAAAGCCAGAAATTACCAGATTTAAGGGTCTTGGTGAAATATCTCCCAATGAATTTGTACATTTTATTGGAGATAACATTAGGTTAGACCCTGTAATGTTAGACAAGCAGATGAGTATAGAAGAGATGCTATCTTTTTATATGGGCAAAAACACACCAGACCGTCAAGAGTTTATCATTAATAATTTAAAAGTAGAACTGGACGCCATACAAGAAGAAGCATGACACTAAAATTAGGTGTACAAAAGTGAATTTTAACACATGAATGAGGATCAACATCAAGACAATTCAGTAAACCCAGAAGGGGCCAATCAATCTCAAGAGCTTTCTCAGGATCATCTCAATGCAGATGCCCCTAATGATCTCCAAGCTAGAGACATTGAGGATGGTGATACCATTACGCGTGTAACTGGTATGTACAGAGAATGGTTTTTGGATTATGCTAGTTACGTTATTTTAGAGCGAGCAGTACCTGCCATTGAAGATGGCTTTAAGCCAGTACAACGCCGCATCATGCATTCTATGAAAGATCTTGATGATGGTCGTTACAATAAAGTTGCCAATATTGTAGGACATACCATGCAGTATCACCCACATGGAGATGCAAGTATTGCAGATGCTATGGTACAACTTGGTCAAAAAGATTTACTCATTGACACCCAAGGAAACTGGGGTAATATCCTTACGGGAGATAGAGCGGCTGCATCTCGTTATATAGAAGCTAGAATTTCTAAGTTTGGTTTGGATGTTATCTTTAATCCAAAAATCACCAAATGGCAATCATCTTATGATGGTAGAAGGAAAGAGCCAATTAATCTTCCTGTGATGTTTCCTTTATTACTGGCTCAAGGGGGAGAGGGTATTGCTGTTGGATTGTCAACAAAAATTTTACCCCATAACTTTATAGAACTCATTGATGCTTCTATCAAGCACCTACAAGGTAAGCGCTTTAGCATTTTTCCAGATTTCCCTACAGGGGGTATTATTGATGTTTCAAATTATAATGATGGTTTACGGGGCGGAAAAATACGATCTCGTGCTCGCATAAGCCAACATGATAAAAACACTCTAGTTATTACAGAGATTCCTTTTGGAACCAATACAGGATCTTTAATTGACTCTATTTTAAAGGCCAATGATAAGGGTAAAATTAAGATCAAGAAAATTGAAGATAATACGGCCGCAGATGTAGAAATACTAATCCATATTCCATCTGGTATTTCCCCAGATAAAACTATAGATGCCCTGTATGCCTTTACAAGTTGTGAGAGTTCTATATCTCCTCTTGGCTGTGTGATTGAAGACAACAAACCATTATTTGTTGGAGTTTGTGAAATGTTACGCCGCTCCACAGACAGAACGGTACAACTTCTAAAGAGTGAACTTGAAATACAGTTACATGAATTAGAAGAACAATGGCATTATGCCTCATTAGAGCGGATTTTCATAGAGAATCGTATCTACCGAGATATAGAAGAACAAGAAACATGGCCTGGCGTAATAAACGCTATAGATAAAGGGTTACAACCACATATATCACATTTAAAAAGAGGAGTTACCCAAGATGATATTGTTCGTCTAACTGAAATACGCATCAAACGTATCTCTAAGTTTGATATAGATAAAGCGCAACAAAAAATTGATGCCTTAGATGACAGTATTGCTCAAGTAAAGCATCATCTTGCAAATCTTATACCTTATGCGATAGATTATTTTACTCGTTTAAAGAAAGAGTATAGTAAGGGTAAAGAGCGTAAAGCAGAAATAAAAATATTTGATGATATTCAGAAAACCAAGGTGGTAATTAGAAACACCAAACTGTATGTAAATAGAGAAGAAGGGTTTGTGGGTACTAGCTTGCGTAAAGACCAATATGTAACAGATTGTAGTGATATAGATGATATAATTGTATTTACCCAAGATGGAACAATGATGGTCACTAAGGTGGGTAGTAAAACGTTCATTGGCAAAAATATTATACATGTTGCTGTATTTAAAAAGAAAGATAAGCGTACAACCTATAATATGATCTACAAGGATGGCCCTAAAGGTCCAACCTATGTCAAACGTTTTAATGTAACGGGTGTTACTCGAGACAAAGAATATCCAGTTTCTCAGGGTAATAAAGGTAGTAAGGTGCTATATTTTACGGCAAACCCAAATGGAGAGGCAGAAGTGGTACATGTTTTACTGCGTCAAAGCGGAAGTATTAAAAAATTAAAATGGGATTTGCACTTTAGTGATGTTTTAGTTAAAGGGCGTGGTTCTAAAGGAAATATTGTAACCAAGTATCCTGTAAAACGCATAGAATTAAAAGAGAAAGGCATTTCTACCTTGAAACCCCGTAAAATTTGGTTTGATGAAACAGTACAACGCCTTAATCTAGACCAGCGTGGAGAACTAGTGGGAGAGTTTAGGCCTACAGATAGGTTGTTGCTTATCAACCAAAGAGGGCTTGTAAAGACTGTCATCCCTGAGATTACCATGCATTTTGATGATGATCTTATTGTAATGGAGAAGTGGGAGCCTAAAAAGCCAATAACTGCAATTCACTGGGCTGGAGAGAAAGAGCTTTTTTATGTAAAGAGGTTCCTTATCGATGCTCCAGAGAAACAAGAAAATATATTAACAGATGATACTAAGAGTTATCTTGAAACAATTTTTACAGATTATAGACCTGTTGCAGAGCTAGTTTTTACAAAAGAAAGAGGGAAGGATAGAAAGGATAACCTAGTAATTGACTTGGAGAACTTCATTGCCTTGAAAGGAATTAGTGCCCTTGGTAACCAATTGACTAAATATAAAATATTAGAAATTAATGCGCTTGAACCTCTAGCCTTTGCACCTCAAGAAGCGACTCCAGCGGCTGCTATAGAGGTGGTAGATCAGCAGGCTATAGAAAGTTCAGATACTCTTGCTCCTCAAAGTGCTGAAGAAACTATTGAGCCCAAAGCTACTCAACAAAACCCTGCTGAAGATACATCTCAAAATAAAGAAAAAGAACCCCCAATGGGAGAGGATGGGCAAGCTTTATTGTTTTAAATTTTGAATTGTAATGACTACTTGTAAATTGTTTTTGTAGCTATTACTTTTTACTTCTAAGGTATAATTTTTCTACTTTTTCACGTGCCCAAGGCGTTTTACGAAGAAACTTTAAACTAGAATTTATACTTGGGTTTACTGCAAAACAGTTGATACGCACTTTCTCGTCCATATATTCCCAACCATACTTAGCTACAAGCTCTTCTAAAATGGTTTTAAGGGTTATGCCATGTAAAGGATTATTGGCTTGTTTGGGTTTGATGTCTTTTTTACTAAAAATGCCAAATAATTCTTTGTTTTTTCTTTCAGCAATTGAGTTGTAGCATGTTTCAAAGCTTAGAATGTCAAACAGTGGGTTTAAATACCCTATGTATTCTTTGATGCTTCCGCCAAAAGGACGCTTTTCCAAATCTTCGGTGAGTGGAAAATCAAACCAAAGACCAACTAATTTCCCTTTAGGGGCAAGTAATGAAGCCATTTTAGTGGCGTATTTTACCCTGTTCATTTTATGTGGTACAAAGGAGCAGAAAAATGTTTGTTCTATAATAAGATCGTAGACTCCTTTGTGTTTAAAAAAATCTTTCTCAATAAGTTGTGATGCTTTAAAATCAGGATTCCGTTTTTTAAACAAGGCAAGCGGAATAGGTGAGATATCAAGTATAAAGACATTTGAAAATCCTTTTTCCCACAAGTATTCTGCTTCATAAGCATTACCAGCACCTGGTAATAGGATACGTAATGATTTGTCTGTAAGTTGGTCAAAATACGCTTTTAAAGGTGTGGAGACTGCTCCAATATCCCAGCCAGTAAGCGAATCTTCATAACGCTGAGTCCAATACTGTTTATCGGTGCTCATAGAGAAGTAATTTTAGTAACTGTGCCTTTTTTAACTAGATTTTCTTGATTTTGTTTTTTTACCACCATTTGAAATTCAAAAAAATAGGTGTTTGCTGTAGTGCTTAGAATTTTAAAGTGAACTGCTTGTTGATCATAAGCATTTTTGGGATTTAGTTTACGCATGATATACTCACAGTTGTTAATCCAACGAACAGAGAAGGTGTCTGTAATACCTTTATAGGTCTCGATGGCTATACTGTCGTTTCGAGTAAAAGAAGACTCTACAAGCTCTGTACCCACCATCTGTTGGAATGTGAAACTCCCAGTTTTAAAATCTTCACAATTGCGCTCTACATTGTAGCAACCACATAACAATAAAAGGAAAAGAAGATAGTAAGGGTACCGCATTTTTTATTTTTTACAAAGTTCGGCAATTAACTTTAAAAACTTACCTATTGTGGGGTATTGTATTGCTTGAAAGTACCATCCTTAAAAAAGATAACAATTCGTTCAATGGCTGACTCTTCTGGGTTGATTACCATCTGTTTTTCTGTTGTATCTGCTAAAGAAGTGCTCTTGTTTGTTTTTGAAGTATCTTTTTTCACTAAGGATAAAGAAGTTTTGTTTGATTGGGTAGGGAAGGTCCCTTTTCCATTTAACAGCCAATAAAGATCAACCTCTGGGTATGCTTGAAGTACTTTCATGACAAATTCTAAACTTGGTTTATTTCTGCCAGATAATAAATGAGAGATAGTAGATCTGTTAAACGCTATTTTTTCTGAAAAGGAGGTTGCAGTAACGCTATAAAAATTTAGAATTTTTTGTAATCTTTTAGAAAAATCTGAAGTGTTTACCATTGTAACTATTTAAAGAAAATAATATGTTACAAATGTAATTTATAGTGACTAAAACACCAAAAAAAATGATATTTTTTGTTGTTTTAAATAAACTAAAGATTTATATAAAATATGTTAATATACTGAAATACAATATATTAAATATAATTTGTAGTTTTTCCTTTTTTTTACCCTTTACATAGACCAATTTGGTTACATTAAAGCTTCTTATCTGAGGCAATGTGTGTTTACAAATGTAAACTTAGGTTTGTTTACATTTGTATTTCTTACACTATTATAATGCAGATTACTTCCTGGTACACACACAATTTTGAGGACCGTTTAACAGGACGGTATATTACCATTAAGCACATTATGCCAATTTTGGATAGTTACAGAACTAATTTTAATGTATCTGTAGCTGGTTTCTCTGAAATGGGGGTTGAAATCCCTTTAGTTACTTTTGGAAACGGAACCAAAAAAGTGCTTATTTGGTCACAGATGCATGGCAATGAGAGTACCACTACAAAGGCTTTGTTTGATTTTTTTAAATATATTATTAAAAATAAGCAACAAACCGTACAATTGCTATCCCAATACTCATTTTATGTGCTTCCTATTTTAAACCCTGATGGAGCCGCGCTATATACTCGTGAAAATGCTAATAATATAGATTTAAATAGAGATGCGAGAGATGTATCTCAAAATGAGAGTACAGTATTAAAATCTATTTTTGAGAGTCTACAACCTGATTTATGTCTAAATATGCATGATCAGCGCAGTATTTTTGGCATAAGTGGTCCAAAACCTGCCACCTTGTCTTTTTTGGCTCCTGCTGCAGATGCACTAAAAACTATTACACCTGCAAGAGAGATTGCAATGGGTCTTATAGTGAAAATGAAAAACTATTTACAAGCCAATCATCACAATCAAATAGGCCGCTATGATGACACATTCAATCACAATTGTGTTGGAGATAGCTTTAGCAGTAGTGGCGCTCCAACTATATTGTTTGAGGCCGGGCATTACCATAAGGACTATAATCGTGAACAATCTAGATCATTTGTGTTTTATAGTTTAATTGCCTTATTTGATCTTGATACAGGCGCACCAATAAGTAGCTTGGATTACAAAGAGTATTTTGTCATCCCAGAAAATCAAAAGATATACAAAGACCTTGTTTTATATAATGTTAAGGTTTTAGGAGAACAAACCCTGCAAACCATCAGTTTTCAATACAAAGAAATCTTAATAGATGAAAAAATCGAATTTGAACTCTATTTTGATAATATGAGAGCAAATAATGATGTTTTTGGCCATCAGTGCTTTGACCTAAAGGGCGGAAAGGTATTAGTGAATTCTCACCAAAATATCGATATCGATAAAAAAATATCAACGATTTTTGATATTAATCGAAATTTAATGTTGATTTAACATTGAAATATGTTTTTATTTTAATTTAGGATATTATCTTTGTGGTTAAATTATACCACATGAAGTTTAAATTAGACGCTACAGATCAAAGCATTTTAGATATGCTTATTGAAAACACAAGAACTCCCTTTACAGATATTGCTAAAAAACATGGTATTTCTGCTGGCACCGTGCATGTTCGTGTCAAAAAAATGGAGGAAGCCGGTATTATAACTGGATCTTCACTTAGACTAGATTATAATAAATTGGGGTACTCTTTTATAGCCTATGTTGGGATTTATCTACAGAAAACATCTCAGACTCAATTCGTGCTTGAGAAAATTAACGAAATACCCTCTGTAACAGTGGCACATGTTACAACTGGAAAGTTTAATATATTTTGTAAAATTAGAGCAAAAAACACCACACATGCCAAAGAAATAATATATAAATTAGATGATATCGATGGAGTTACAAGAACAGAAACCATGATTTCACTAGAGGAAAGTATCAATGATAAAAAACGTCTTATGCATTCTATTTTTAGAACACTATAACCATCAATAAGTGTATTCATCAAGCCTACTATAGCATAGTAGGCTTTTTTTTGCTTTTATGTTGTGGGTTGAAATTTATTGTAGAAATCAAAAGCCTCCTCAATTAAAGAGTTGGGAACTTCTTTATTGATTTGAGTAACACCAAAATCTTCTAGTAGCACAAATAAAACGGTTCCAGCGTTGCTTTTTTTATCATGTATTAAAAGAGCAATAATTGATGCTATATCTGTTGTATTAAAAGCCTGTCTCTTAAAATTTGCGGTTATAAAAGAGGTAACAAGTGCTAGTTTATTTTTATCAAAACTTACTAGAGCACTTGAGATGTAAAGGGCCAAAATAATACCAATTGCAATGGCTTCTCCATGCAAAAGCGAAGGCCTATTATTGTTTTCTAGACAGTACGATTCAATAGCATGACCAAGGGTATGACCAAAATTCAGTACTTTTCTATTACCCAATTCATTTGGATCTTGTAAGACAATACTATTTTTAATTTCTATAGATTTCCATATTAAGTTTTGGGTACTCTTTAGATTTGTTACATCAAAATTCTGAAGTTCTTCCCAATAGTCTTGATTGTCAATAAGAGCGTGTTTTATCATTTCTGCAAAACCAGAATTGATTTCTTGTTTTGGCAATGTGTTTAAAAATACAGGATCAACAATCACAACCCCAGGGCTTTTAATTACACCTACTTGATTTTTTAATACTCCTAGATCAACACCATTTTTACCTCCTATAGCAGCATCAACCATAGCCAGTAGCGATGTTGGAATATGTATAAACGGTATTCCCCTTTTAAATGTTGAG
>Ga0206126_10000516_pt1 | contig 50919 bp, 56 predicted proteins | sample Helgoland_Spring_5_FD_148621 | JGI IMG/M metagenome (GOLD analysis project Ga0206126, IMG submission 148621) | Pelagic subsurface seawater microbial communities from Kabeltonne, Helgoland, North Sea - Helgoland_Spring_Bloom_20160412_1 | ecosystem: Environmental > Aquatic > Marine > Epipelagic ...
GAACGGAACATTTTTGTTCCGTTCTTATATCTATTTATACTAACATTTAACTGATTAAAATATTAACCTATATATAATACATCTATGATCCAAAATGTACAAAACATTTGCACCCTCTGAATTTAATTTTCTTTCCACGAACGGTTATTTGACACAATTCAATAAACTCTATGATGCAATATGTGAGTCCAACCACGAAGATGACAATCCTAATTTCACAGCACGAAAGATATTGGGTGGATACGACCTCTTCAAACAACAAAATTCAGATTCACTAAGTTCACTTCGATTCGTTTGGGAAAAGAAATTAAACAGTTGGAGAAGAACTCAGACTAAAGGATGGAACGCAGTTGTACAACATAAAAATAATGAAGACAAGTATGGTCTCAGACACCTGAAAAAACTGAAAAAAATTGTTACGTTCCTTAAACAAGTCGCAGAAGATGACCCAAACTTAAAAAACAAATGGAAAGTTATCTCATACGCCACAGCCTACCACTCTTTGATCATGATTAACGAAGCCATGTTGAACAAGAAATCTAAATATGAAATGTTGGTCTTTGTAGAAGACTGGTACGGTGTACAAGAGGGTGTAAAAGAATGCGAACAACAAGACTATTGTGATAAGCACGAATATTTAGAATCTACGTTTGATGCATACAGAAAAGCAAAATACAGAACACGCAAAAACGAATACATCAAAAAAGAATTTAGATTTGAACTGAAAGAAAAATGATAATTTAACTAAATGTTATTCACTATTTTTTTTCTTATTGATTGAATACAACAACATGTTGATAAGAATAGTGTTAACGAATAATCGCAAATTAAATGTACATAATCGATTTGGTAAGACAGTTTCAACAACGTTGACGCGCAATAATAAATGATTAACCAGGCCACAACGTATGTAATAGAATCTCTTTTCTTATCATACATTGGTAACCATAACAGAATTTGAATAAAATTAAACAAAAAGCTGTAAAAAAATGTTTGTTCAGTGGAACCCCAATAATCGATTAATGTCAAAATAGTATGCGCATGCACGATGGCGCTAATAATTCCCAATATGTATATACCGATATTGGAGGTAGCAGTTACTTTGGGGTGGTATGGTTTCTGACAAAGTTCACATTGTGTTTTCCCACTAATTTCTATCCATTTTTTGACACATTTGATATGTACTTGGCCTTGAGTACCTTTACAATCACATACAGACGTAGTATTACCATCTTCTAGACAAATCCTACAAGTCATTTATAAAAATAATAGTTCTTTTATACTTTATTTAATACCTTTTATTATATTTGTGCATGTCCTATATCGATGGCCCCTTTTAAGACATGCTGTACATGTTGTTTTTGTCTTGTGTAACCGTTTATGCCTTGCAGTTTTGTATGTTTTGCATCCACATTGTTGTCGGTGTGCTGGACATGTGCGCTGCCTGTGTCCAACATGTCCACACCACCCGCATCGTCTCCTTTTCTGAACGAAAATGGGTAGCTGTACAGTTGTTCGTCGGGTTGGTGGTCGTATTATAATCCTACGAATAGTAGAAACTATATTCACTGGCCTTTTAGGACTTCTTTTTATTTTTTTGACTATACGACTTCCTTCCACAAATCCTATTCTTGCAAGATCTTCTTTACAAAATTGGTGTCCACATGGCAGAGCAATCATAACGGTTTTTTTTTCCAGACATATTGGACATTCGTTTTCGGAATTGAATAGACGTAAACCACAAGAATTTGTGTGTATTTTTTTACATATTGGACACGGTGGCATTCTCCTATTATTATATTTCACATGTAAATACTCTCAAAATTAAGTTGTACATATGCTTAGTTTTTATTTAGTTTTTCTTCTAAAATTGAGATGCGTTGTTCTTGTTGTTGTATCGTTTCTAATAGTGTTTGGAATATCGGTGTACAACGCCTGTACAATTCGTTGACAATGTCTTGTTTGGATACTTGCACTAATTCTGTTTTCCACTGTTCAATTGTATTCAAATGTGATTGTACCTTTTCCATTTTTTGTGGATCTATTTTGTTGTCGAATGGAATTTTGATTATGTTGTGATTAAGACGAATATGATATAAAAGGACAAATATAATTACAAATTAAATGGAACGTTATATAGAAATGGGATTCAATGAAGCCGATGCCCAAGAGGCTTTTGAGCGTTTTGCTGATGATTTACACAGTGGTTGTCACTGGTTAATGGTACGTTCCACTATGGGACATGTACCCAAAAAATTAAAAGTCCGTAATAAAGAAAATACATATATTGGTTCTACTGTACGCTTCAATGGCGTCACTTGGACTATTGATACGGTTGACTCGGTCCATGCACTCGTTCGCATGGTACGTGAAGACGGGTTACCCTCTAGATGGGAGCACATGTCGGATCAACGTATTGAATGGGTTACTGTTCGCCATGAAAAGCATAATAATATGGTTCCGCGTATTGCTTGGTTGCGCAAAATCGGCGAAATAACGGTGTCTTCTGATTTTAAAAAGTCTATGAAAAAACCTCTGACGTTGCATAATGCATTATCGAATTATATTCGTTTTGGTAGGCCGAGTGAACATCGTTCTTCGGAATGGGAAAAGTGGCGATTTATCACAACATTGACTCGAAGTCATACACACTGTCCATCTAGACGTCGTCCGCGTGAGGCTTACAGTTCTGATATTCATGATTTCCGTGTTGAGTGGATGTCTTATTTCCACGTTTTATGTGATATTCACACAATTTCGATTGATGCGTTCAGTAATTGTCTGTACAATGAATCTGTTGACGATGTTGTTTCAAAATTTCCTGAAACTATTCGAGATTCTTTGAGAAAAAAGATCATAATTTGGAAGAATCCACAGGATTTTTTAAAAGAAGAAATGATAAAATGGAACAAAGATTGTTTACCCTTAATCGTTTTCGAGTGTACGAAGAGTGCTGACTATACGACGTTTGATGTTAAGATACACGATATGACGTTTGTAAACCCACGCGAACAAACCCCGGGTAAAAATTCCAATTTACAAAGACTATTTTTTCATTTATACGAGGAATCGTGTCCGAAAAATATTCCAGGGCCAATGGACAAAAGTTTTTTCAATAGTATTTTAAGAGCTTCCAAGAAGAAATGTGCTCCACTGGAACCTTCTGAATCTTTCACAGGTGAATTATTCCCATTCCAAAAGAAATGTTTGAATTGGTTAATTGAACGCGAAACAACTTCTCAACCGTTATCGGCATGGGGGTGGACAAAACGCGAGTTAGACGACGGATTCGTATTTTATACATCGGTATTCGGTTATTTATCTCTGACACCTCCTAATATGTCATTTCGCGGTGGCTTGTTGGCTCAAGACGTAGGTTTGGGTAAGACAGTGGAAATGTTGGCATTAATTACAACCCATAAGGCGAATGGTCCCACGTTGGTTGTTGTTCCGACGACAATGTTAAATATATGGGTGAGTGAAGCTGCAAGGTATGCACCATCTCTTAAAGTTGTAAAATTCCATGGAAATCGTCGTACTAAAGATATGAACGAACTTCGTCATGTGGATATTGTGATCACAACGTATCGTGTTGTTGTCAACGAAACACAACAACATGTACCGTCGATTGGTGCAGTACGATGGGGTCGTTTAATTCTGGATGAGTCACACGAAATGCGCGGTATTCATTCAGCGACAAGTCGAGCTGTGTGTCGACTGTTTTCGCCGTATCGATGGTGTGTTTCAGCGACACCGTGGCCCAAAGGACTGAAAAACATTTTGTCATCACTCTCGTTTTTTGGTGTGGCACCATTCAAAGATGCCAACGAACCATTATCAATGAGAAGCCATTCGCTCATGTCACCAGCGTTGATGTGTTCAATACTGAGTCATTCTACTTGGTGGCAACAAAAAAGACATGTTAGAATGCAGTTACCTGCCGTTACAATCAAAGACGTGTATTTAAAGTACGGATATACGAATACATACAATCAATTGTTAAGTGCAATACGTAAACGTATTGAACTGGACAGGGGGCTGCCTAATAATCGTACAAGATTATTACACTACACACGATGGTTACGCCAAGCAGCGGTTCATCCCATGTTAAATCGAATGAGTTGTTACGGACTTCCTACCGATCAGGCAAAAATACAAACGGAAACAAATTCAATGGAAACTTTCATACAGACATTGGGTTCAACGAAATACGATGAGTCACTTCGAGATTTAATTTATTCTTGGTCACAAGGCAATGAAAAATGTTCAATATGCATGGACGCGATGGACCGTCCAACACTGACACCTTGTAACCACATGTTTTGCTTCGAATGTATACAATCTTCGTATCAATACGACCAGAAGCGGAAATGTCCTCTTTGTCGCGAACCAGCTGGAAACAGTGTTTTGAACGAAATAACTATCGAAGAACCTGGCGAATGTCATCAAATGAATACGACATGGTGTACACAAGATATCAATGGTCAACTCGTGGAAATGGAAAAATCGGTACACGAACAAATAATGAATTCGAGTAAAGAATATGGTATAAAAATTGAACACACCATAAATATGATACAAACACAAGATGAGAAATTTATAGTATTTACACAGTTCCATGGAACATTGGTTAAATTATGTACAGCTCTGACTGAAAATGGAATAGCGTACGCATCTATCGAGGGTCGTATGTCACCACTTCAGCGCGAAAAAGCAATCAAAAAATTCCAGTCAGAAAAGAAGGTGCGAGTTTTCGTAATGACAACGAAAACAGCTTCTGTTGGAATTACACTGACTGCAGGTTCACAGGTGGTCTTTGTAGAACCTCTTGATAATATACATGTACGGAAACAAGCAATTGGACGGGCTTGGCGAATTGGTCAAAAAAATCCAGTGACCGTCACAACATTGTATGCTCAGAATACGATCGACTGTGCTAAGGATCTATTGACTCACGTCGGTTTTTGTGGTGTAACTGTATAAATTCATTTCTTTCTTTCATTAATAGTTGTATTGTTTCACGATCGTTCGATTGCATTGCATTGCGGATCGAATCTTCAAAATCCTCCATATCATAAAAAAAAGATAATTCTGAAATTTCTTCGGGCTTCGCAATTTCCAAGACAAATTTACGATAAACACTTTTAGCTTGACCCGTTTTGTCCAACCATTTCCCAGAACTTTCGGTTATTTCTTGTCGAGTAAACGGGTCTCTCGGTGGACAACGTCCCAATTCGCCCAAATGCAAACCGTCCAATAATTTCTTTTTGGTTTGTTCAGAATAGGACTGACTACCTACCAACCAAGGGTTTGCCACGAAAGCATGTGTTATACAATCAAAAAGAACAGAGGGGAACTCGCCAAAATCACTCAAACTGAACAACTTTTCAATAAACATAAATCTCTTCTCTTTGAACAAATCATACGCATACTTTTGAAATTTTTGCCGAATTGTTTTTTTATCCAAAAAGCAAAGCAAAGTTCCATTTTCGTCCCATTTCTTAAATAAGCGCCATTTCACAATCGATGGATAAAAACGAAGCACTTCTTCCGCCGACAAGTAATCGCGCTTGGCCAACATCTTTTGAACAGCTTTGCGTGCTTTTTTCTCCGTGAAATCAGTTTTAGTACCCCACAAATATAATTCTACATTAATTTTATTTGTTGTCACAGTTTTAAACGACCCGTGGCGCAAATCACATATCCAACTTCCTGACTTTACATAGTTACCATCTGATTCTTCAAACAACCCTTCGCGTTCTCCACTGTTCCATTCACCCGTATAAGTTATACCATCTACAGTTAACACACCCCTACCATTATATTCGTCTTTAAGCCAAAAACCTACGTATTTAGAACCATCATTATAATTCATTATCCCATGTCCTGTTTTTAAACCATTGGACCACCCACCTGTGTATATTGAACCATTTAAATAAATTTGTTTTCCTTTATTATGACGTTTTCCACGCTTCCACTGTCCATTGTATAACCCCGTGTATATAGACATCAATCTACCGGTTCCGTGTTTACAATCATTTGCCCAGTCGCCGGTATATGTTTCATCTTGTGTTGTATATATGCCCTTACCATGTCGATGGCTAGAACGCCACTGCCCTCTGTACGTATTATTATTAGTGTCTATAAAATTACCGGTACCATGTTTTAAATTATAATAAAACTCGCCTTCGTATTTTCCTGAAGTGGAAACGTAGACACCATATTCATGTTTTAATCCACGAGACCAATTTCCTTTGTAATAATGGTTTGGATTCATAAACAAATAACCATTGCCGTTATATTTACCGTGGCGAAATACACCAGTATAGGTGAAATCTGAAGTTGTCAATTCTCCGTGGCCATGGTATTTATCATTTTGCCACTTTCCTTTATACGTATACCCACCACGTTTATATTGTATACCATAGCCATGACGCTTTCCATTTAACCATTCACCTTTATATTTTTCGTGTTTGTCCTTGTATAATAATCCTTTACCTGATGGCAGGCCATTGTATGTGGAACCAGTGTAAACACCGTCAAAAGAAATTATTTCATCTCTATGACACAATTTCTTTTTATGTCCTTTCATAGTATGTTTACAATTTTTACAACGTGGTCGTTTCATTTATAAAAAATATGTTTATTTGTTTGGTTATTATATATTCCCTGTGGGTTAATTTTTACTTTTACTCGCTGACGCGCTGACGCTTTGGCTTGCGAACTTTAAGAGACTCCTTCGTCTTTGCATAATCACGTTTATACGCCTCAACTACAGCGGGGTTTTCAATGATCTCTTCCAGAGTTTTCAGAGAAACAGCAGGCACTGTCGTCTTTTCTTCACGTTCAAATGTAACACCACCAAGATCAGTTGACATCACATTATTTTCACGCATATACTGGTAAATTTTTGCGTGACGCGCCTTTTGTTCTTTATTATGACTTTTTAATTGTGCTTTTAAGGCGTCGCCTTCTGGTATCGCGTCTAAATATTCTTGTTTAATTTGATTAAATTCTTCGTCAGTAATTGTTGGCATTTCGGTATCCATTTTTTTTTTGATATTTTGTGGTATTTTATTTCAAAAAAATAATAATCTCAAAATATGTGTATTTATTTAGGTCCTCCTGGAGTAGGATGTCTGTTCATGATGGACGTTCACGGCGCCAACTTCATTCTGTTGGCGCTACATTTAACCACTTAAACAGACAAAAAACACTACCACCAACAACATCTACATTCGAAATGACATCGCTATTGTCATTAATGGGTATAGTAATAGGTATGTTGATTGTAGTGATAGGGATTTCAAGTAATACACATTGGATCATATACACAGGTTTTGGAGAAATGAGTTTTATTATTATATGGTTTATTTATTTATTTAGTTATCAAAGTTAAACAATCCATGCTCACCAGCATAATTTGCCATCGCAAAAGTAAATATGGTTTATTAGTTATCAAAGTTAAACAATCCATGCTCACCAGCATAATTTGCCATCGCAAAAGTAAGATTATGTGTGTTTGCTTTTCCCATAATCGGATTTGCCCAATTGTAAAATCTCTCGCATACTTCTTGCGCTTGGACATCCGGAGCATCCACAAAAGACAGAAATTTCGCAACAATTTGTGCAGGCGTATAAATCCCATGATCGCCAAATTTCGAAATAGAAGCGGGTCCCATACCAGGGATTTCATTCATTTTAAAATCCAACAATGAACGATTGACAAATTCAACAACAGTGTCGGCACGAAGAGAACTTTTAGATGGTTCGTAATTATAAGAAGACATTTTTTTTATTATATATCTCTTATGCTATTTAAATACACATATATTCTCTACTTTAGTGGATTTACAAAATATGTTCTCGAGACCAGTGTTTATACCCGTTAAACTTAATACAAAACATTAATATTATGCCAATAATGGCAAAACAAAACACTACTCCAATTGAGTGAGTTTGAACTTTTTGTCCGTGTACATGATGTGAATGTTGTAGACTTCGTTTCATTTCATCATGTTTTTGGTGCACCAAAATTCTATTTTCTGTAAACCGACGGACTGCATTTTCCATAAAATTTTCGACAACGCGCAAACGATCTTTGATAACGTGAAACTCCTTTTCAAGTTGTGTAATGTCTTGTTTTATTTCCTCTTGTTCATTAGCAACATTATGTACCATTTGCACCATTCCCGTATCGGTGATAGCGTGAACTTTCAAAGAAAATTCGTCAATAACATCGTCAATCTCAAATTTCATACAAGAGGTGTAAGCAGCATTTTTAGCAGTATGGACAGAAATAAATGTCTTTTTCAATTCAAATAATGGATGCAGTTTAATTCTTAACCAAATATCAGTCGATGTAAACACTCCATAACATTGACGTTCTGTTATATCACTTTCTATTCTATCATTGTGTATTCGAAGATTGAACAAATTTTTCTCACCATCCATGATCGTGATCCCTAATATGGAGTCATGTGATTTTTTAAAAATACGCTTGTTATATTTTTTTTCAAAGTTAATAAACACTTGTCTCTTATATTTTTGTTGCAATTGGCAAGAATATTCACGTTCCTGTTGTTCGGGCGACGTAAGCGTAACAATATTTTTTTCTATATTTACTTGTGGGTCACACGAAAATGGCGGCCATTCGGAAGAACACAACTTCAGTAAAATCAACAAAATAAATGAAAACAACATATCTTAAATAAAACATCGTTTTAATAATCAAAGAACACGAATCCAATTTTAACAAATTGTACACTCACTGTTATTGTTTTTCACCGTTTTAAGATTTAATGTTTGAAGTTCTTCACCCACTTTGGCATTAACAGCAAAATCAGTTGTATTTATATTCGGACTAATTGTATTAATCTTAGCACTCAAGACTTTCGTTGAGCGTGACGAAAGACTACCTGTGTTCTCACCTTCCGTAAATAATTGACAAAAAGACGGTTTATTCCTATCAATCATGATTGATTTAACATTATGTGTTACACTACCGTCTTCATTCTGGATAACTACGTTGTCGCCATGTACGACATCCCACACGTCGTGTGTTTTAATCGCAGACATTCATTTTATATTTTCCTACTTATATAGTGTTTGGTCGCTTTTCTCTACGGTGTTCAATAAGATATTCTGACATACGCTGTCTCGCAAATGCAAAACCAAATAAATACCGAAAACATCTTGCTAAAGACGAATTGCTCTGAAAATCGTGATAACCATTGTCCGACACACGACAATTTTGACGCATGGAGTTTTCTACAGTTATATAATAAGAACTTGGAGTGTTACACCAAATACACCTCATTTATAAAATAGTTATTTACTTAAATAGATATATTTAAAATTTTACGTCTCTTACGTGTTGGCTTCGGATGCAAATAACGGTAATACGAACTGTGGTGTTTCTTCGTACGCTTGCCACTTTCCGTCCATACGTATTCATCGAAATTCGTAGGACAACCGCGGAACATACGGATGTTAAAACCGAGTTTACGCGTTTCAAGACATTTGTTAAACTCGCGCTGCGTTGGTGGTGGCCCCTTGATCTCAATAAATTCGTTGTTTGCACGAATCCAAAAATCAGGCGTATATTCAGTCTTATCCGAAAGTTTCATCGTCGCTGGTTCAAACGATGCAACAACACCGTGTTTTTTGAACGTTTCAGCCCACGTGCCTTCCAAATTAGAACGCCTTCCATTCAATTCATCCGAATTACATTTGGCCAAATCACCATCGTCGACATATTCCAAGTTAAACACACCTTTACCACCAACGCATTTATAACGTCCCCAATAATACGTATCCGCACCACAACCAAACGAAAGCACGTGAAAAGGTTCTGTGGACGTATACACCAATTTATTTTCACGACGCGTGCGTGGGTTAATCGAAATAATTGCCGTCTTATCATTTACTTCATTATGCCAAGTACGATTGTTTGTATTGGCCTTAATTGCGTGGACTTGACCGTTACGAATATCAATGCAACTCTTCGTACGATGAAAAAAACCCTTTTTTTTATGTGGAATTAACGCTGGTCTTGAAGTCATTTTTGTTTTCTTTTTGTTTGCACATTCCAAATTTAACTTATGTGCTAAAAATTTATTTTTTCATTAAACTTGGAAACTGCCTTATTTTGAATAGACTTTGACGGCCCTTGATCATCCGTAAATGACCATTGATTCGTAAATGAAAATAACAACAAACTAATCCAAAACATCATCTGCGCTTCTCTGTCGGTGTCATTGTCGAATTTTATGAATAATTTGTTCGAAAACATTTCCGCACCACTGACATACAAACTCTCCGTAGCGACCATCAGAACTAATATTGACGAAGAAAAGACTACTACATTGGAAATACTACCGACAAGTTTCACAAATTTGAATTTTTTGTAATGACACACCACAGAAACAATAAAAAAAACAGTCATAAATATTAACAAATCAAATTCAAATGACGCGTTGAATCCCATCTTACTTTTAATTACATCGTGTTCTCCCATTGGATTAGGAAAATTCCAAGCGAGTAACAAACCAATAAGAATTAAAATACCCACAACAGAATCAAGTACAATTTGACGGATCATTTATTCATTTGTATCATAGTTTATACTTCATTTCCTACATATTCAGAAACTCTACGAAATAAAAATGTCGGTGATACTCTTGTTTGGGCATAAAATACATCCCCGAAACTATTAAAACGGTGGTGCCATTCAACTCTCTTGAAACAAACAAGTCGACGCCGCGTTTCAGCACGCAATTTTGAATACAACAACACTTTGATTTGTTTCCCTTCATTAATGCCTCTTAAAATATCGGGGTAATCATTGAAAAAGAGCTGCAAGTCTGTCTTGGTGTCTCTACGCGTCGATGGCGTCGTCACACGGTTATACCAACGGTGATACAACATCCAAACAGCGTGCCTACGTACACACGCAAGTTTATAATTGATTTCACAGGAACACATTGTGACTATTTAATGCAAATTTAAATAGAAAAATGTGGGGATTTTCTATTCTATTTTTTTTGGCAGCATCCTTGTTGGCAATTTCAGTTATATTATGTAGGCACATATGGATACGAATACCAATTGCAATTGGTTTTGTTTTAATACCAACCCTAACATGGTACTTATATTCACCTGTCCACAGGGGACCCCCATCCATTATGAAATCAATAGACCGCGCATCTATCAACAATCATAATGTCAGGAATTGGGCAGATACCGTACATTGTACTCCACAACACATATTAAAACCCACCTCGACACAACTAGTAGCAACCACCGTCAACAACGCAAACCATATACGCGTCGTTGGCGGTGGACACTCTTGGTCACCACTAATATGTTCAGAAGATACAGTCATATCACTTGAAAATATTTGTAACGAACCACTATGGCATAATGACTCAACAGTTACCTTCGACGCAGGTTGCTTTATTCAAAATGCCCAACAAATACTCTTGGAAAAAAACAAACAATTGCATGGTTATGGAGCTATACAACACCAAACTATGGCAGGCGGGTTTATGACCGCTTTACACGGTGCACAATTTAATAATTTTGCTTCGAATGTAGTCGAACTGGACGCTATATTGGCGAACGGTACCGACATACATATTAAAGATGACATTGACACTTGGAGAGGGTCAATGGGATTGTTGGGAATAGTCCATAAAATGAGAATTCGCGTGTATCCCAGCAAGACGATACTTGTCACAGAACGTTCTGTCACTCTTGAAGAAGCAGTCGAAGCTATGTATAATGATACTCTTGAAGCAATGGATGTTAAAACAATATGGGGTTCGACAGAAGATGTATATCATCTGCGCATGTTTTCAAATCCAATTGAAGAACCTATTACATTGAAACATGATATGCGTATGGAAGCATTTATTCACGACAATGTGTTTATGCCAGCGTTGTTGGTTGGTTCGCGCATACTACGCCATCTACCCATTGCAAAGTTATATTATCCCGAATTTTACCAACACAGGGAATCAATCATGGATGCATGGTACACCTACCCAGAATTTGGATTTAAAAACGCAGCCTACAGCATATCATTGCCAAAGTGTTTAGAAACAATTCGTAAAATACGCCAAATTGCTAAACCTTATTTGGTTACCGTAGAATTTAGAAAATTGATTTTTGCCCCAGGATTGTTAACATGGGTGACAGAGCCTTCATGTGTTGTAGATGTATCCTTTGTAGACGCACAGATATCACATTTCGACCAACATATGCAGGGATTTCACATAGAAATTGAAAACATTGTGCAACAAGCAGGAGGTTCTGCTCACTGGGGTAAATTTTACGCATCAAATTATTCAAAACTACACATTCAAGGACTAGAACAATTCAAACAAATTCGACGCATATATGATCCAAGCGGTAAATTTCTAAACCCAATAACTTCAGAAATTATGTTAGGACAACAAATGAAAAAACGATACCCGCCCTCCGCAATAGAATTAAGAGCGCAAACATGGCGATACACACTGTATATTTCATTCATCTCAATCATATTTTTATCATGTTGGCCAAAATCAAATAAAAGACAAAAAAGAGTATTTACAAAGGAAAAAAGAATCGAGTTTGTGAACCCCGAGCTCAAATCAATAATATGAAAACCGAACGACCGTGTCCATGAGTGATACTACTGACCCGACATTCTTGAATACATGCAGATTGGTTGGGTTTCGACAAGAACTTAAAAAACTATATAAAGTCATTATCCGCATTCAAATGAAAACCAAACCGAACGACCCATGTCCATGCCTTTCTGGCAAAAAGTTTAAAAAATGCTGTCGTAGTTGGATCATGAAAGACATTGAAAAAGAAGCACCCGAAATATTTCGAAAACACCAAATAACCGCCAAAGCAATGTTAAATCAATTTGCAGAAAATTATACCAAAATATGCGAGTGGCCTGTGTTAATGACCAACAACACACACATAAAAACGGTGTACGATGTCGCTGCACATATGCCCGTTGCCATTCATCCCATACACTACATACACGGTCTTGCCACCACATACGCCGTACACAAACCTGGTCCTTATCCACCATATGACCCGAAATTTAAACAATTTAAATTGACCGAAAACGAAGTAGAAGTGGAAGGTGTCGATGTTTCGGTTTCATCGAATCCTAATATTGACGAACCCCACTTAGGGCATTTAATACCCTATTCACAATACGACGGAAACGTAATGCGATATCACGTTGGCATGTATGCGGTTATTTATATTTCTACCCGACGTATTGCTCACGGTGAATTGATCAAGTACGGACCACGCGATGCGTTCGCAGCGGCAAAATTTGCGTCCAATCCGTTCCATGAAAATTTCAAGAAACATGTTACTGAAATCATTGACCGATTTAAGGTCTTGCAGAGAATGTCAGAAACGTTTAGCGATGTAGAAAAAGCCAAGTTTGGAAAATATGCCGAAGCATTACAACAACTAGAAAACGCAAAAAAAGAACACTGTGTGGAAATGCAAAAAAAAAACTAAACTTCAATTGTTTTTCCTGTTTCTCCAGTATATTTTTCCAGCATTTTAATTTCTCGCAATTTCCTTTGGTACAATTCGCGAAATTGAAACAGTGCAAAATGTTCCAAGCAATTTATTATAAATCCAACTTCATCGTTTGCTGCATTTATTTGTTTCATTATTATCGTACTTTTGGTTTCCATTCGCTTGGACATTTTTTTAAATAACGCATTCACTTTGTCTGTAGTTCCACTATTGTACAGTTTATATAAATCTTTATTTTTTTCAAAAGTTGTTTGAAAATATTCATTTAGTAACTTCTTTTCTTCCCTGACTTCACCCGGACGTTTTTTCCATTCCATGTTGTCGAATGTTAAGTCATAACATTTTCTCCACATCCATAAAATGGGATGGTCTCCTTCATATTCGAGTAACAATTTGTTTTGTTCTACCATTGATTGTACACCCTTTAAACTGTTTAGGTATTGATTTTGAGGTGTCAATTGCCGTTTTAATTGGTCAATACCACGTTCGAGAGCACCTTGTTTGTCGTCGAGTTCTCCTAAATCTTTTACTTTGAATTTCAATAACACCTTGACAGTGGCGTTTTCATCGTATTCCTCCCATCCTCCCTCCAAACCACCAGTGTCAATAGTACCGTCAGGTGCTTCTGGCAATAGATTCCGTAATCTCTCCAAAATCTTCTTTCTTGCGTTCCACAATTTATTTCCACTATCCCAGCTAGAGTTCAGATAGGCAACGTCAGCAGCCTTCAATTTGTTTCGAGTAATTTCGATTCGAACCAATCTTTTAATTTCTGTTAGTTTAGCCTTCTTTTCATCTATTTGCGCCTGTAAAATACTAAGTTTCTTCCCAATTTGCGCTTTTTGTTCACCTTCAGTTGTAAGAAACATTTCCTTTATATTTATCTTTGTGTTAGAACCCTCGCTGGTTTCAACTGTATATGTTTCACCATCAACGGAGATAATCCTTCCTAAGATAATCTTTTTTTCGGCGTCATCATATTTTACTAAATCACCTTTTTTAAAGACGTATGTATTTATTTTTTCTTCATCGGAAATTTCGGTTGTATCTTCCAGTGGTTCTTGAATGCGAGAAAGGAAAATAAGGTCTGCATTTTTTTTTTCCCATTCTTTTTCTTGGTCGTCTGATTTTTTTTTAGTTTCACTTGGTATAAATAAGTGAAACATTAATTATGGAAATGACTACTTATATATGGAAAAAAAACAAAAAAATGATGTATAAATAGTTTAAACAATCACTACAAAATGGCAACATATAAACAATATACCAAAATGGCAACAGAGGAAGATAACGACCTTGACGGTTTAAAAATGGGCGAATTGCGTAAAATTGGTAAAGAGCTGGGTGTGAAAGGTAACACCGAAATCAAACTAAAGCGAAACATTGAAGCTGCACGTAAGGAACAAGAGAAAAAGAAACAAGAAGAAGAGAAAAAGAAACAGGAAGAGCTTAAGATACGTAATGAAGAATTGGAGAAACGTAAAGAGATACAAGAAAAACAACAATCAAAGAAGAAAACTCTTAATGCACAACAAATGCTGGATAAAAAGCACCCGGAAAAAGCAATTAAAGCATATCCAAAGGAAATTGTGGATAGAGCGAAACAGAAGCTTGCAGATAATGAAACAAAGAGAGAAAAAGAACCACGCGTCATACTTTATGAATCCGACGATCATAACGAACAGGGCGTCGAGCAACCATTTGTTCTTCGGACTTGGGAAGATTTGAAACCGGAGGAAAAGTTGCCTCTATTGATCCAAGCTGCGGCAGAATATGCAAAGGAAGATATTGACAAAACAGAAAAGACCGCGGAAGAAAAAACCAAGGAAGAAGAAGGAGAAAAGGAAAAGTTGCAAAAAATCGAAGACGAAATGCTAAAAAAGAAGAAAGAGCAGGAGACAACACAAAAAAAGAAAGAATTGAAAAAGATGCAACAACATTATCCGATGGACAAGGTTTTGAACGAAGCTTTCCTTAAAGAAAAGTTGCAGAAACACGTGTACACTGTCTTTAATACAATATCAAAAGGAGGGAAATTGAACGAGAAGGAAGAAACGGGATTTCGCGAATTTATAACGGATGCATTATGGCTAACGAATAAAACTGCCGAGTACGGGGACAATCAAATAAACACTATGAATAGTTTGCAATCGTACGTCATATTTTCAAATGTTCTTATGATGTTGCAGAATCTCAATAAAAAAAGTAAGTCGCCTATATTGGGAACACGGGGAGTCAATTCTAAACTTTCACCGCTCGAATACGCGGAAAAGCAATTAGGTGTTACGTTAGAATGGTGTACGGACGTTGTTAGTTTTCTGGATGGTTATATTGAAGAAGGTGAGATTCGAACCTTTTACACTCCCAAGTTGGAAAACAACGCACACATACGCAAACATTTAATGGAAAAAACATTCGATGAGGACAGAATAGCAGAAATCGAAAACTTTTTTAATGTTCGTTTAGAATATGCTACTGAACTGGGATTGGATTATGAGAAACTAAACCTTCCAAATGATTTGCTGGCTGGACCAGAATGGTGTCAAGCAATTCCAATTATAGGAAAAGACCGTCCATTTACGTATGAAGAAGACGTTCCAGAGGCAATTATCGGTAAAAAAATACGTTTGAAAAAAATATCTGCGTCAACTGAAGATGACTCTGATACTGAAGATGACTCTGAAGGCATTTTTTACCGTGTAATTAACGACGAAAAAATCGGAGACCTGGTTGTTCACAAAATCGTTCCATTTAAAAAAGAAGAAAAAGAAGGAGAAAAAGTTTTTGAATCATTCCTTGTTCATCTCGATTTGACTAAGAAAAAAGCTGTTCAAAAAATAGACCCGAATAAGAAAAAGGAAGAGGAGGAAGAAAAAGAAGAGGATGCAAAGCTGGAAAAGATGGAAGAAAAAGAAGAAAAAGAACTGATTGCCATAGAAACCCCCTCCAAAGAAACAAAATGGCGTCAAACGGACGAAAAACCAAAAGATGGTCGTCGTGTCCGTGTTCGAACTTGGCAAGAAGGTGAACTGCGTGTACTGTCAGACTCTACATTAAGGTTTAAACCGGACGACTCTGAAGACGAGGAACTCCTAAATTCTTTGGAAAATATTGAAGTTCAAGATGAAGATAAAAAATGGATTGAAGTTGTTGAACCAATCGATAAAAGTCATGTTCGTACGATTAAATATGTGGAAGGTGAATTTAAGAACGGTACAGCAGAATCACCATTTACGTTTAAACCATATGGAGAAGAAGAATGGCAAGTAATTGACAATAAAGAAAATATTGAAGTTGAAGACAAGTCTGAAGATCAACTTGAAGTAGAAGAAGTCGTGAGAAAAGCTGAAAAAGAGGAGTTGGAGAAAGAAACAGAAAAGAAAGAAGAAGATGAAATTGAGAAAGAACTGAAGGAAGAAGAAAAGAAAGAAGAAGAAAAGAAAGAAGAAAAGAAAGAAGAAAAGAAAGAAGAAAAGGAAAAGGAAGGAGAAAAGGATGAAGTAAAACTCGACCAAGGAGATTATGTTGATGGTCAAGAATTCGATATTGTGGAAATGTCTTATCCTGAATTTGAACCAAAGACTGTCTTTTTCGACCCGCGGGCATTTGCATTCTTTATCGACATATTGAGCCCTGTTTTGTATGAAGGAGACGAGGTTATATTTACAAAAGATGACGATAAAAACTTTCATTATGGGAAAATAAAAAGTGTGACAACAGGAGATGACGATGAATTATTGTACAATATATTGGAAAATGAAACGTGGTCATCTACATTTTCATGGTCATCTACAGTTAGTGAAAAAAACATCGTAGGTATCAATCACAAACATTTGAACAATGGAATGCACAAACATGCTGTCGCGCTAACTGAGGAGATGAAAGGAAACACTTTTGACGATTTTAGTTTATCTGGACAAGATATCGTTGGAAAAAGAATTGATATGTTCACGGAGCGAAAGACGTGGGCCTCTGGTGTTATAAAAGAATTTAAGGCTGAAACCAATAAATACTACGTTGAATTCAAGGTTAGTATTTATGATGGTTGGTATGATTTAAACAATATAGTCTATATTGTTTATGCTTTCGAAGTATTAGATATTTCAAGCGACGATATAGTTGGAAGAAGAATTGAAATGTTTGACGCCGCGCACCAGACGTGGCCCTCTGGTGTTATAAAAGAATTTAAGGCTGAAACCAATAAATACTACGTTGATTTCAACGATAGTGAAATTGATGGTTGGTATGATATCCACGATACAATCTATCGCATACCGGGATCGTCCGACGAAGAATCGTTTGACGATATATCAAGTAGTTTGGTACTCAAAGATGGTTTGGTTTTTCCATATAGAACGCAACGTAACGAGATGATTCCCATTGGTACGTTTGTTGGCTTGAAATTACAAAACTCGAAATCGAAATTTGAATTTGCTAAGAGTTTAGATCTCGAAGAAACCAGGTATTATAAAACGTCACTACCGCATCCTGGTCTTTTGACAGATTTTAGAGAGAAAAATGGAATTGAAAAACTATCTGCTGTTGAAATGTATCGATTTCTCGAGAAAGCCTCAGCATTTGATCGTGCAACTATACGAAAAGACCCTAGATCTAAAGGTTTGTTAGAACTATCTGATGTAATCGAATCACACGAAAAAAAAATGGATAATATAAAAAGAAAAAGGGGGGAAATTGACGTTGAAATACGAATGTTGGAGATCGAACTGCAGTCTATTAAGGATCATACGAAAACAGCTCAAGAAAATCGTACAAAAGAAATCGACAAACTTTTGAACGAGAAAAAAGTAGTGCAAGATAAGATTGATTTTTTCTCGAATAATGAGGAGGTGACGCGTGAATTGAAAAACAAATTGAACAAAATTAATAAAGATATTTCTATGTCAACAGCAAATATCAACGCAATGGAAGCTAACATTCAAAAAATAGATTTAATGCATGCGTCACAGTTGCAATTGGATAAGATGGAACAAGAGAAGAAAACAATAAAAAAAGAAAAAGCAGAACTCGAAGAATTGGAAGAAGAAAAAAAAACAGAGGAGAATGAATTAAAGAAGGAAGAAAAAGCTGTCGAAGAATTGAAAAAAAGGTCTTCGGTTGAAAAGGAAGAGGAATTGAATGAATTGGAAAAAGAACTCAAAGAAAAAACCGAGGAGGCCATTAAAATCGCAGAAGGTGATAGTGATAAATCTGGTGTGGCGTACGTTAGTACGAAGAATAAACTGAGAATTGAAGAACTCCGTGTGAAAAAACAAGAGTATATGTCCGAATTGGTAAAAATCGAAGAAGAAGAGCGTGGAAAAATACAGAAATTTAACTTGGAAAGACGTGGATTAAGTAGAGCCGCATTGGAAGAACTGAATGATTTACGCAAACTCCATGGTATACATTATGTTGACGAAAACCCACTGTTGACATTCATGCGTGTCAATGATGAAGGCAACTCGACTTTGGAACATATATTGAAAGAAGAAATTACGCAAGAACCCGTGAATCAATATAGCATTTTTTACAATATGTTTCTGGAAAAACTGGAAGAGCGATGGGAACTGGAGATCGAAGCCAAAAATGAAAGCTGGAAATCTGTTCCTAAAAATCCATTCATGTTTTATTTTTATTTGACAGACGAAGAAAATGAACCTTCGTTGGATATGGTGTTCAAGTCTATAGTAAAGAAAATAAAAGGTGTTTTTCAAGGTAAATTGGTGAAAGATTGGTCCGAAACAGAAGTTCAACAAGAATTAGGAATTACGGATTATTCCGACAACTTACACATGGCCCAAGGCGATATATCTATTGGAAATTATCAAAAATTAATCCCTGTACCCAGAACAAACGGAAAAGTATATCGAATCGTATTAAATAGAACCAGATTAAATCCAAAAGAAAAATTATTGGGACTTACACTTACGAAAGGCGTCACTGAAGACAATTGGGAAGATTTACCACCACATGCTCGTACTGTGATCAATGGCTGGTCAAGCGCATTCCAAAAATCGATTAAACAAAATACGTATGCGTGGAATAAGCAACCTCCCATGAAGCAGGATGTGTTGTTGAAAGTAAATGACGAAGAGATATTGGAATACGAGGATATTGAAAGGCTTCTTTCTGTCGCTAATCAAGAAACTGGCGACGAAATAACACTGTTTGTGTTTCGATACGAACACCCTGAAACCGTATTTCCCGATGACGGCGGTGACACATTTGAGATGGATATGTCAAATAGCTATGAATTCTCTCAAGATGGTAAATTTGCATTTATATTGATGATGGGTATGGTTGCAGCACGAGTGTTCAAAAAATACAATGACGAAGTTGATTTTACAAAACACGATGTCGTTGATTTGTATGTCGACATATACGAATGGATGGCCAAGCGCCAAGAAAAATATTTGAAATCCCGTGCACCATATATTCCATACAGAATGGCTGTTTCAGATACGAAAAATATGTGGCAAATGCCCAGTTTCAAATCAGTTAATTCACAATCGCTTCGAAATTTAAATATGCGCGTGTTGGGAGGTCGTCCTGTCTGTAGTGCTTGTCAAAAGGGAACCGAAACCTATTATGGGAATATTTATTACAATAATAATTTGAAAAACTTGCTCACATTATCAAAACAAAACTCAGCTATGCAGGGTGCTCAAAACTGGGTTAACGGCTCCTTAAAAGTATTGAAAGGTGATTTAACTTACTTTAAATCATACTTCAATCTAAATATGTTGTATTCGCAACCTCGACCCAAGATAGGTCATCACCGCAACTCCATGGGACTGTGTATAGAATCACTGGAGGAGATTGTTGACGAGGTACAATCAAAAGCACAACGCGATGCAAATGGTTGGTTTTTAAACTGGATGGGGACATGGCAGGAAGCAACAAAAAAATTGGAAAAGTTTGAACAGGTCCACCAAGAATGGTACGACAACGGAGATCCAAGGTACAGTTTTACAGATTGGTTATATGGATATATCGTCTACCAACTTGATATTTACATCAAATGGGCCATCCTAGGGTGTTCAGACGTACCCATCGACGAAAATGGCAAACCCATTCCTCCACCAAAAAGTGATGGTACACAAGAAAAAGAAACCCGCACGACAGATGCCGAAATGGACGAGGTACAACTAAAAGCACTCAAAGGGGCGACAGAAGCAATCAAAAAAGCGATTGAAAAGGAAAAAAAAGAAAATCCTAAATCAAAAAAGGAAGATTTGATACAAATTGGCGTTGAAGCGGGTAAGAAATTTAAAGTAGACAAAGAAAAGTTAAGGGAAATTGCAAAAGAACACGCGACGGTAAAATCAACATGGGAAAAAATGAAAGGATATGCCTCTGGAGCGTTGAACGGACTGTATGAGATAATTCAAAATTTATGGGAAGGATTGAAACAACTTTATTCTGCAACAACACAAACTCTGTGGTCGATTATGTGTTGTTTTTATAAGCTTATTATTTACTTTTGCAAGTCCGAAATGTTTCGAGTGATGATAATCAGCGTTGTAGATAAGTCTCTACAACGAATATGTGAAAATGCGAATATTGCAGCGGGAAACTACGTATCATCAAACAATGGTAAAAAAATGAATGAAACGACAGGAGAGTGGGTCAAAATGACAGAAGAAGAAAAATTAAAGCAAGCTCGTGCGATTACCCAAGCCGAGAAGAAAAGCAATTGGTATAACATGCGTGCATTCGGATTAGTTTTAAAAAAAGTAGGTAATGACGGTAGTTTTGCGGAGGGTATGCAAAAAGCAGTGGATGTAAAAATGGTGGGAGAAAACAACTTTATTGTGGGGATCATTGAATTCTTGCAAAATATTCCCATGATCGGACCAGTTCTTAAAATGACAAAATTAGAACCTAAAGAAATGGCAGAAGCTATTGCTGCGGCCACAGCATTGTGCTTTGAAAATGCTTGGGAACATCTCATGACTCTACACACAAGTACGCTCGATTTATCAAAATTATATTCAATTATATCTTCCTTCCCAGCATGTATGGAAAACGCGGAAAATGGTGAAAAAATAATGATTGAACAGGGTGCTGCTCCTGGTGGAACGGCGCCGTATTTGAACTACGCGTGGGAAAGAATCGTTTATAATATACCCATATACGCCATTGTGCTTTTAAATGAAGTGCAACGCAATGAATTAGAAAAAAAATGGAATAGGGAATTTCTGGGAATTGAAGACGACGACGATGCAGCAAAAATGGCCACAAAAGCAGCAGGCCAAGAAGCTTCAAAACGGGCAGGCTATAATGCTGACACTGGTCCCGCAGGTCCAAGAGGGGCGGTTGGGTCTGAAAATGGTCCAGCGCCTGATATTGGCCCAACAAGGCCCATAGAAGAAGAGTACAAAATATTATATGGTCAATTCGAAGAACATAAAAAAGCTGTCGAAGAGAAAAAACAAGAAGAAGAAAGCAAAGAACGCGAAAAGCAATTGGCAGAATTGCGCATGAAAGAGCGTATAATGAATGAGGAGTTAGCAGCTCTTAAAGTACAAATTCTATTAGAAAAACGCAGAGCAGAAGTAAACAAGTCGATACTTCTGAAGAGTGCAGATGCAGTTGGTTCGGCAGCATCAACAGCATTGTTTGGTGCATGGAAAAAGGTGCGTGAATACATTCCATATTTAGGGGAGGACGAGGTGCGTGCACTCGCTTACAAAGAAATGCAAAAGTGTACATTGACATGGATGGTACCTGGAGGCGACGAAGCATGTGAAGTCGATATGGAACAGGTAGGAATACTCCAGGACCGAAATGGACAAATTGTAGCAGCGTTAGAACACGAAGAAGCGTTGTTTAAGTTTACATATCATCAAAATAAATTACAAGAATTCGCATCTGAATCGAACGCGCCTGCCGCTAGTGCGGAAGAACAGAAAAAAAAGGACAATTTCGGAGCCCGTCAACAGAAATTTCACGGGTTAGTGAGGCCATCTGTAGGCAAATATATTAAATGGGCATTAGGAGAAGAACCTTATTTCCCTGAGAAAATAGAAAACAGGAAAGATCTTAGTGCACCAGGGCCTAAGTTTCCAAAAACAGAATTGGAATTTTTAGCATTTGCATATCCTACCAGCCATGAATACGAAAGAAGTAAAGGATTATTCAAAGGAAATGAGACAGTAAAATACGAAACAAAATTAGAAAATGTTGTCAAAAGATTAAAATCAGAATTGGAACTCGCAAACAATATACTAAAAGTCATCAAGAAATATGTTAAAATGGGCAACATAGCAAGCGATGATTTGCGGTTACTCGGGTTAAATAACCTCGGGAGAAATTACAATTTATACGATGTCTTTATTGTACAATATAGCACTCGGCGCCAAAATCAGCGAAGAGCTATTAATCGTTGGTGGGTAAAGCCACAAATGATCAAGCAATGGGAATCAACGATTTTAAAAATTGTGTCCAAAGAAAAAAAATCAAAATACACCGACAGGGATATGAAGGATGCGTACTTTGAGTTAATCAATGGAGAAGGCATCAAATTCTTCAAACCTTACATTAAAGAGATTGAGGACCGAAGATCAGCGCTCAATAAGGCTTACAAATATCGCAAAAACGAATTGAAGGTTTCTACTAAAAAAAGAGGCGGTGATGGTATGCTTGAAAAGCCACTGACTCCAGAAGAATACAAATCCGAACACAACAAGTTGCTTGATGTGTACAAAGAGAGATTAATATCTGTGCAACAAGACGTAAGAGATAGATTATGGGCAGTCAAAAAAGCAAATATGTTGTGGTGGGGCGGTGCTATACTTGTGGCGGGAGCAATAGGTCTATTTATAGCAAGTGGTGGGGCGGCAGCAATGTTGACGCAAGTTGGTTCGATGGCTGCAAGTGCTGGCTCTGCATTGTCCACTATGGCGTCTGCTGCCGCTGCGAAAGTTACGGCGCTTACGGCATTAATAAAAGAAAAAACGGCATCTGGTGCGGGAAAACTTGCGCTGGACAAAATCGTTGAATGGGGAGGGACAATATATTCTGCGGCGGCGGATGCTATAAAGTCGTTTACGGAAGAACTTCAAGATCCTAAGAACCAGAAGTTCTTGATGATGAGTGGTGCGGCTGTTGGTGTGTATGGTATGTCAAAAATGATTGAAAACATGAGTCATCAGAATGACCATCTGAAGAATTTCACTCTTCAGACATGTTTTGAGCAAAATCCGATGTGGGGACGAATTTTTAAGCAAAAAGTTTTGCAAAAGGTAGATGAATTTAGAACAAAATTAAGCGACGAAGAACAGCTTGAGGCGGTAGAACAATCTGAAGAGCAGGCAGCGCCCGAGTGTGACGAAACAAAAGATGACGATTGCTTGGATCCAGAAGATATTGAAAATCACACAAGGATGTTGAGTATAAAATTGCGCCGAAATTTTGTCGAACGCGCCACAGTGGATATAGATTGGGCTGGATGTGACCATTTTGAAGGCGGTGACCTATCGTCATTTTTAGATCTAAGAAAATGTGTTCCCTTTTTCGAACAATATAAAAAGATTACTATAAAAACAGGCCAACAACGATTCCTGTGGATGACATGGAACGATGAGTACGATGGAGTTGTTGAGGATAAAAAAGAAAAGAAAAGAGAACAAATAGAATGGGCGAAAACCGAATTTGAGGAAGAAGAAAAGAATAAAAAAGAAAAGAATAAAAGCAAAAAATAAAAGAAAACAATTTTTTGAAGTATAAACTTGTAATATGTTATAAGAACATGTATAAACTATCTCGTTACGAAGATAAAGAAAACACCATAGGATTTTACAAACGCGCTTTACAGGATACAGGTATTAAAGAAGAGAAAGGTCTTATGGTACATTTCGTGCCACAATTCAACCAAATAGTACATTTTGAAAAGTTGGCAGCCAAATTGACACGTGAGACATGGAGAGCCCTCAAGAAAGGTAGTGGGTCGGTTGAAATGGAAGACGGAAGCGTGTTATCTTTAAATACTCTGAACATGGAACAAGAAGATATAGATTACATGCTGCGTTCACACAAAAAAAAGGAAAAGGGACCATGGTTTATACGTTTTTTGAACCGAAAATTGTAGGAACTACTCGATTGCATTTCTCATTATCCAATTCCGATATATTATTTCGAATATTTCTGTTTTGTTATTTTCGTATGCGACAACCATTGCTTCTTTTAGATTCTCCGTGTCGACAATCAACAATAATTTCACGGCTTCTATATTGCCTTGTTGTGCTGCGATATAGAGTGGAGTTTTGCCATTGTCATCCTCTATATTTAGGAGACTCTTCGAAAGCCAATGTCCCCAAGGAGACATTAAGGCTGCCAAGAGCGTTAATTTGTATGTTTCATCGGGTATTTTTTCAAGAATTTCGTGAAGCAGAAGCGGTCCTTGTATATTTTGTTGTCGCATTTGTGTCACCAGACTTGTCATCATATTGTCAAAGGATGACAAGTACTGTCCATTCGTCCTTCCGTACATTTTTACCATCCCAATGGCTTGGATAATGTCTGCGGGTTCACATTTATTCCAAACGGTCAAATCATCGTCGTCAAATACGTCTAAGGCTTGTCTTATTTGTTCGTTTTCGATAATTTTTTTGCATATGGAACGGCAATATGGACATGAATCATGGTTTTTTAGCCATTTGTTAATACATTTTTTGTGAAAGTAGTGTCCACAATAACAACACGAAATACTTTCTCCTTGTAATAATTCGAGACAAATGGAACATTTTTTATCAGACATGTCTACTGACATGAGTGTATGTTTTGTGTTTTTGTATACATTTTTGACAGATTCAATTGCGTTTTGGAGTTGTTGTGAATAAGTGGAGAACGTTTCAAACCACGAATGTTTAAATTCAGAAGGTATTAATTGGTGATACATTTTATCACTTTCATACATATTTATACAGTAAAAAACGGCACAAGTTGAAAACGTTCTCCACCGACGCACCTTCCACAATTATCAATAAAGGATACTATTTATAGGATACACATATTATAATTATGTTTAAACAGCATCATTTTCAAAAATCCGAACCCAAAAAAACAACAGTCAAGATTCGAGACAGACTCAAAGTGCCACTCAAAGTGGGAGATAGAGTTATGTTCGTTGGAGACGATATAAATAATACACACGGCATATATGTAGGTACTGTGGAAAATATAGATTACTATCCAACCGGCCCTCCTGAAGTGGGGGTTCACTGGGACGACGGCTCATATCAAGAAGAAGATATTGATGATTTAGAGATTATTGGCCAAAAACAACAAACAAAAGCTGGTACAAGTTGAAAACGTTCTCCACTTATTCACATCCACATTAAAATTTTAAAAAAGAGTATTTATTACAATAAACTATATTTAAATGTCTAAAAATGTTATTGGGATTCGCCATGGAGAAGCTTTACATAATACCGTTAGTCAAATATACGGTACGAAAGTGTGTCAGCAATTTGAAGATACGACGCTAACAACAAACGGAATGCGCCAAGCAATAGAAGCAACTGTTACAACACCAGATTTAGTACTCGTATCTCCATTAACAAGAACGCTACAAACGGCAACGTTAATGTTTCCAGGCGTTAAAATGGTGGCGTTAGAATGTTTAAAAGAGTATCCACAACATACAGAAATATGTAACAGACGGTCGCCTATTTCAACCATCGGCAAATTGTTTCCACATGTTGACTTTTCAGATTGTCAAACAAATATACAAAATTGGCCCAACGATCCACCAAAACCAGCTGACAATATTGACATTTTTTACGGCAAGTTGGAAGCGTATAAAGAACAAGAAATCGCTGTTGTAACACACTCAACGTGGCTCAAATACTTTTTGTATGGTAAAGAAGAACCAGAACCAGAATTAGAACATTGTAAACCCATTAAACTTATGTAGAAAATATTTTTTTTTTTAAATTCCGATCGTATATAAAGAGTGATTTTTTTGCTACATGTCGACCGCCCGACCTCTCAAAAGATCCCGTTCTTTTTCTCCATTAACAGTGGATAATAAATGGAAAACAATTCTGAAAAAATGGACAGAATTAACATCTATGCCCGACCTGTTTACAAAAAACGGGAGAAAATGTATTCATTTTGATGTCCAGTTGCAATATAATACAGAAACAGTCACCGTACGACAAGTCTATTCAGACGGCATCAATTCAGAAATATACATGATTGATTTTTGGTCAAACGGTACACCAATACAACAAAACGTCATATTAAAACTCAGTACAGACAAGACCATGGCAACTGAAATTGAAGCAGAACTCCAAATGTGGTCCTTCTTAAACGGCGGCAACGCGCCAAAAGTATATGCATATAATCACAAGGCAATCATATCAGAACTATGCACCAGCAAAATCAAAGAAGAAACTCTTCCAAAAGGATTTAAAGAACCTCCAAAATCATTAGGAAAACTTGACTTTAATAAGAAACGATGGGTAGGAACGTACAATACTGCTCTGGGCCCATCAGCACTTCGCATACTTAATATTTCAAAAAATGTATTCAAAGAAAGTGGACTATACAACTTAGACCCAAATATAGACAATTATATGGTGATTCATGGAAGAGACGTACAAATTGACTATGCGAAAGAACGTTTTGATTCGGAAAAACAATTCGAAAAATGGTTTGTAAAATTACCAGGGAAATTACAAACTGAAAAATTACGCGACCTTTTGATTGAGAGCAATCCGCCAGCTTACCCTCCTGCATTTTATTGGTGGAAAAAATTTGTCGGTGGTGCATCCGCAGACGTTGAAATACAACATGGATGGGAAAAATATCAATGGAACACTTATTTAAAAGCACTAGAAATTAAACGGAATACGTTCGTCGAACATCTTTTAACACAATATTTAGAAATTATGAAATCACAGCCACCACCTGCACCCACTAAATATTTAGCCAAACCAACATTTCTATTCTAACTATTTAAATCGTTAATTTAAATAGAAATGGACGACCGACCCACATTTTATTACAATAATCAACCCGTCCGTGCTGCAGGGGTTTTACTCTGGACACGCCACAAAGGACGTATAATGCGTTTATTTCGCAAAGTAAACGGTAAATTCGAAGATATAGGTGGTAAATCGGACGCTAAAGACGGAGACGAGCTCGACATTGCCATTCGAGAGGCATGTGAAGAGACACATGGTAAAATATTTTCGGAACATGACACACCTGAAGAATGCGCCCGACGCCTCTATCACCACATCGTAAACTGTCCAGACACACAGTACAACCCAAAATCCAAGTATGTCCTCTTCAGAGTCTACGTAGACCCCACTATATTGAATCTAAACATGAAAAGATTTGGGTTGACAGAGAAAACGGATTGGGGAACATTGCATCATTACTATCAATGGCGATGGAATGTACCATACAAATTACATACACGTATTCGAGGACTAAAATTATGATTTTTTTTTATTTTTTATAATGTATTCTTTCTTCTTAAATATTCAGCTTCTTCTCTGCCAGGCTGCCATAATCCATTCACTACTTGACCATACTCACGATTTCCATTTGACCGCACATAATTCCAATCCACCTTGGGTTTTTTCGCACCACTGCGAGTTAGACCCATTTCCACGCGGTATTTTCCCAATTGTTCTTGTTCATTTGCATTTAAATGACTGCGGCTTTCCATTTCTGAAATTTTCTTATTCAAAAAGCGGTCATTACGACCAGAGATATTTCCCAAACTTCCAAACATATCATCTGCCCAATCATTGAGTTCATTTAATTCTTGTTGATTCATTTTCTTGTTACAATCATTATTGACATTTAAATACTAACATATGTGTAACTTTACCATAATTCCTATTTATGTACCATTCGTGTGTTCGAAAATGTTATTCGAAAACAAGGATGACGGATGTATGCCTGCACTCAGTTGGCGACAACGTTGGTATGGTTTCGCATTTTGTTTTTGTTTTGGTAGTATGACATCGTTGTTTTCAAGCCTTGCTCTGGTGAAACGAAACATACCGTCATTTGCCTTTTTATACACACTTGGTAATGTTATTTCCATTTGTTCTACTGGTTTTGTATGGGGGCCCAAAAAACAATGCAAAAAAATGTTCCACAAATCACGCGCCATTGCTACCACCATGTACTTGTTATGTATTGTAACAACTATCGTTTTCGCAGTAGCCGATCTTCAAATCAAAACACCTGTCAAAGTGGGTATTTGTATATGTTTAATCGCGTTGCAAATTATTGCGTCGTTTTGGTATTGCCTAAGCTATATTCCATATGCTCGTCAATTAGCGAAAAATTGCTTCACCTGTTTTTAAATTCGATTTGCTTTTTCAATTTGATTTCAATTTGATTTGGTTTCAATTCGATTTGCTTTTTCAATTTGATTTCAATTTGATTTGGTTTCAATTCGATTTGCTGTTTTCAATTTTATTTCAATTCGATTTGCTTTTTCAATTTGATTTCAATTTGATTTGCTTTTTCAATTTGATTTCAATTTGATTTGGTTTCAATTCGATTTGCTGTTTTCAATTTGATTTCAATTTGATTTCAATTTGATTTGGTTTCAATTTGATTTGGTTTCAATTTGATTTGGTTTCAATTTGATTTCAATTTGTTTTGGTTTCAATTTGATTTCAATTTGTTTTGGTTTCAATTTGATTTGGTTTCAATTTGATTTCAATTTGATTTGGTTTCAATTTGATTTCAATTTGTTTTGGTTTCAATTTGATTTGGTTTTTTAAATTTGATTTGATTTTTTTCATCATGGGAATGTATTACATGTCTAAAGCCAAATATAACAATTGCTAAAATAATTTACAAAAAGAAAGTATAACTTTAACTAGTCATTAAAAATGAATTCTTTATGGTATTTATGTATTGATACTCGAAAAAAACCCATGGAACGAACCTTGTCTGTAGAATCTTTATCGGACAAGCCACGCATCAAAATTTGTTACGATTGTTCCAATTATTTATGTGCAAATAATACACAAAACATTTCAGAATGGAAGCTAGTGAAACGGAAAACACGTAAATTTTATTTCTGTAAAGATGAATGTTGGGAGGAATGGTTGAAAGAACTTTTGTGATCAGTGGTTTGTCTGTATATACAAGTTCAAAAAAAATGCAGCGCATGAACACGTTATGGAATTATATGAATACCGTATGGAATTATATATTTAACCGCACCGAATACCTTAGAGTGATTGAACCACCAAGACCACCCTCGCCACGTTCTATGGAGTTTTGTTACGATTGTGGAAACTATTTATGTGTCAACACGACGAAAGATATTTCAAAATGGAAATTAGTGATAAAGAAAACACGCAATTATTATTTTTGTAAAGACGAGTGTTGGGAAGAATGGTTAAATGAATACCAATGAACAGAAAAATGAACATAAATGAACAGAAATTAACTTATCATAACTTATACTTTGTATCTCCATCTGATAATTCTCTTAAAATCTGATGTGCTTTTCCGTGCGTGTTTGTTTTCTGGACCAATAAACGCCACTCCTTTTACGGTTGTGAAATTTTGGCTGCTTTATGTTTGATCCTTGACTTTTTTTCAGATAAACTTATGAGGCGAATTTAGCCCAAGTTATCATTTCAAATTGATTCAAATCCATAGAACATAACACCATACATTCGTGTTTTCGACCTTCGTTAGTGTCAAAATCGTCGTGAACTCCACAACCCACCTCTTCTCCGACCGAACCGTGTCCTGGATGCACCATCATTTCAATAGTGCCGTGCGTCCCCTTGAGAGATTCTTTGATGCGAAGTGGTGTCATTTGCGTACCACAGAGTCCTACACCAACGAAACATTCAGGGGCACGTATACCATGTCTCACGTATATTAGACGTGCTTCCACGGCGGTTATGTAGCGCAATTCGTAGCGTTCGCGCACATCGTCTTCAATCCACTTGAGTTGGTCTAAATCTTGGTCTGGAATACGTGTGGAAGAGACACCGTATTGTTGTAATATGGGCGCGATTATTTCTGGTATTTTTGGTACGATATGTGCATGTTGATGACCATCAATGTGATGTGGGTATGACCCCGTTAATTCTCTAAAACGTTCCAATTGTGCGATTGTTTCACGTTGTACGTCTTCTTTTACAACAGGATGTTGTAAAAACTTCATTTTGTAGTGCATCATTCCTTCACTGTTTACCATGGATGGTACGTTGGTTAGTGGTTTTCCTTCTGTCAGGTTGAGATGGAGACCTAATTCTAATCCCATGTCGATGGCTTGTTTTGCTGCTTGTTGGCATGATGCACCGTTGACGATGAGTGATGCTGACGTGACAATGCCTTCTTGAAAAGCCTGGAATATACCGCGGTCGCGATGTGGACTGTAACCAAGGTCGTCGGCGTTGACGATGAGTTTCATGCTATTTAAAATAGATGTGTGTTTAAATAGATATTTTTATTACTTTTAATTTAAATTTTTATTACATAGTACGAGGATCCATTGAATACCCTTCCTCGTTTTTATATTCGTAGCCGTGTTCTTTCAGTTTATCGTATAGATTTTCATACATTTTGTGTATAGTTTCAATTCTAGTAAATTCGTCAGCTGTAACAAGTTTTATGGACTCAGTTACATCATTCTCATCCACTGTGAAATACATAGGCCACAAATGCATATGATGTAACTGAGTCCAAGCAGCAGACAAATGTTCAGCAATGTTCTTTAATTGCTTGGACTTATATATTTTGTCATCTGTCAAAAATTTGGAAAGAGGGGTGATATCGTCTTTTAACATTTGGAGCACTGAATTTATATTTGTCTGCTGCTTGGACTCAGTTACATCAGACATATTCTTCATATATGTCACATCACAAATATTGAGGAATGCAACTTCCATATATAACATTGCGTCGTATGTATCGTTTATCTTACGATTCTTTGTATTATTTGGATCTGTCAATAGTAATTCTTCTAGCTTCTTCGGGAATTTTTTCTGGAACTTTTTAAATTCGTCAGACTCCATGAACAAAAAGATAATTGAACTGTTCTTTTTCCTGCGAAACTGCACTGATATGATAGGGTCAAACGTCAGCTTCCATAATGTTTGGAGAACTGGAAATTTGACACGATACTTTTCTTGGATTACGTCGGCAGTGTCACCAATATGATTGAATTCATCAATATTAGAGTTGTCAATACCAATACTCATCTGCTGTTTGCATTTATCTAATACGTCGTACAACAACTGAACAAGTCTGTCATTTTTCAATTTATTTTCACGAATCATTTCGTCTAACGATTGGGGTTCTTTCTTTTGACCAACGATGTTGTTGTAAATACCTGAGGCTAGATTGACGCCTTTATCCCACCACCCTCCATCTTCCGACGGTAGAAAATGTGCAGTCCAGTTGTCGGGATGGAGTAGATTGGTATTGATAATGTCGGCATTGCCAATGACACCCACCTCGTCTAAAATTGACGTACGCAATGCTTCAAAAGTGTTGACGGAATTTGAAATTTCGTGACTGGGGAGATGCTCTGCCAGGAGACTATGTGCAACACCATGGTTCGCCACAATTCGAAATTGGCCGTGGAGGGTTGGAATTCCTGGGGAATGCGCCTGTTTGACAGCGAGCACTAGTCCATTTGTGTGTTCACCTGTACCAACCAGTAATGTATTAGCTGGAAATCCTGTGATAAATGCTGATTTTGTGGGTGTTTGTTTTAAAGACATTATTTTAAATTTATAAGTATCTATTTATAGTCATATTTTGTTTAGTATTTACAAAGTAGAAGATGTTCATATATTTTTGCCATGTTGAAAGCACGTTGTTCTCGTGTTAGTGAAGCTTCGTGCCAATATTGATATACTTTTTGTCTTTTATACAGTATCTGCTGTTCAGTGGTCGCATGTCGTTTCTTCGTAGACGTGAGCTTCAATTTTTTAGTAAAATCTTGTACAAAAGCGGAACATTTTCTTTTCGTCATTGTTTAAATAAAAGCTTTTAAATAGATAATTTTTGTATTCTTAATTTTGAGCCCGTTAATCAATTTGACCTCTTTTTCTCGAGTTTGAAAAACTCTATTTAAAAGCCTATTCAAACTATATAAAAATGCTATCGTACATAGTTACAGCAGGAGCAAGACTGTTATGTTCAATAAAGACCAAGGAATTGTCACAAATTCCTGAAAATACCCGCGAACCGTCAGAGAATGAAATGCGACACGGTTTACCCGAATGGTTTCGCGTCCAGGAGGTTCCTAGGAATTTTGGAAATCGGTTAGACAAGTATTATTTTTCAATGGATGGTAATAAATTTCGTTCTATCAAAGAAGTGAGGGAATGGCGAAAAAACCTCGAATTCGAATGTTCTGGATATACATCAGACGAAGCTCCTTGTTTTTAGAAGTTTTTTTTTTCCAGTGACGACAAAGAAAGTGACTTCAACGTTCGTCTTTTAAAATTAGACCAGAAAATCATATTTAAGTATCATAAATACATCTACATGTCGGAAAAAATAAAAAAAGCGGCCTCAAACTCACCACCAATATCAACTTCAATTATTGAGCCTACTCTAATATTTCTTGAGAATAACGTCCGAAAACCACTCGAAAATACATGGTTTGACAACTGGATTGCATCACCACTCAAAGAATACTATATTGCTGCTAAAAGAAGAGATTAACTCTTTTAAACACTTGATTTATACAATATCCTATTTTTTTCTACGAATCTTAATTTCAGTTACCAATCCTTCTATTGTGTTTAAAAGAGTTACCGTTCTATTTGATAACTGTTTTTTTAATGTTCTTGTTGTATTTTTCCCGGTCACAATCGCATCAATTTCTGTATTTTGTAATTTCTCTAAATTACCATAATATTGTGATAAGGCATCTTGTATGGTAGATAATTGTGCATCTGACGTGTCATCTTGTACACTTTTTATAATGCCATCTATTTTAGATTGTATTTGGTCTACTTTGGTTGAAAGCAATGTCAGAGCAATGCGTTGTGTCAGAGCTTCAGTACTATTTGTAGCTACTTCTTGTTCCAGTGCTTTGTAGCATCCTCTATCCTCCTGCATTTCTTTACTTTTTACAAATGTACCAAACATTTTTGCATTGAAATACTATACTTATATATGGACAAAAAACGGTTTTACAGGTTTTGTTTCACTCTTTCGATTGCTTCTGATATATTTTCAACTTGGAGATTTAAAATTGAAAACAAAAGTTCAGATGGGTTCTTGGACCATTCGTATGTGATTTCTGGTGCGGCTTCTTCCAGAATTTCATAAGTCAATAGTGTATATATTCTCATTAAATTCTTAGGTGGTTGTTCTATAATAAAGTCCCATAATACGGGTAAATCGGAGAAATCAACGGTTTGTGAAAACCAAATCATGAACCATCTTACTGTAACTAGGGACGAGAATGCATCCAATTCGTTAAATAAAATCGATTGGAAGCGCGGTCTCTTAGCCAATTTGTTGTATAATTCATCTATCCAATGTTTACGCATCCAGTGGAACCAGGCGACATTAAAATCTGGCATGAGTGGACGTATTAGTCCAACTATTCTTGCGAAGCACCACCAAGAATCTGCTTCTGCGTGTTGTGTATTGTGGAAAACATAAAGTAACATAGTCATAAAGTAATTGAAACCTTGTAAATAAGAATCTCCTTTGTGTATAGCTGCGTATGATACTAGTAATTTTTGAATAGTACTTGTATGAACGGAAACCCATCGATTCTTCGGAAATGTTCTTGGCATATCTGCTTGTATTGTAGTGAGAACACTCTGTGTCACATTTTTTCGGTGTTGAATAAATTTGTAGTAAATTGCTCGTTTTTCTGAGGGATCATGACCCATCAACTTAATTCTCCACCGACTGGCTCGTTCCATTTGTTTCCAGGTCGGTTACTGAAATAGTCAAAAAAAAATAAATCCATATTTAATGTTATTATGTACTATTTGAGACCGTCAAAATAACAAAAAAAAATGAAATCTATTTTTACTCTCGCAACTTTAACTACAATGGCATTAGGATTGGAACTAACACCTGATACTTGGGACGAACAAACAGCTGGTAAAACTGTCTTTGTAAAATTCTTTGCACCTTGGTGTGGACATTGTAAGGCCATGAAACCAGCTTGGGATGCGCTTATGACTGAGTATGAGGGGTCCGAAAACATTCTCGTCGCTGATGTCGATTGTATTAATAGTGGAAAGGATTTATGTAGCAAAGTTGGTGTCCAAGGGTTCCCAACAATTAAACACGGCGATCCTGCAAATTTGGAAGATTATAAAGGTGGTCGCGATGCTGATTCGTTGCAAAAATTCGCTAGCGAATTGAAACCAAGTTGTAATGTTGTTTCCATGGAAAACTGTGACGAGGGACAAATTTCCGCAATTAACGCATTTAAAGAAAATTCGGAGGACGAACTTCAACAAATGGTCGACGATGAGGAAAAGGAACGTACAGATGCAGAAAAATTGTTTACAGCAGAAGTACAAAAATTACAAACCCAATATAAACAGCTGTCAGATGACAAAGAACAATCCATTGTAGAAGTTGCAAACAAATATAATATTGGTGTGGTAAAGAGTGTCTTAAATTATAAAAAGAAAGCGAAGGAAGAACTTTAAATACTTAACATTCAAGTAACAATCATTTTCTAATTTTTGTTTATTATGACTAGAAAAAATCATCCCACACTTCTGCATCACAATGTTCGAAAAGGACATTCGTAAAATTTAATTCAGTCGAACTTAATTTATGCATACAGAAATTATTCAAATCATAATATCCACCTGTACATATCAATATGTCAGGATCCGTACCCTCTTTTCTGTAATCAAACCCCAATTCGTCAATGCCATAAGAAACATACATTCTTACCATCATTCCATTGTTATTGGAAATAGGCTCCACTGGAAAATCATTGCTTGATTTTATGAATTGATATTGGCAATATAATTGGGGCAATTCTTTGTACAATGAATCCCATTCCTTTTTCAATTTGCTTTTCGGTGGACAAACAAATAGAGACAATTCTTTTAATTTGTTTTGAATACCCCACTGGATTAATTCAATATAACTATTTTTATTAAACGAATCTGGTACAACGGCTATGTGATTTGGTAAATTTAAATCGACATGTTTACTACAGGTAAACATATTATGAATAACAAGTCGTTCAAATAGTCATTTTTTTTCTTTTTTGATCGTGTTGCTGCCGCAGGCGCAGTTTTGTTTTGTTGCTGCCGCAGTTGGTTTAATCAGGTCTGGGAAATCTGGCCAGGGTAGTTGACTGGGATTCGGTGATTGGAACATTAAAGATTCAGCATAAAACTCCCATTGTGGTTTTTCTTTTGACATTTTTATAAAATGTTGAATTAAATAAATACCCAAATTTTACTATTTAAATATCTGTTTCGGTACATAAATGGAATCTCAATATATTGAATTGTTACAACACATAGTTTGTAATGGCAAAGAACGTATAACACGTAATGGTAATGTTAAAAGTATTTTTGGCGCCACGCTTGAATGTGATCTTGTCGATGGATTCCCCCTTTTAACGACAAAAAAAATGTTTTGGAGAGGCATTGTCGAAGAGTTATCTTGGTTTTTACGTGGTTCTACTAATGTGCAAGAATTACGTGAAAAAAAAGTGCACATATGGGACGGTAATTCGGCAACTCGAAACTACGATGCAGGTCCCGTGTATGGATTTCAGTGGCGACATTTTGGCGCGGAATATACAGATTGTCACGCAGATTATACTGGAAAAGGCCACGACCAAATTGCGTCCATTCTACATTTATTAAAGTCAAACCCACAATCCCGCCGTATGGTATTATCTGCATGGTGTCCTGCACAACAAGAACAAATGTGTTTACCCCCGTGTCACGTTATGTATCAATTTTATGTAGAACACGATGAGCGCGTTTCGTGCATGATGACACAGCGTTCGGCCGATGTTTTTCTGGGTCTACCGTTTAACATTGCTTCGACGGCATTGCTAACACATTTGATTGCGAATCAAGTAGGTAGAAAACCAGGGAGATTATTAATTCAAGTAGGAGATGCGCATGTATACGAGGAGCATTACAACGCGTGTCAACAACAAATTGCCAAACAAATTATGGAAATGCCAACGATTCAAGTACTTCGTAAAAGTGAAAATTTACATTTCAATGTTGAAGATGTTGTTTTAATGAACTACAAATCCCATGGTCGATTGAAAGCTCCTATGAAAGCTTAATTATACGTATATTTTAAATTATTTTTCTGCGTTTAGTAGGTCTTTCTACGGTTTCTACTTTCTTGACTTCCTGTCGACAGTTTGCACACGTATCCGACTTGAAATACCACTCTTTTGCACATTCTGTGTGAAAAATATGTCCACATTTAAATTTACATATTGTATTTTCGTTTTCAAATTCTTCTATACAAATAGAACATTTTTCGCCCTTTAGGTCCATTTGGGTTTTTGTATTGGAGAGGTCAAATACCGACGTTGGACGACAGCCCATAAAAGATGTTGGGTCAACTGCTACATCCACGGTCAATATGGGTATACAGAAATCTGAACAATTGTGAAAGGCACGACGGGCAATTTTTTTCAAAGTGGATGGAAATGTCACGTCGCGTATAGCCGAATTTTCAAACGCGTTTGATGAAATGGTTGTAATTCCTTCGGGCAGATATAATTGTTTCATATTGAAACAATTTCGGAATGTTTTGTTTTTAAGTGTTTTCATTTTGGTTTGGTCAGCAAAATTCACTAAGGCTAAGAACTGACAATTTTGAAAGGCAGTTGATCCCATTGATTTAAATTGTGTTGCGTTTTCTAGTGACACACAATGTACACCTGAATATTTAAAAGCTCCGTCGTCTATGGAAATGAGCGGTTCACCAAATTTGATGAAAGTGATATTTCCAGCGTGTGCAAAAGCTTCTTTCCGAACGAATCGTACGTTTATTGCGTTTGTAACCGATTCGAGGTTTTTACACATGTAAAACGCACGATAATATACAACCTCAACATTGGGTATGTCCACATTTGTAAGACTTTTGCAGTGTGCGAATGCTTTTGGCCCTATAACGTGCACATTTTTCAGCTGTATATTGTCCAATTTAAGACAACCATTAAATGCACTTATTCCTATTTCGAATAGAGTGGATGGAATTGTCAATTTTTCCAGATTTATGCAATTCGCAAAGGCTTCCTCTTCAATTTTAGAGACGCCTTCTGGGATGATAACCGTGTTAAACCAGTTGCACGCACTAAAAGCTTTCGCTTTGATGACTTTAGTGCCATCTGGAATGCGTAGCGTAATATTTTGAACTTCATTCTTGTTTTGTGCTATGATTTCCATTTTTGAATACAAGTTGAAAAATTTAGAATAGACTTAAATATCTGGTTCTGAAATAATTTTGTGGACTTCGGAGGGCCACATGCCACGTGCATATAAATGATCGTATGCTGAGATTGAACCCATAACCCTGTTCCACTGGAGGTCTTTAAATGAAAACATGTCTTTAATTTCTCGTTTGTATATGTGGTACACGTGTCCAACTAGTCGTATTCTAAAATCGTTTGAATATCGTTGGTCACATAACCCGTGATACATGAGTCCGTCTTTGCAAACAATACGAAGTAACATTTTTTTCAATATAAAGTCTATATATAGGTTTTTTGTTGTTTAGAATAGACTTTTCACATATGTAGCAAATAAGTTTTGAATATAATGGTTGATGAAATATAATCAAACAAAAAAAAATGTCGTATTCTTTACCTAAATTTACAATGCTCAACTTTCGCAGTCAAGGTGATATCACTCTTAGTGAATCTCAACGTATGAATAATTCTACGGGGAAGCAAGAAACTTTCAATGACCTTAGCAATGATGCTGGCTATGCGTACAAGCTTATGACGCCCCCTTGCGTCGCTGAATGGCCTCATATTGGTGAGGGAGGAAATTTTATGAAATCGAAATTTTCTAAAACTGAATCAACTTCTAATATCATGGCAACCCTATTGAAAACCGGTGGTTCTGAAGAGCATCAAAGTGAGCGTGATGATTTTTTCGCTCGTATGTGTGAATTGAATAAGTCTGCATTGGATCAAATGTACGACAAAGATATTGGAGGTGCTGCTGCAGCTGCCCGCAGTAAGGCATCGCGTTACTACAAGAGTAAAACTCCTGAAGAACAGGAGGCAAAGGCACGTGAATCTTTCCATAAAGGCGCTATGATTCCATTGAAAACTAAAGATGGAGTTGAAAAAATTACTATCAAATGTCGTGCTTTCAATAAAGATGGTTCTGCTCGTCCTGTTCGTTACGTCCACACTGCGGGTGGTCAATACGAGGAAATGAAGGAGACGCCTGAAGTGTACAACGGTGCGCTTCTTTCCATGGTATTTACGATGCGTCCTTATTGCATGAGCAAAGACAAGTATGGGATTACGTATACTTTGACACCAGACATTGTTGTTTATGCGACTGGAACTGCTGGTCGTTCCAGTATTCCCATAGATGTCATCGAAACGCCTAACCGTGAGTACAAATTTAATACTACGGAAGGTAAAGAAGGTAAATTCTATGTCAATGTTACGGATGTTGAAAACCGTCGCTTTACGACTCGCATCCAAGAAACTGAATTGGAATGGAATGATCTTCAGTCTGGTACTCTTGGTAAGTTTTCTGGGGTGACTCCAGCAACTGCAAAATTTACAGGTACTTTGAAAGAAGATACATCAAACCCTGCCTCTGTCGCAATGTTCGATTATTATGCAAAACTGGTCGAAGACGGAGTTCAGCACTGTCTCAACGACTCCAATTTGTTAAAAAAAGCTAAGGAAGAGCTTGCCGAAAACGCCAAAGAGGTTTCCGCCGATACTGGTGAATCGTATGAATCTACTTTTCGTACTATGGTAGATGATATCTTCAACTCACCTGTAGTCAAAAAAGAAGACAATGATTACCGCCAATTGAAAATTACTCAACGTCAATATCCTTATAACGATGAAGAGACTCCAAATGTGATTCCGCTTCAAGATGTAGAAGGCAATGACGTGACGGAAACGATTGAACTGCAACGTGGAGCTAAAATTGCACCTGTTATCCGTCCATCGTTTTATTTTATGCCAGACGGTGGATTTGGTCTTAAATTCGAGGTTTCTTTGCAACACGGAATCAAAGTCCATTCAAATCCCGATGCTATCGAGTCTGGCGGAGGCGGTGTTTTGTACGAAGTTTCGAAACGTTCTGCAGACGACTCTGCAGATGTTCGTTCGCCAAAACGTGCACGCACTGAATAAAACAAGAATAAATCTAATAAAACAATAATAATAAAACAATAATAATAAAACAATAACAAAAGAAAATCATAATTGACTATAAATTGTATGTAATTGTTTGTAATGTTGGTTTCCGAAAATGACAATCGTTTTGCGAAGCAATTGAAGACTCTGGAAGAAGGTGTTACAACTTTGGATAACCGTGTTGCTGCGCTCGATGACAAAGTTACACATGTTATTCAGATGAATTCAGAGTTAATGATCCAAACGAATGAAAATTACCGAGATATCCGCAGTACAATGGACGAACATCGTACGGAACTTAAAAAACAAATTACACAAATCCGTGGTCGTTACAGTACACGTTGTCAATTGATAGGATTTGGTGTAGGTCTATCGGCGTGGACTTTATTTATGGCTTGGGTTATGTGGGCTTAGTCCATTTTCCAATGAGTAGTTTGTTGTTCTAGGTTTGGATATGCTGAATCAATATAAACCATGTATTCAGCCAGACCACATGCGTTTTTTCCACGTTCAAGATATAAATATCCATCTTCGCCCCAATCAGGTCCCCATGAATTTTTTATGATCCATGCGTCATTCGTATATCCAACGATTGTAACAGCATGGTCGATATCATTAGAACACATATCTGCGGTAAATACGCCTCCTGTATAATCATTCATATTTTTCGAGTCTATTCCAATGGAGACGGGTCCGAAATGATGTAAAATATAGGGTATCTGATGTTCTGCTCTCGAGTTCTCATCAATCATGAGAACTTTGTAATCTGCTACTGACACGTGAGTCCATAATTTTCTGGGACATGTTTTGTAAATGCCTATGAATGGATAATTTATATCCAAATCGACGGGATGATTTTTTGCATATTCAAATACGTATTCCATAAGACCACCATCACAGCCAGCGTCTGGTTGGTCATATCCCGATGTACAATCCATCAAGTTTTGAGCAGATAATGATTTAGGATTTCCATTTTTTTGGGACCAAAATTCAAGTACTGTGGCGGATGCAAATGCAAAACACCCTCCACAAAGTTTTTGATCTTTGACTGGTGTTACGAAAGAGCGGGGTTTTCTTAAATCTATCGGTGGGTAATTGTTAATATAAAGTTTGTGAACATGTTTGTTTTTATCTTTTCTTGGAAATGTCTTGTGGTGACCCGATACAAATGCACGATTATTTTTGATTTCGTGAATAAATTTATCTGAACGAGAAGTTAATCCAAATTGAATTGGTGTGCGGTTCTTGGATGTAAAAAGTTTTTGTTTGCGAAGTAAAAAATCAGAATGTGACGTGTAATTACGCTTATGTTTATGCATGAAGTCACATACCCACTTTTCGTGTTGTTGATTCGTACAATCTGAAGAATTAAACGCATTTGCTTGATAAAATAAAAATACAAATAAGAAGCACTTAATCATAATTATATTTGTCACACTACTCCTATTTATAGTAATGTTTTCTTCCGATTTTTCAGGCAAGTCTTTGGGAAAGCACACGCGTAAATTGAAAAAGATGTCTTATATGTTTGGCCCTCACTGTACACGTGAGGGTGAACGTATTTATTTTACAGGAGATAGACGTACTGTTGAACAAGATCCAAAACGTATTGAAATTAAACCCCATGCAACACCAGCATGGGTAATTGCCGATTATATGTTATCGAAAAGTCGTGGGGAACCGTTGACAGAGTACGAAGAGATGCTTATTTCCCAACCATTTGAATCTGAAGGATTACGTTGGTTGCGTGAATATTTGCGCGAGGCTTAAAAGTATTTGTTTAAATATTTTTTTGTTTTTTGCGAAGCTGTGTGTAGGTCATGTAAATTTTGAATTAGATACCATTTTCCTGTACAAACAAAAAAAATATTTTGTGCGTTGTTAAAAATGTCTGTGGGTGTTTCAGCAAATGTTTTTGATATATCAATGAAGTCATGTTGCAGTTGTTTTAATTTATTGTTGTGAAGACGGGTTGGTGGGGTCAATTCAAATCCAAGTTCGATTAATCTCATTTTAATATCATGAACACATCGGTCAATATCGTCCAACATGTGATGTAAGATATTTTGTTATATATAGTATTTAGAGTTAAAATATATTTATAATGTCGCTTTTCAAAAGTTATACTCCTAAAAATTTATATCTAAACACACTTCGTCTTGTCAATTCTTTGTTCCACCAACCTCCACGTATAAAATCATCACCTGCTTCGTATTTCAAGGAAGTTTTGAACATGCATGCTTTAATAAGAGAAGATTTGAATGGTGTACTCCAACCCACCCGTTCCGGGCAACCTCCAGCGAAAACAGTGACCGTAAAACAAATCCACGCTTCGTTAGTATCTACAGAACAACAACTATTTGGCAAATCGTCACCATTCGATGACGATTTACGTGGTTGTTGTTTGTATACGAACTATTTAGAAAAACAATTGTCCACTTCGTCGTCGTGTGTAATTATTTAATGCTGTTTCGTGCATAATGATGGACAAATTGTACAATCGTGTCTAAAGCAATTTGTTTTTCTTCCACGTGATTAATTTCATCAATAGTTACTGTTCCAGCGAATGGATTTGGAATACAAGAGTCTAATGTCAAGTCGTTTATTCTAATTTGTTCTTTAATATAAGTGAACAATTGGAATTTATCAATAGAATTGTCCGCTGCTATATCGGTGTCAGGTGTAATGACGCGTGTAACCCATCCTGTGTATGGAGTTTTTAAAGACGATTTGTGTTCTGTTTTTGTTCTTTTTTTTTCGCGTTTTGTTCTGGAACGTGATGACAATGAACGTTTTGTTCTTTTTTGAGCCACAAAATCGTCTGGAATAAACGGCAAAACAACTGATGTTGATTCTGTAAGTCGTACTAAAATCCTGTTGTCAGTTGGAATACTATGTATATTAATATTTCTGAAACAATGTGAATATAAACGTTTGGGCAATCCTATAAAAACGTTGTTTGAACCTAGTACTTTGTGATGATACACGTTTGTATCTCCTTCACGGGTCACAAAGACATGTTCCGGTGCGATTTGCGAACGAAGGTCTCTTGATTTGGTGGAACATGTTAATTTTATACCTGGATAAACAACTCTTTCATCAATGTTATCGTTTCTAGGAACTTTTTTATTGTACCATCGGCTGAAACTTTCTTGTGTTAAAGCTGGTAGGACAAACTCCATTTGATTTAAAATAGAATTTACATGTATATATAAAGTTACTTTAAAAAATTTGGATTTTGAACATTTGTTTCACATATGATAATCTGAAAATAATTATCAAAAATATTGTATAAACTTAGATGGAAGGTATACATATGGAGCCAGGAGCACTTTGGGGAAATAACCCACATTCCAAACCCCAAGACCAAAATATCAGAAGTGGCATTACTGATTATGTAGCAATTAACATTCCCCGTAACATGTTACGGCCTGCAGCGTCGAAATTTTCGGACGTCCGTCATGCAGATCCGAAGGCACGTTACGACGAAATTAATTTTCAAATGTTTATGAAGATGGTTTATGATACGATGAATTTGCCTGAGGATCTACTTCCTGGCGATTTATTTCCATATGTCGAATGTTGGCTTCAATGGATTCCAAAAACTACGTTGAAACATACCGCCGCATGTTATATTATACATGCGGTGTCCTACCATAAAGACGTCAAATTCGGCAATGCTCTCAGCAAAATGTTGTTTGAAAATTCCACTTTACACAACGATTCGATTGCTCGCAAATCGAATTCACGCAAAGTTGATCCACTTGCTGGGCTCAAACCCTATCAAAAATGGTCTCAAATCTCTGGCGTCGAGATGTATGTTCGTACAATTGCCGACCGATACTCCGGAACGCAACGTTTTACGTCAGAAATGGATTCCATCATTAATCCAAAACGTCCTCTTTCAGATTCGAGAAACCTCGCGAACCCAAAACATGTGTTTACACTTGACCGTGCATTAGAATTGATTCCAGACACGGCGGACCCCAAGTTTAAAGAACGCGGTGCCTACACGGGTGATTCCACTTCACATGCTCCTGTGGATACACTCGAGTTCCCCACTGCTGAGCACGTCATTCGTTTAACACCCAATGGTGTGCATCCGAAAACATTTTGCGGAAAATATTTGCCAGATCACCAAAGCTGGATGGAAGCGCAACGCGCAATTCCACAAAACAAAGTATTGGACGATGATTACGATCCAAATTGTGAGACAGAATACGATATTCGAACTTCTGCTGATATCGAAAGAGACCGTCTCACAGGCCTAGCGGATCGTTCAGCTTTTACTTCACTTGAATATCAGGCGAAAGTTAGATATTCTAAGAATTGTGCTCCTATTGAACACGTCCCAGAAATATTCCAAGAAAAATACAGAGAACATCAACAATGGGCTATTCATGCAATGAAAACACAATGTCTGGACCCCGACGCTGCTATTTCCGAAGTTGTCTCCAAAATGTTAACGTGGCGCTCAACTTCGAAATGCAAAACTGTTCACCATGCTATTAAAGACCCATCTTTGTCAGTCTTCGCAAATCGTTATCTGGTTCTTTTGGAAGGTTATGAACAATATTATTTGATTTCTACCGCACACAGAATGTTGTACCTTATTCAACATGCCAGATATGACGCATTTCGTCGCGACTTTGGGCTCCATTTAAATTGTTTCCAAGCGGGAGATGGTGCCACTTCCAAGTCGTTCCTGTTCTTGTTGATGGAAAAGATGTCGATTGATGGAACTATGGAAGTGTTGACGTACCAAACTGGGAAATCTGACGCTGTCGATGGCAATCGTAATGACGTTGTTACCGTGTGTCACGAAGCACCACCAGGAATGTTTCGTTCGGCGAAGAATCCCAACGCTGATTCATCACAAGAAGCTATGTTTAAAGAAAAACTGACCTCTCAACGCGTCACCTGTAAAACTTGGTGTCAAGACGAAGGAACTGGAAAACGTTCTTCGCGTATCACCAAATCTGAATGCGTTGGTGTTTGGATGGGCGCTACCAACGACGCCAAAGGAGACGTCGAAGAAGCTCTACAAACACGCTTCTTCTGGGGAAATTTCGAACAACAACAACGACGCGGGCGCGACATTGACGATTGCATGAACGGTGAACGCATGATGTCCACAGAAGACAAAGCACATCGCAAAATTTTGTTTGAAGAAGGAAAAGAAGAACAGTTTCGTGTTATGCTTGTTGAAAAGGCCATTTGGACAAAAGTGATCAAAGATGTTGACGCAACCGCCAGCAACATTCTTGTTCCGCGTTTCAAGTCTAAGATGTCGAAGAACTCCATTATTCGCCCAGGACCACGCGATTGGGAACGTGTGAAACTCTTCGCACGCAACCAAGCGATTGTCACAGCCATCGAAACGGTTTGTAATTTACCAGGTGGGAAACATTACGGAAAGCCTTTTGTGGAGGAAATGATTCCAGATTTGGAACCGTACCTCAAAGTGACGGAGGAAATGGTCCTTTTTACATTGACATTGTTCGCAGATCAATTCCGTTCACCCGTTGAGCACAAAATTATGAACACCATTTGGACAATGGAAAAAACAATGCCAATATTTGGTAACCCTACCAGTTCTGAAGAAGCATCATTCGACTACGTCAAATTACCAAAACTGCGCCAACTCGCCAGAAAAATTTGTTCACGGATTCCACTCGAAAAAGGAAGACCCTCCCCAAACAATATCGAAGATTTTTTACTTAAAATGACCAAACATTCGTTCAAAAGTAAAAAATTTATACCAACACCAGTTGGTTCACAACCATCCAACAATAAATTGTCCGTCGTAGACACACGGTCAAGAGCTCGCAAATACGATTCATGCGTTATTAATAACGAAGGGGTATTCATACACGTTGCTCATCTCGTTGCACATAGTTCAGGTGGCACAGATAGTGTTTATGAAACCGTTTCAAGCGAAACACACAAACATTCTGACGAAAAACGTATCATATCAGCCTCACCCCTTAATTCGAAATGGTTTCACGTGTTTAAAGTTATCGAACGCAAACCGGGTGGTAGAGAACTTATATACAAAAACGTACTCGCAAATTCAACGACTTCAAGATTTATCACAGGAACGAAAGAAAATGCCACAGCAACAAGAACAAAGGGCGGGTATAAAATCGAATGCGATATTGATAGACATGTTGCCGATAAATGGTCTATCAAGATCGGCAAACCATGCGAAACACCCATGCAATCCGTTCAACGACTTGTTGCATCCGACTCAAATCACAGAATCAAATACCCAGAAGATTTAATAGGACACAGAATATCTTCAGAATCAGAGGAAGAAGAGGAAGAAGAAATCGTTGGCAATAAGCGTCAACGTGATGAACTATTATCATCTAGTCAAAATAAAAAAAATAAAACTATTTAAATCCAATAAAAAAGATTCGTTTTAATATAACTTTAATAGGGAATCATAAATAATGTGTGGGATTATAGCTGTCATACAAGGAGATTCTATGAGAACAATGTTACCACTTTATAGACGCGGTCCAGACGAACAAGGTACATTTGTCGACAACGATGTGTACATGGGACATACACGTCTATCAATTGTCCATCCAGAAGCTGGACCCCAACCTATACTTTACCAAAATTGGGTAGTCACAATGAACGGTGAAATTTATAATTCTAACGCGAAAAAAAATGAAACAGATTGTTTCATAGTACCGAAATTACTAGCCAGGTATGGCACGGATTGCGTCAACAGACTTGACGGAATCTTTTCGTTCATTGCATACAATCGCGACACCAAAAGAATCATCGTTGCGCGTGACGCCATTGGAGTCACGCCACTATATTGGTCACAAGGTAATGGCATTACGTTTGCGTCTTTACTAGCAGCCATGCCAGACAACGAACCCGTACAAATTGTACCACCAGGACACATCGCATCATTCAAAGTCGGCGAACTTCCAATATTTTCACAATGGCGAATTCCATACAATAGGGAATTTAATTGGAACAAACCAAAGGGCGACATAGTAGAATTGATGACACAAGCCGTTTCCAAAAGATTGATGGGAGATGTCCCTTGGGGTGTTTTATTATCCGGAGGTCTCGATTCCACGATCGTAGCTTCACTCGCAGTCAAATTAGCACCCAAATTAAGACCCGACTATCCCGTCGTTCATACGTTCTGCATTGGTCTCACAGATTCACCCGATGTTAAATGGGCCAAAAAAGTTGCCGCACAACTCGGCACTCATCACACATCCGTCGAATACACGGTAGAAGAAGGAATACAATCCATTCCCGAAGTCATCAAAGCAGTGGAAACCTACGACGTGACGACGGTGCGCGCATCTACACCCATGTGGTTACTCGGTAAAGCGTTAAAAGCACGCGGGATTAAAATGGTACTTTCAGGAGAAGGTTCCGACGAATTATTTGCAGGTTATTTGTACAACTTGTATTGTCCAAACGAAACAAAAATGATTCAGGAATGTATTTTAAAAATGAATCAATTACATGCGTACGATTGTCAGCGTGCCAATAAATCGATGGGTGATTGGGGCGTAGAAACACGAGTACCATTCTTGGACAAAGACGTCGTCAATTTCGCCATGAACTCGTTGCCACCCGTGTACAAACTCTCTGGCACACATCCAGATGGCAAAAAAGCCGAAAAATGGTGGTTGCGCAAAGCCTTCAGAGGAATTGTACCACAATGTGTGATAAATCGTACTAAAGCTCAATTTTCAGATGCTGTTGGGAACAGGTGGATTGAGAGTCTTCTTGTAGAAGCAAAGAAACACAGGTCAGACGCCACATTTGAATACAATACACCGACGACTGACGAAGCATATTGGTACAGAAAAATATTTAAACAATTTTTTCCACAAAAAGACGCCGAAAAAACAGTATTGTATACTGGGAAATCAATCGCATGTTCAACGTCCTCTGCAAGCGAATGGAACGAAAATTTCCAAAAATATTTAGATCCTTCTGGAGAAGTAATCCATGCGATTAACAATGGTTCATAGTATATAATATTTAATTCTTTTTTGTAAATATGCAACATCCCACGACAGGAAAACAAATATGGATCCAACATATTCGTGAAATTTTGGCAACTGGTTCACCATTTTGTTATAAAGCAATTACAGAGAATAAAATATTCTTATTATTCGCCGCAGACACGTTCAGAAGATGCGGACACGAAGTCACCATTGATATAGTACCAACTCAATATAGCATTTCGTGTCTTATTCTAACGATACTTCCCAAAAAAACATTTATTGAATTTACGCTACGACGCAATGACGAACCACAAGAAATAATTAGTCAAATAATAAAATCAAATTGTACAAAAGTGTCTTTAAGAGGTTGTGGAACAGTCATACAGTCACTCTTCGAAATAATGAACTGGGCACTGCACAATGGGTGGTACACAGATAGCACGGTTATAAGCACTCTTACACATCAAACAGAATCAAGCAAACAACGTAACACGACATTAAATATCGTCATAAGAAAGGGGTAGTAAAACAGAAATTAGATACTATATAAGTATTATTTTTTTTTTTAAATGTCAGTAGCTAAGAATTTAAATATCGCCAGAGCAGCTTTTGCAACTCTCTCAGCCGCACTCGCACTGATTACATTAATTACCTTTGGGGCAGATATGGACTCGGCACATTTTCCAGGTGCAACATTAGTCCTCGATACATACACTGAAACAGAAAATCCAGACCTAGCAGGTCAACTCAAACAGGTCTTTGGTGGATTCCAAATAAAAATGCCCGATACATGCACTAACTTTGTTGGACCAACCGAATTACTAACAAGTGGAATGCCCGCAACTACGCCATGTGACTACTACAAAGAATCAGAGAAAGCATTTTACCCACTCACAAAATCCGAAAACTCAGATGTTACAAACGCAAAATACAGAGGTTGGGTAGTCGCACCATCTTGCACCAAGACACACGATACGGGAGATTGTGCACCATTCGGTTACATGGGTCCGCTTTCAGCTCTAGGAGCCGCAACATTCGGTATTTTCGCAATTCGCGCAATATTATTTGGCGCACACACTTGTGTAATGTTACTGTCGGATAACCTTTCTTTGCAAACGGCCATTGCTTCTAAAGGAAAACAACGCGCCTTCCTCGGACTCAACATCTTCTGGATGATCATTTCATTCTCACTCTTCGTATGGGCAGCAGTCGCATGGCAAGGAATGTGTGATAAAATTGACACAGGCCTCGGACGTATCGTCAAAGATGGCTCAGGTGAAGTACAAGCATGTGCAACTGCATACTGCAACATATCATTCGGTGGTTTCTTCGCCTCATATGCAGTTGCCCTCCTCTGGTTCAGAATTCCTAACATTCTCATTTGGGCAGGAATTGTCGATGGACCAGACAACAAATACAAACAACTTAATGACGAAGACGAAGACGAGTAAATCATAACGTTTTTTGTATCTCTAAATGTACCTTTAAAATATCTTCTAAATTTTTACTCAAATCGTTTGTCAAACGTGTAATCTCAAATCCATTTTCATTGTAATAAAGACGAACCATAGACGAGTGTTTCTTCGACACTTCAGGAATTGTTGTTGCCATCATCCAAACATTTTTATGATATCCTTGTAACAATTCCATACCACTACCAACCCGTACACAAGACAATCCATCGTGATCATGATACAAACACACACAAGCATCCATATGTGGCAAAAAAGAAGCAGACAAATGTTCAACAACGGGATGTTGACACGCAACCCACAAAGATATCGATACAGGCATTTCAATATGCCAATGCAATTTACATATCGTTCCTGGAGTAGCATCAAACTCCAAATCATATAAAGCCAAAAAATCACGCGTCATCTCAGGATTCATAGTACTCAACAACATAATATGAACCTCCATCTTTAAGACAAACGAAACCCATTTTATACTTAAAACCGTAACATCGGACCACTCACACTTTGTAAAAAAAGGTCTTGCGCCATAAACTCATACTTATCCAACGCATATGCCAAATACCACGGTGTAATACCCCATTCTTTCAAAACGTGAATATAAATGCTACGTCCCTCCGTCAATATAGCAGGGTTACCAGTCAATATACATATTTTTTTTTTACATTGTTTAACCACACCAAACATATGGCGTAATTTTTGAAAACGTTCATGTCCTCCAGCATGATAAATCGCAAGTGCTTGCATAAAATCATCACCTTCATATTGTGCCTTCAAATAATCAACAGAATGTGTTAACATTGACTCATAAGGTTGTAAAGTCCTATCCCAGTCAAAGACAAACGCAGATACTTGTGGCGAACGCGCCATATTCTCAACATGTTCAAAAAAATCAACACCACTCTCAAGTTTTATACCAGACATTGGATCGTAATGATGATGTTGAGAATACAAAGAAGATATTTTCTGGACAGAAGCACTCTCATTTGATATGAAATTTTTAAAAGCCTCATTGTCCACAGAATGAGACTGGAAGTGTTTATCACAAAACACTTTATTATAAATAATATATGGACATCGGGAATTTACATCACGATTATGCCAACTATTGTCATAAAAATAAACAAACATTTACCGTATATATACGACAACAATTATGTTTATATGGAATTTTCACAACAAGGTGAAACTAAAGAACATGTCCCAAAGAACACAACAGCCGCCGTAGACGATGGCGAATATTGGGAAGATTTTAATTTCGAAGTCTCAGAGGGTAAAAAATGGAAAAAAAAAAGAAAGAAAAAGAAGAAAAAGAAGAAAAAGAAGAAAAAGAAGAAAAAGAAGAAAAAGAAGAAAAAGAAGAAAAAGAAGAAAAAGAAGAAAAAGAAGAAAAAGAAGAACCATCATAAAAAGAACCATCATAAAAAGAAGGCGAAGAAACACCACAAGAAAGCTAAAAAGCATCACAAGAAAGCTAAACAACATAAGAAACATCACAAAAAAGCAGCCAAACATCACAAAAAAGCAGCCAAACATCACAAAAAAGCAGCCA
>Ga0206126_10000518_pt1 | contig 50857 bp, 47 predicted proteins | sample Helgoland_Spring_5_FD_148621 | JGI IMG/M metagenome (GOLD analysis project Ga0206126, IMG submission 148621) | Pelagic subsurface seawater microbial communities from Kabeltonne, Helgoland, North Sea - Helgoland_Spring_Bloom_20160412_1 | ecosystem: Environmental > Aquatic > Marine > Epipelagic ...
GGGTAAAATGATGGGTCGATCGGCGCATTACTTCCCACTTTTCGAAGAGGCGTTGGACCGGCACAACCTACCGCTGGAACTCAAATACCTCCCCGTTCTTGAGAGTGGATTAAACCCTTTGGCACGCAGCGGAGCCGGGGCTACAGGGCTTTGGCAGTTTATGTACGCCACCGGCAGCAGCCAAAACCTGGCCATCAACAGTTGGGTGGACGAGCGCCGTGACCCGCATGCTTCCACAGAGGCTGCATGTCGGTTTCTCAAGCGCCTTCACAAGATGTATGACGGGGATTGGCATTTGGCATTGGCCGCATACAATGCGGGCTCCGGCAACGTCAATAAGGCCATTCGACGATCGGGGTCGCGTGACTTTTGGAAAGTGCGCCGGTTTTTGCCCCGGGAGACAGCCAAGTATGTGCCCTCCTTGATTGCATTGGTTTACCTCTTCGAACACCCCATGGATGCCGGACTTGTTCCGAGCGATCCATTGGCGCCGAGGTTTGCTCTGGATACCTTGATGCTTCGGCGAAATGTGCGGTTCGATCAAGTGGCCCGGGCGATGGGTCGGCCGGAGTCAGAGGTGGCACAGTTGAATCCCCAGTACCGCAAAGCATTGATTCCAGGAGAGATCGATGGAGGATGGCCTTTGGTGCTTTATGTTGATGACATTGGGCCGTTTTTGGATGCGCTGCCTGAAGCATTAGAGTGGGAGGCCGACAAGACCCCCAAAGTGAACTTTGAGCCAGAGGTCTCCGTGTATCGTGTGCGTTCAGGTGATGTTTTGGGGTCGATTGCACGGAAGCACGGAGTGAGTGTGAGGGAGTTGCGGTCATGGAATGGACTCAGGGGCGACATGATTCGGGTCGGGCAAAAACTATACATCCATGCAGACCCCCGGTAACCCTACGTTTTCGATGATGAAGGAACGTTTGACTTTAGTGTGTTGTGCGGCATCGATGGCCTTGCTTTTTCTGGGGTGCGGAGGGCCGACGGCGCCGCAAACCAAAGCGGAGCGTTATGCGCTGCTACCGGGTAAACTGGGCCCAAGTGGAGAGGTTGTTATGGTGGTGTCCAAGCCGATGTGGGAACGCGGCCTTGGCGCTGTGGTGGACAGTTTGTTTGCCAATCCTGTGCGCGTTTTGCCCCAATTCGAGCCCAGGTTCGACGTGTTGAGGTTGGACCCCGAGGAGTTTGATCGCTTTTGGAAGCCTCACCGGAACTTGGTCATCTTCGACATTGCTGACCGCATTGACACCCAAGAACCGAAATTGACGGTCTATCGAAACCGCTATGCAAAGGGTCAGATTTATGCTGAAGTGAAGGCCAAGAATGTGGCAGGTGCGATTGAGGCCCTGAGCAGTGCAGATGGGGGGTTGATGCTGGCCGATATGTTGGAGGCAGAAGAGGCCAAGCGATATGGTGACTTGGTGGCATTGGACAGGAACACCACTTTAGAAGCGGAATTGAGGAGCAAGCACGGTTTGGCTGCAGTGTTGCCTCGGGACGCCAGAATGGTGTCAAGTTCAGGCGGGTTTTGTTGGATTGATCGGTCTTTGACACGCATGAAGGGCGGGCGAAATCACGATGTCCAGATGGGTATTGTGGTGCACAGATCGCCCTATCATGGGCCAGAAGACTTTTCTATGGAGCGGATGTTGGCTAGGAGGGACTCGCTGTTTCAAGAGCGTGTGTCCAGCCCCAACGAGAACAGCTACATGACCACGGAGTACCGGTTGCCGCCACTGTATGAGGAGGTGGCTTTTCGGGGAGGGTTCGCAGCCACTATGAGGGGATTGTGGCGAATGGAAGGCGACTTTATGGGAGGGCCATGGACGTCCATTGCTTGGGTAGACGCAGACCGCGGCCAGTTGGTGACCATCGATGGTTATGTCTACGCACCCTATTTCGGAAAACGTGAGTATTTGCGGGAGTTAGAGGCCACCGTCCGTTCCTTTGCGCCCATCAAACAATAGACCCTTATGAAGCACATCATTCATTACACATTGAGGGCCGACGGTCCAGAAGGTGAAATCATCGAGGCGACAGTTCCCGAGGAGCCGTTTGCATTTATTGAAGGTGCTGAGGAAGTGCTGGATGAGCTGGAAGCCGCAGTGTCCGCTGCAGAAGTTGGAGCCCGTTTCGAACTGCTTGTTCCGTTTGACAAAGCATATGGCCCGGAAATGGAGGGCGCTTTTGCGGTGCTTCCCAAAGAGCAGTTCGTAGACGATGAGGGGCTCGACGAGAGCGTCATGGCAGAGGGCGAAGTCGTGGTGATGCGCGATGACGAAGGCGACGAAGTACACGGTGTGGTGATTGGCGTCACTGAGGAAGAGGTCGAAGTGGATTTCAACCACCCTTTAGCAGGCATTGATCTTCACTTTTCGGTACAGGTCATGTCCCGTGAGGCGGAGTAATGGCCTCAAGGCTATATTCGGATCGTATACCCTGACTCAGTGAGCAGTACGCGCAAACCAAGACGCAGCAAAGCCCATGACTTCTCCGCACTTTCCACGTCAGTGGGGGTGGCGCTGACGTTGGCACTGTGGGGCGCTTTGGTGGCAGGAACACTGTTGGTTCAAGACCTCAAAGCAGATTGGATGTCTTCCATGCGCGTGGAGTTGGTCCTGGCTGAACCACCCATTGATGAGGGCGCTGCGGACCAGTGGGTTCAGCTGATGCAGTCAGAAGAAGCGGTGACGGAGGCTGTTTATGTAGACCCTGCTTCTGCGGCGCGCGAGCTTGAATCTGAGTTGGGTGAGCCGTTCATGGATTTTTTGGGTGCCTCACCTTTGCCCGCTGTTTTGGAGTTGACCCTGTCTTCTGATTGGATGGGAGAACAGGGTCTGAATGGGTTGACCCAAAGGGAAGCTGAATGGCTCGAAATGCCGGGTGTGACTCGGGTAGAATACCCCAGAGCCTTGTTGGCTCAGTTGGATCGGGGCTTTCAAGAGTGGTCTTATCCTGGTTTTTTGTTGGTGGCGGTGTTGATGGCCATCGTGGTGGCACAGATCATGAACGTGGTCAGGTTGAGTGTGTTTGGACGCCGGTTCTTGATTCGCAGTATGGAGCTTGTGGGAGCGCCACCGCACCGAATCCGACGCCCATTCATTGCTGAGGCCATGGGATATGGGGCTGTAGGGGCGCTCCTAGGGTATGCTGGCGTGGTGGGTGTCCTTGTAGGCGCCCGATCCTTTCTTCCAGGCGTTTTAGATACGTGGAGTGCGACGGAATTGGGCATCATATTGGCCAGTCAATTGACGTTGGGCCTTGTGCTCACAGGGTTCAGCGCACGCTGGGCTGTAGGCCGATATTTTGGAGCGCGACTGGACAAACTGGTATAGGTCGAGGACTTGACTGTCGAAGCACCTCCAAAGAGGACTTATTTTCGCACACATGAGCACGTCGACCAACCTTCACGAAGGACGCAACGCATTTCCCTTTGAGCGCCGCAATTACATGTTCTTCTTGTTGGGCATAGCGTTTTTGGTGATCGGCTATTTGCTCATGAGCGGCGGTGGTGTTGAGGACCCCAATGAATTCTCTGAGGAGATTTTCAGTGCCCGACGCATTACAATTGCGCCATTGACGGTGATGGCGGGATATGGGATCATTTTCTACAGCATTCTCAAGCGATTCCCCGCTGAGAAAGAAGGGGCTTAATGGAAATTTGGGAGGCCATCCTGTTGGGAGTGGTCCAAGGCTTAACCGAATTTTTACCGGTAAGCAGTTCTGGACACTTGGAATTGGGCAAAGCTATTCTTGGCATTCAGGATGCGGGCCTTGCATTTAGTGTTGTGGTGCATGGCGCGACTGCACTCAGCACGATTGTTGTGTTCAGGAAAGACATTTTAAGGCTGGTGATGGATTTGCCGGGTGCCTCCGTCGAGGGTACAGAAGCGCGGACTTTCGCTGCTTATGTCTTGCTGTCGATGGTGCCTCTGGCGGTGGTTTACGTAGGGTTTATGGACGACCTGGAGGCGCGCCTTGATGGTCATATAGAAGCTGTGGGCGCGGCGTTGATGGTGACAGGCGGTTTGCTTTTCTGGGCCCACCGTAGCGGTCGGCGCGGAGGCCGTTTAGGATGGTTGTCGGTGTTCTTGATTGGCTGTGCTCAGGCAGTGGCTGTATTGCCTGGAATCAGCCGAAGTGGCGCGACCATTTCTGCGGCACTCCTTATTGGAATTGACCGCAGTGAAGCAGCGCGGTTTAGTTTTTTGATGGTGCTCCCGCCGATTTTGGGCGCAACGGCATTGGAAGTGGTGGACTTGATCCGCGAGCCGGCCTTGCTGTCGTCTGTATCGGCCACGGCGCTTTTCGCTGCGGCCCTGGCCGCCTTTTTCAGTGGCCTGTGGGCCTGCCAAACCATGATCAACCTGGTCAAGCGCAATGGGTTCCTAGGCTTCGCTATTTATTGCGCACTGATTGGGGCCATAGCTTTGGGCCTTTCATGTATTTGATGTCTGCTATGCCACGTACCCTTTGGATATTCTTGACTGTTGCAGTGGCCTTGACCTCTTGTAATCCCAAAGTTCAGTTTTCAGAGCCTATGCCCCCCGGACGTTTGAACCTACCGAACATTCCCAAGGCGATGCGTGGGGTGATCTATGATGGCGACAGTGGTGACCGTTGGGAGATGAAGAAGGACACCTTGTTGATGGGCGATGAGGTCTTGGTCAATGGTGAAGACTTCCTGCTGCGCCGGATGGCGGGACACATCATCCTCAACAAGCCTGTGGTTGAGACGGGCCATTGGGAAGTGATCCCCATTCGGACGACCAAGGACAGCATGTTCTTGGGTTATTTTGATGATGAAGAGACGTTCCTCAGGCGCATGGCCACCTTGTTGGAAACAGCTCCAGAACCCCTGCGTTCCGAGGGTACTCCAGGATATGCATACAGCTTGTTGAGCCCTTCTGCGAAAGGCTTTAAGACGATACTGAAAGAGCGCCTTTACTCGGAAGATGAGGACGGCGCCCCCTTGCCCAAAGGCGGGGAGGTCAGGCCATAAGTCCAGCCACTGCCTTCCAATTGATGCGGCTTAGAACTGCAGTGACATAGTCTGTGCGCCTGTTTTGGTAGTTTAAATAGTAGGCGTGTTCCCAAACATCGATGCCCAGAATGGGCCGGCCTTGGACGTCACTTTCGACAATGCCCGTCATGAGCGGGTTGTCCTGATTGGGAGTGGAGGCGACAAAAAGCCTGTCTGGCTCGTTGGCATCTTGAACGAGCCAAGCCCATCCTGACCCAAACCGGGTTCCAGCAGCTTTGGTGAGGGCCTCTAGCATGGCTTCGTGGCCTCCAAACGATGTTTGTATGCGTTCGGCAAGCAGGTCGGCTTTGTCATTGTGGGCCTCGGCAGGGGAGAGCACCTTCCAGAAGAGGGCGTGGTTGAAGTGTCCTCCTCCGTTATTGCGCAGTCCGGTGTCGGATGCGGTCAACGCGGCCAGAACAGCTTCTAATGACTGACCCGAAAGGGGGTGGTTGGTCAATGCGGCATTGAGTTTGCGCACGTAACCGGCGTGGTGCTTGCCGTGGTGGATGCGCATGGTCTCCTGGTCTACGGCAGGTTCGAGGGCATCAAAGGCAAAACCGAGCTCGGGCAGGGTGAATCCCGATGTGCTGTTATCGGCAGACGGCTCAGTGGGACCGGGAGCCCTTCCGCAACCGAGGAGCGTGGAAACGAGCGGGGTGGCGATCACACCGACTCCGGCGATGCTTCCAACCTTGAGAAAGGTGCGTTTGTCCATGGTGTTGGCTTTGAGGGGACAAATTGGGTCACCCGTGTCATAATGAAACCCCTGCTGTTCACGTTGGTTCAACGTTGGCCTGTGGACCGTGAATCAGGCACCTAATTTCATCGGGTTGAAATCACATTTTGATTGGGTTCAGTAAACGAACATCAGAACGCTCCTCCTGAGCATGACAAGGGCCGCTCCAAAGGGAGGGGATTCGGCACGCGCTGGCGTGTTGTACTGTCTTTGGGTGTTGCGATGGTGTTGGCGCTGACGGCGGTGATTTGGTATCAGGCCCGCGGCTTGGAAGAGCGTGTTTTGGAGGCGATTCAGCCGCACTTGCTTACGGATGTTCAGGTTGGTTCTGTGGCCCTGACGGTATGGGACAGTTGGCCCAATGTCGAGGTCGTCTTGGGCAATGTTTGGATCGAGGACGCCGTGGAAGAGGGCAAGGCCTTTGTGGAATTGAAGACACTCGGTGTGGTGTTTGCTTGGCAGCCTTTGCTTTTTGGTCGGCTTGAGTTGGCGGAGGTGGAGGCAAAGGGGGGCAGGATCAATGTAAAGCGGTACCCTGATGGGCGGGAGAATTGGCAGTTTTGGAAATTGGGAGATGATGCCGAGGGGGTGGATTGGACGGTCGGTTCCCTTGCGCTCAATGGGGTACAATTGGATGGCGAATGGTGGTCTGAGGGCCATGATGACCCGGTATTGTGGTCGGCGCTGTGCCGTTCGATATCGCTGGATTTGACGGAGGGCAATGATCAGGACTGGATATTGCAAGGGCCGGTTGTGTTGGGCGATTCGGAACTTCTCGCTGGAGGAGAAACCTGGTTGGATGTCGTGAACCTGGAAGCTGCTGTCAACATGACTTTGGAAGGGGCGGATGTTGCGGTGTCCCTATCGGATGCTCAGGCGCGGACGGAACAGGGGTCGTTGGATTTTAAGGCTGTTCTGGGCAGTGATGATGGTTTCTCACTGGCGCTGCTGTGCCAGGGTGCGCAAGGGGCAACGTTGTTGTCTTTGGTGCCGCCAGGGCTGATCCAAGAGGTGCAGGATTTGCCGGAGGTTTCTGGAGCTGCAGATGTTGAGGTGTTGGTTGGTTCAGGGCGGCTTCCCGGTGGATGGGCTGGACCGACCGACAGTGATTGGACCGAGGATTGGGCGGTTCGTATTGCTCCACAATCTTTAGTGGTAGGGTGGAAGGGATTGCCGGCAAAACTGAATGGGGGTGAGTTGGTGGCCTGTTCTCAAAAGAATACGTGGAGCCTGGTATTTGATGAGGTTATCGGCCAAGCGGCAGACGGCGAATTCCGTTGTTCAGGTAGCTGGTCTTCTGGTAACGGTGTCGATGACTTGGTGATCCGCGGAGAAATGGTCGCCCGCCCAGAGGGAGTGATGTCATGGCTAGGTGAAGAAGCTGCGCTGCCGGACGGCTGGAAATTGAAGCCGGGAGGAGTGTTGCGTGCTGAGGGAAACATAGCAGCTTCGCGAAGTCAGCAACAGCCTTGGTCATGGAGCCAAGGAACATTTGAAGCCACAATAACGGATGTGGGGTTGGTTTTTCAGGCTGATCAAGCGGGGGCTGCTCCCCCCTTGAATGTGGGAGAGGCTCGGGTGATGGCCACTCCAAAAGAATGGGAATTGTACTTAGGCCAAATCAGGGGGTGGGGCGTCGCAGGCGATGTCAACGTCAGTCAGCCGTCAGGTGTTGATGTCATTCAGGTGGCAGCCCAGGCCTCTTCTTGCGACCTCACTGAACTCCTCGCTGCGGTGTCGGATATGCCGTCAGGTTCGGACCAATCGAATGGAAATGGCCCCAATGTCGATTGGTCTTTGGAGGTCGATCAGATAACATGGGGGCTATTGAGCGCCCGTTCTGTTGGTGCACAAGGCACTTTTAATGTGGGCCGTCAAGAAGGGGTGCTGAACAGTTTAAGCGCCCAGGCTTTTGATGGCCTCATTGACTTAGGGGGCATTTGGGACCAGCAGACCTTGGCGTTAGAAGGAAGGGTCGTCGATGCAGATTTTTCCTCTTTTTTGGAGGGGACCCAAGGACTTGGACAAAGCACGCTGTTGCCATCACATGTTCGCGGTAGGGTCTGGGCAGATGGCATGCTGAAGCACCATTTTCAGAAGGCGGTCAATTTGGCTTGGGAGACGGATTTGGGTGTGAGGATCGAGGAAGGTGAATTGCTTGACTTTGAACTGTTACAACGCATTCCAGAAACGCTCAAAGAAGAGGGTAAGTACCGTTTTATTTCCGACGCGGAGGACTTGAGCAAGCGGTTGAAGCGGGTCCGCTTCAAACCATTAGAAGCCCGTGTATCCCTAAAGAGGGGGGTGTTCACACTAGACCCGACCGAGGTGATGTCGGACGCTATGGATGTCGGCATTGCAGGATGGCAGAGGCTTTCGGGTGGGATGGACTACACCTTGGATTTTGCTTTGCGCGATTTGAAGTCCGATGAAGAAGAATTCGGCACAACGGCAGACGACGGCCTGGGCCATCGTTTTTTCTTGGCCATAGGGGGAACCCTGGAAGCCCCCGAATTTGGATATGATCGGGCTGCTCATAAAACCCATAGGCAAGGAGAGAGAAGGTCAGCTTTGGGTCGATTGAGGGGGTTGATTTTGGGAGAGGATATGGAGCAGAATGCCCCTGAAACACAAACTGAACATCCTGTTTCGGATTCGGTGCAGGTGGACAAGACGCTAAAGGTCCCGCCGGCAGTGGATGTTGAGGACGACGACGACGATTTTTCACCTTAAAACGAGACGAACCAAAGTTGTTATTGGTCGAACGTTAATATTTCCTATCTTAGCTGTCCTCTTACACCAAGTGAAATTGATGAGGAGGGCTTAACCAAATTTGACCCTGTCTTTACTGAATGGTCATTGAAACGTCGGCTGCGGTCGACGTTTTCATGTTTAAAAGGTTCAGTTTTTGATGTCGTGTGGCCACAGTTTGAAGGGTGGCCGAATACCTTGCCCACGGTTTTCTCCGTTTCCTACGAGGCCTTACCACAGTGCGGATCAGAAATAAGCAATATTCGAGAATACTTCTCTTGGCGGGCGCAACAGCGATTGTGGCGCTGACCTTGTGGTCCAGTGGCCACATTGCCCACACGCTTCGGCAGGAGGAGCAGCGGAAGGTTGAGCTCTGGTCTGAAGCCATCGTGCAACGCGCTCAGCTTGTGGGATACACCGAGGAGCTTTTTGCCTCGCTGCGCAATGAGGAGCGAGATAAGGCGGACCTCATGGGGGAGGCGTATCGCATTATTCAGGAGGCCGAGCCTGGCGCCCCGATTGACCTGACGTTTATTACCCGCTTCATTCAGGCCAATCGCACAATTCCCGTGTTGGTTTATAAGGACAGTGTTTTGCAGGCTGACATCAATGTGGCGCCATCGATGCGGTCAGCGAGCCAGCTGGATTCATTGCGCGATGCGATGGCGGCCAGGGGTTCTGTCATTGAGTTCGATCAGGGGCTGACGTTGTTTTATGACCAGAGCAATCGCTTTCGTGATTTGCAAACGGTGATGGATGACATCATCCACTCGTTTATTTCTGAGACGGTCTTGAATTCTGCTTCAATTCCAGTGCTGCTGGCGGATTCGAGTTTGACAAAAATCTTGCGTGCAGACCGGTTTGATCAGGTTGATCTCTCGGACACGCTGGGCTTGATCGCCAACTTGATGGCGGTCAATCCTCCAATAGCATTGGACCTGCCTGATGCTGGTCGAAGGTGGATTTTGTACGACGAGTCTATTGTGCTCAAGCAGTTGCGGTTTTTCCCAGTGATTCAATTGTTGATCATCGGCGGCTTCTTGTTGCTGGCTTACTCTACGTTTAGCGCGTTTAGGAGGTCGGAGCAAAACCGTGTTTGGGTGGGCATGGCCAAGGAAACCGCGCATCAACTCGGCACGCCGCTGTCTGCGCTGATGGCGTGGGTGGAGGTGCTGCGCAGCGAGGGGGTCGATGAGTCCGTACTTCAGGAGTTGGGCAAAGATTTGGACCGTTTGCGCACGGTGACGGACCGGTTTTCCAAGATTGGATCGGAGCCGGAGTTGTTGTCGGGTGACCTGTGGGCGTTTGTTTCGGAGACGATGGCTTACTTGGAACGCCGCATGCCGCGGGCGGTTGAATTTGATGTGGTGTCGTCAGAGGGGGTGGTTTGGGCCGCCTTTAATCCTGCCTTGTTTGGATGGGTGTTGGAGAATTTGACCAAGAATGCCGTTGACGCAATGGAGGGGGTAGGGAGTCTAAAAATGACGCTAGGCACGGAGTCTGGCGTGGCATATTTAGATGTTCAGGACACAGGAAGGGGAATGAGCCGCAGGGTTCAGCGCCAGGTTTTTGACCCAGGTTTTAGCACGAAGGCAAGAGGTTGGGGTCTAGGACTCAGTTTAGTACGTCGTATTGTGCGCGAATATCATGGAGGTCAAATCGTTGTTTTGCGCAGTGAAGAAGGGGCGGGCACAACGTTCCGTGTGACTTTGCCTTTGGTTTCGGCAGAAGTGGGCTAAATTTGCCGTCCTCCTTGCCCGGATGGCGGAATTGGTAGACGCGCGCGACTCAAACTCGCGTTCCTTTGGAGTGTGGGTTCGATTCCCACTCCGGGTACAAACAAAGCCCAGTGAAAGCTGGGCTTTGTTGTTTCAGGGTTTTCGAGAATTGGGGTGCAGTTTTGGTGCATGATAGATCGATTGTCTTTGGCCGGGATTTCTCTTTTGGGTGCCATTCTTCTTGTGCCTCAGTTGACCAACGCGCAGCCCACAGTGGAGTGGACTCCTTTGCCAGAATTGGGTTATAGCGCCCAAATCAAGGTGGCGGGTTACATCGCCCCGAGTGCCCCCAGTGTTGACGCTCAGAGCTGGGACTTCAGTGATGTGGAAGGCACGGTATTTTCAAACTTTGAGGTGGCACCCGCCAGTGCTTCACCTTTCGCCCCGCTGTTTAGCGGAGCGTATTGGACCGCACAGAATGGGGATCAATTGTCGTTTTTCGCATTGGTAAACGGAGGGTTTACGATCATGGGCAATGCCAACACGGCCGCGAGCATTACCATTCCATTTACCGACCCTTTGACCCAGTGGACTTTTCCCTTGGAGTATGGGGACGTCAGTTCGGATGACTTCTCAGCCGAAGTGATGTTGTTCGGACTGCCTTATACTTTGGTGGGCGATGTCACGGCAGAAAATGATGCTTGGGGCTCACTGACGATGCCAGACGGCACAGTGCATGAGGAGGTCATGCGCGTGAATTACAGCCAGTTTTATACAGAGACTTACGATGGCGATACGGCTGATTGGTATTTGAATCAGGTGGTGTATTTCGCAGAAGGCCAGTCATTCCCTTTGTTTTTGCACGAGGAGTTGATCGTCACAGACAACGCCGGAATAGAATTGTTAAATGGAACGGACGTGGCTTGGTATAGCGACCTCCTGGCCGCTGTTCCGTTAACGGCCATAGACGTTGCTGATGTCGCATTTCCCAACCCGGTGATGTCCGGAGCTTCCTTGTATTGGACACTTCCTCCCGGGTGTCATTGGAAGGTGATGGGGCTGAATGGAAAAGTCATTGACCACGGTGTTTCGGTGACACGGGAACAGAAAGTATTGGATACCAGTTCCTGGGGAAGAGGTGTGGTGTTGCTTGTGCCACTTACGAGAGAAGGGCAGACTATGGGAAAGGTGCAACGGGTGTTTATCCAGTAGGCCTCTTTTAGAGATGGGGGCTGGCGGATTTGATGGTGTTGACTGTATCCCTTGTGCTTTTGGATGAAGTAAACACTGATTCCTTGTGTGTTGGTGTGGAAAGGGAGAAATTGCCCCCATGCTGACGAAAAAGGCACAGTATGCATTTAGAGCGTTGACCGTCTTGGCCAAACGACAAATTGAGGGTGTCAAAGACGACGTGACGCTTTGGATGAGCGCACGGGAGATTTGCGCGCAGTCCCCCATGAGCTTGAAGTTTTTGGAGCAGATTCTCGTTGAGCTGCGCGCTGGTGGTGTGGTAAAAAGTCGGCGGGGCCCGCAAGGTGGTCATGCTTTGAGCATGCCGTCAGATGAAGTGAAAATGGCGAAGGTGATGCGGCTTATGGATGGTCCCATTGCCCCACTGGCGTGTGTGAGTTTACATTATTATGAGCGTTGTGATGACTGCGTTGAGGATGATTGCGGGCTGCACCGGATGATGGCCGATGTGCGCGATGCTCAGTTGGCAATTTTGGAGCACCGAACATTGAGCGACCTGCTTAATTCATAGTAAGCACATGGGGATTGTGTGGCATGCTGTATCTTTGAGGTATGGTGTCACAATCCGCAACATCTAGCTTGGACTCATTGGTGAGCAGTCTCCAGCAAACGCTGGACAATAAGGCTTGGAAGGGTAAGATTTTATTGACGACCTCGTTTAGTCATGAGGATCAACTGCTGACTTGGGCCGTGATGGAGTCCGGCCTGTCCGTTGAGATGGTCTCTTTGGATACGGGGCTGCTTTTTCCAGCGACCCTTCAGACTTGGAAGGAGACAGAAGCGCACTTTGAAGTGAGCATTCGGTCATTGGTTCCTGATAAAAGTGAGGTGGACAGCTTTAATCAAAAGCGCGGCCTCTCTTCCATATATCAAGATGTAGGCGCCAGAAAGTCATGCTGTTCAATGCGCAAAATCGTTCCGTTGAAACAGGCTTGTCAAGGCATGGAATGGTGGCTAACGGGCTTGAGAAAAAGCCACAGTGAAAACCGCGCTGGCATGACTGCAGTGGAGCCCGCTCCGGAATGGGGGGTGCAGAAATTCCACCCGCTCTTAGATTGGACGGACGCTCAAATTTCAGCGGCCGTGAAGTGGACCGGGGTGCCGGTGAACCCCTTGTACAAAATGGGGTACTCGAGCATCGGTTGTGCACCTTGTACACGTCCTGTCTTGCCAGGAGAGTCGCCAAGGGCGGGTCGGTGGTGGTGGGAGCAGTCTGCAAAAGAATGCGGGCTGCACCGAGGGTGAAAGTAGGCGGCTAGAGTAGATGTTGGGCAGCGTCATTTGCGCTGTGACCCCACATTAGTAAGCGCGGTCGGCCCTTCCTTCTTTCCAAAAGACAAAGGCGCGGTTGACGACGCGGTTGCCACCCGGGGTAGGGAAGTTGCCCGTGAAATACCAGTCTCCCTTGTGCTCAGGAATTGCCGCGTGCAGTCCTTGAATTCCTTGATAGATGATGCGGACTTCGGCTTGCATTCCTTTGGGGGTGAGCAGGGCTGAAATCTTGTCCGCGGTCTCTTCAGGAGTCAGGTTCTCATAGATGGGCTTGACCACGTTGCGTTGCTCGGCGTAGGGCTTTTTGAGTTCGGCCAGGCAGGCTTGATAAACCTCGTCGATCAAGCCTTCGTTTCCGCGCTCCTTGTGCAGGGCAATGGCGGCTTGAAAGGCAATGAAATCACCCATTTTGGCCATGTCGATGCCATAACAATCGGGGTAACGGATTTGTGGCGCGCTGCTGACGACAACAATCCGCTTGGGGTCGAGCCGATCGAGGATGCGCAAAATGCTGCGCTTCAACGTTGTTCCGCGAACAATGCTGTCGTCAATGACCACCAATTGGTCTTTGTGGCGTTCTACAGTGCCGTATGTGATGTCGTAGGCATGGGCGACCAGGTCGTCTCGGGCGCCATCATCCGCAATGAATGTTCTGAGCTTGGCGTCCTTCAATGCCACCTTGTCTACCCGGGGGCGCTCCTCAAGAATGGCTTTGATTTCGGTGGGGTCTGGGGATTTTCCTAAGCCAATAATCCGCTCGATTTTACTCTGATTCAGGTGGCTCTCTATTCCCTTCACAAGCCCGTAGAAAGAGGTCTCGGCGGTATTGGGGATAAAGCTGAATACGGTGGAGTCAATGTCGTGTTCAATGGCTTCGAGCACCTTGGGCACGAGGCTTTCACCAAGGGCCATGCGCTCTTGATAGATGTCGGCATCGTTCCCCCTTGAAAAGTAGATGCGCTCAAAGCTGCAAGGTGTCCGTTCGGCGGCGGGCCTGACTTGCTTGATCTTGGTGGCGCCATCTTGGCCAATGATCAGCGCTTCACCGGGTTCCAATTCGTGCACTTGTGACTTGGTCGCGTTGAATGCCGTTTGAATAACAGGGCGCTCAGAAGCGGCGACCACCACCTCATCGTCTTCGTACCAAAAACAAGGACGTATGCCGTTGGGATCCCGGGCTATAAAGGCGTCACCTGTGCCAATAATTCCGCCCATCACATATCCGCCGTCCCAAGCCTCGGAGGCTTTGGTCAGCACCTTCTCAACGTCTAGGTTTTGGGCTATGAGGTCGCTTATTTCGTGGTTTTCGTGGCCTTGCTCCTTAAAGTCGCGGAACCGGGCCTCGACCTCTTCGTCTAGGAAATGCCCCACTTTTTCGAGTACGGTTACCGTGTCGGCTTTCTCTTTGGGGTGCTGGCCGAGACCTACCAGGACGTCAAAGAGCTCGTCGACATTGGTGAGGTTAAAGTTGCCTGCAAGGGCCAATGTGCGGCTCCTCCAGTTGTTTTGCCTGAGGAAAGGGTGCACCCTTTCGATGGTGTTCCGCCCATATGTGCCGTAGCGCAGATGGCCCAAAAAGACTTCTCCGGTAAAAGCAAACTCCTTTTGCAGCCATTCTGCGTCTTTGAGTTTGTCGCGCTGGTGCTCTTGGGCATCGGCGAAACGCCCCAAGACCTGAGAAAACAAGTCTTCAATGGGCTGCTTGGCGACGGAACGCGATCGGCTGAGGTAGCGGTGTCCAGGTGGAACAGACAGCTTCACGTTGGCGAGGCCCACGCCATCTTGCCCGCGGTTCCGCTGTTTTTCCATCAAGAGGTACATCTTGTTCAGGCCATAAAAGGCCGTCCCATAATGGTCGATGTAATACTGAAGTGGCTTTTTGAGCCGGAGAAGGGCTATGCCACACTCGTGTTGGAGAAGGTCACTCATCGTGTGCCGGTCAGGTTCCGTGGGTGCGAATTTAGAGCGGCGATGAGGGAATCAGTCGAGATACCCCAGATCGATGAGACTTTGGGCCATCGCGACACCGGCATCCTCAGCTGACCGGGGTTTCCAGCCGTACCGTTGGTGCGCCTTGTCGGAGGATACGTTGGCCATGAAGCCCAATTCTGCGAGGACCACACGCAGCGAAGGGTCGAACGCAGCGAAGAATCGAACCAAGAAGTTGGGCATGGCGAGGGTGCCCACTTTGCGGCCTTCTGTGGGGAAGGCGCGCTTGAGGGCCTTTGCCAAATCCCGAAAGGGCAGGGTGTTGGCGGTGGCGGCAAACCGCTCGCCGGCGGCGCCGGCGTCGTTGAGCACCAAAAAGTGCAGGCTTACCACATCGCGGACGTCGACGGTGGGGTAGCCCAATTGGGGGACGCCAGGAAATTCACCGCGCATCATTTTGAGGATGACATCGCCACTGGTGCCTGCGTCCTTTCTGTCGAGGATGGGCCCGAAAATGAAGCCGGGGTTGACGGCGGAAACGGCCATGTCTGGTTGTTGCTTGGCCATCATCCACAGGTCTTGTTCGGCTTGGGTTTTACTCTTGATGTAGGCCGTGATCATGCCCCCATCGAGTTGGGTCCAGTCATTTTCTGTGAAGTTGGTTTTTTCACGACCATGGCCGTACACGATGGCCACGGTAGATGAGGTGTGCACAAACCGTTTGACGCCTTCTGCAGCACAGGCTTCGAACACATGCTGGAGCCCTTTTCGAGCGGGCCCGATGATCTCTTGCTCGTCCTTGGGAACCCCCAAGGGGAAGGGAGATGCAACATGCAATGCGGCGTCGCAGCCGGCAGCCGCACCGCGCCATCCCGTGGGTTTCAGTAGGTCGGCTTCGTGAAAAGTGAGCCGCTGCAGGGCTTCTTCTGCATTTTCACCGAGGTGCGATGCCAGCATCTTCCTGACGGAATCGGCACGCTCCATGGAGCGCAGCGTTCCGCGCACGGTGTGTCCTTGGCGCAGGGCCTCCAGTGTCATGTGACCACCGAGAAAACCGGTGACGCCGGTGATGAGTAAGGTGTTGTAGGGCATCGAGCAGGCGAGGTTATGCGGGGTCTACGGGAAGGCGCTTAAGCCACTTGTAGTCCGCACGGGTCAAGTACCACATCATGATGGGCACAATGACCAGCGTGAGGAAGGTGGCAAACGTCAAACCATAAATGATGGCCCAGCTCATGGGCTTCCAGAAAATGTTGTTGTCACCTCCGATGTAGATCTTGGGGTCGTACTCAGCCAAGAGGCTCACGAAGTCCACATTGATGCCGATGGCCAGCGGAAGCAATCCAAGGACCGTGGTGATGGCGGTCAGGAGCACGGGACGCAGGCGGGTGCGTCCGCCTTGTATGATCAAGGGGACGATTTCAATAAAGGGTAGGGGATCGTCTTCACCCAACCCCAACTCCCGCTTTTTGCGGTCAAAGAGCAGGTTGGTGTAGTCGATGAGCACGATGGCGTTGTTGACCACCACGCCCGCTAGAGAGATGATGCCGATCATGGTCATGATGATCACGAAGTCCTGGCGGAACACCACCAGACCCAAGAACACGCCCGTGAGCGAGAACAGTACGCTGAATCCGATGATGAAGGGCGTGGAGATGCTGTTGAATTGGGCCACGATGATCAAGAAGATGAGGAACAGCGCGATGACCAATGCCTTGGACAGGAAGGCCATTTCCTTGGCCTGCTCTTCTTGTTGGCCGGTGAATTCCCATTGGACGCCGTCTTGAGCGGGGTAGTTGCTCATGGCGTCCTTGATGGCGGCCACGACCTCGTTGGCGTTGTAACCGCCGAGGACATTGGAAGACAAGGTCACCGTGCGGTCGAGGTCCTTGCGCTTGATGGCGTTGTAGGTGGTGGACCGCCCTGCTGTGGCCACTGCGGAGATGGGCACTTCCTTGATTTGGCCGTCCGAGGCACTGCGGAAGATGATTTTTTGGTTCATCAACGCGTCAGCGTTGTTGCGGTAGGCATCTGAAAACCTCAGGTTGATGGGGTAATCGTCTTCGCCGTCCTTGTACCGGCTGACTTCGCGTCCGAAGAGGGCGCTGCGGATGCCGTACCCGATTTGCTGTGTGCTCAAACCATAACGGCGGGCTTTGTCGCGGTCGATGGTGATGGGCATTTCCGGTTTGGACTTTTCGACGTCGAGTTTCAGACCCTCCACTCCTTGGATCCCCGTGGATTCAATGAAGCGCTTCATGCCATCGGCGTAGGCGAGTGCCGTCTCGTAATCGGCACTGGTGATTTCGAGGTTGATGGGCAATCCCTGCGGTGGACCGTCGGAGTTCTTGGTCGCACGGATGAGGGCGTCGGGATAGCCCTTGACTTCGTCGCGGATGGCGTTGAGCACATCGTTGGTCCTGAGGCCTTGGCGGTCTTGGAACTTCAAGAAGCTCACCGTGATGCGGCCTTTGTTGGGGGTAGCGCCCAGCTGTGGCCCCTCGGCAGGGTCGGAAGTGCCTTCACCAACTTGGGCGATGACAGAGTTGACCAAAAATTGCTCCGCTTCTCCGTTTTCTCCTTCCTGGAGAAATTCGGGGCGGTTGATGGCCTTCATGACCATGCCCTCGACCTCTTGGGTGACCCGGTTGGTCTCCTCGATGTCCGTGCCGATGGGCATGTCGATGTAGACGTTGACATACTGCGGCTCGTTTTGTGGGAAGAACTCCACCTTGGGTGGGAACATGCCCAACAGCACGAGGGATGCAAACAACAGTCCGATCATGCCGTAGAAGAACAACCAAGGCTTGGCGCCGCGGAGCGAGAAACGCAGCAGGCGCTCATAGCTGTTCTCCAAGGCGGGAAGGAGCTTGTTTTGAAACCAAGCGGTAGCAGGTGTCAAGAGGTACCGGTTGAGCAAGCCAATGACGCCGCCGAGCACGAAGAGGTTGCCCAGGGTGTTCCATCCGGCGCCCAGCAGGAGCAGCCCCACAACGAATAGAATGCCGGTGGTGATGAACAGCCGGCGCACGTTCATTTCCGCTTCTTCCACCCGCATGTAGAGGCTCGTCAACATGGGGTTGATCACCAAGGCGATGAAGAGGGACGAGGACAAGACGATGATGAGGGTCATCGGCAGGTATTTCATGAACTCTCCGATGATGCCGGGCCAAATCGCCAGAGGAAGAAATGCGGCGAGTGTCGTCGCAGTAGACGCGATGATGGGCCAAGCCACTTCGCCCACGCCATAGCGCGCGGCATCGAATGGCGACATTCCTTCATCCATCAGTCGATAGATGTTTTCTACGACCACGATGCCATTGTCTACGAGCATTCCTAGGGCCAGTACCAATGCAAAGAGCACCATGACATTGAAGGTGATGCCCAATGCGTTGAGGATGGCGAAACTCAGGAACATGGACAGCGGAATCGCCACCCCTACGAAGAGGGCGTTGCGCAGGCCCAGGAAGAAGAGCAGCACACCGACCACAAGCAAGACGCCGAGGATGATGCTGTTTTGTAGTTCGTCAACCTGAGTTCGGGTTTGGTCGGACTGGTCCGAGGTGATGCTCACGTTGAGGTCAGAAGGCAAGAACTCGGCCTTGGCTTCCTCAATGATGCGGTTGATTTCATTGGAAGCGATGATGAGGTTCTCACCTGCCCTTTTTCTAACGTCGAGCGACACCACGGGATTCCCCCATTCTCGGGCGAAACTGGTGGGTTCTTGGTCCACAAAACGCACGTTGGCCACGTCGCGGAGGTAGACAGGCTGCCCTCCTTCGGCCTTGACAATGATGGTCTCCAAGTCTTGGGCGTCGCGGAAGTCACCCACGACCTGAACGGTGCGTCGGCGCCCATCCATGAGGATGTCTCCTCCGGAAATGGACAGGTTTTCTTGACCGATGGCTTGGGCGATATCGTTGAAGCTGACGAGCATGGCTTCGGCCCGAAGGTGGTCCACTTCGACCTCCATTTCTTTGGCGTTGACGCCCCGGATTTCGGCTTCGTTGATTTGCTCAACGTCTTCAATGCGTTCTTGAAGAATATCGGCGTAGTCCTCGAGTTGGTCGATGGGGTAATCTCCAGAAAGGTTGACCTGCATGACCGGTACCAACTCCGTGAAGTTCAAGTCAAAGATGTTGGGGTCACTGGGCAAATCATCGGGAAAGCTGGGGTCGCTCATGGCGATGTCCACCTTGTCCTTGACCTTTCTCAATGCCACCTCTGGTGTCACCGAGAAGTCGAACTTGATGTCAATGGAGCTATACCCTTGTTGGCTCGTGGAGATGATTTTATCGATGCCCGTTATGCCTTTGAGCTCTTTTTCAATGGGGCGGGTGATGAGCTTCTCGATGTCCCCGGGACTGTTGCCAGGGTAGGGAGTGCCTACAAAGACTTCAGGAACGACCACTTCGGGGAAGCTCTCCTTGGGCACGGTGATGTAGGAGGAAATGCCGGAGATCAAAATGATCACGATCAAGACCGCCACGGTGGTGCGGTTTTTAATCGATGCTGTGCTCAGGCCGAATTCCTTGGGTTGCTTAGAGTCCATGGGGTTGGGGTCGCTTGATTACGGCGGATTCAGCGGATGATCTGGACGGCTTCGCCTTCCACAACTTGACCGGAGCCTCGGTCGATGATGGGCATGCCGGGGACAACACCCTCAAGGATCAGGACGCGGTCAGCAGTAGAGGACCCAGTTTGAACGGGTTGTCGGGTGGCCTTGCCCCCTTGGATGGTGTACACGAAGTCCAGCCCCTCTCGGTTTTGGAGAATGAGGCTGGATGGCAACGAAATCGCGCTGTCCAAGTGCAGGTCGTTGATGTGAAGCGCGGCAAACTCATTGGGCAATAAGTCGGTGTTGGCGGGCACAGGAACAACAACTTCGAAGGTGCGGTTGGCAGGCTCGATGAAGCGCCCCACCCGAGAAATGGCGCTGGTGAGGCTTGCACGACCTGTCATTGAGATGTTCACGCGTTGGCCGACTTCAATCTTGCCGAGGTAGTGGTCACTCACCATTGCCCGCACATACATATCGCTGAGGTCGATCACCCGAGCAACAGGCTGCATGGGAGAGGCCATGCCCCCTTCTTTGGCGAAGATCCGGTCGACGATACCGGCAAAAGGGGCGGTCACTTTGCCAAAGTCGACCTGCTCAGAAAAGGCTGCGATGCTCTCTTCCAAGGCCTTGACGTTGGTGCGGGCCTCCAAGAGCTGCACTTCAGTGCCGATGCCTTGTTCCCACAAGCGCTCTTGCCGGGATAGAACATCCTTGGCGAGGCTCAGGCGGGTATCCAGTTCGTCTTGGTTACGGGCGACTGCGTCATTGTCAAGTTCCAGCAAGACCTGCCCTTTTCTGACGGTCTCACCTTCGTTCACACGGATGCGCAAAACGGTTCCTTGGGTCATAGGGAAGACCTGAGCGAGGCGGTCAGTCTCTACGTTGCCTTGGACGGTAAAGAAGTGGTCGAACGGCGCAGGAGTGGCCTCGAGGGTGGTGACTTTGCGCGCTTCAGATGCCGCGGAGGCATTGGCTTCTGATGCTTCAGGGGCGCTCTCTGGAGCGGAACCGCCGCATGCTGTGAGCAAGAGGGCGGTGGAAAGGAAGAGGGATGTGCGGATCATGTTGATCAGGCGTTGAGGGAACGTTCGAGGCGGAGGTGGGCGTTGAACCAACGAAGGGTGGCTTGCGCGTGGTTGGCTTGCGCGCTGACCAGTTGATTTTGGGCCTGGGTCATGTCAAAGCTGCTGGCGACCCCTTCTTGGAAACGGATACGCGTGCGGTCCAGAATGCGTTCGGCGAGATCGAGTCCGCGCTGGGCTTGCATGCGCTGTTCAAGGCTGGAGTTGTATTCGGAACGGGCGGCGCGGTATTCAAGGGTGGCCGCCTCGGTGACCTGTTCGAGGGCGGTTGCAGCGCGGTCCCGGGTCAATTGCGCTTGAAGCACTTTTTCCTTCCCTCCGAAGCTGGACCAAATGGGGATGTTCATTTGAACACCCACCAATTGAATGGGGTACCAGCTTCCTTCTCCGAAGAAGTCAAAGGCATCGCGTTGGGCGTTGCGTTGGTTCGTGTAAAATGCGCCAATGCTGGGCATTCCTGCTGCTTTTTCGTTGCGGATGCCGAGTTCAGAGAGCTCCAGGTTTTTGGATTGTGACTGGATTCCAGGCAAGCGCATCGCGTCAAAGGGGGTGCCGAGGACGGCAGCCCCGGTAAAGGCGTTGGACAGTGACTCGAAGCTGTCGGCAAGGATGACTGTGGTTTTTACCGGCATACCTACGGTGAACTTCAAGGCATCCAGTGCGACGGATGCCATGCTCTCCGCGGTGGCGCGCTGCTGTGTCATCTCGGACAAAGCCAGTTCCAATTGGTCGGCGTCGGTGGACTCGGCGAGGCCTTCTGCCACAAGGGCGCGGGTTTGGCCCAAAGCCTCTGCTGCCAAGGCTTCTGCTGCTTTGAGAATGGCCACGTTTTCTTGGGCTGCCAATGCCGCAGCATAACCTTCACCTGCAGCCTGACGTGCATCGGCCACAGACTTTGACTCAGAGGCTTCCATTGCGCTGGCATAAGCCTTGGCCGCTTGGATGCCTACGAAATAACTCGGGCTAAAGATGAGCTGAGTGGCGGTGATGCCGGCCGTCATGGTTTGGGTGGCCCCAAACTGAAATTCTTGAATGGCGTTGGGGTCAGCGGGCGGGGCATCCAAGGGCACGCCAGTAGCCTGCGCGACGCCTCCGAGAAAAGCGGTCAGGTAGTCTGGAAAGCCGAAAACGTCCCCGCTGGATACTTGAGTGGGAATGTCGATGTATCGGTTGTATTCAATGGAACCACTGACTTGAGGAAAACCAGAAGCGATGATTTCGCGCGAATTGCTCGCGGCCTCCTGGGTGTCGAAGGAAGCGTAGCGCACGCTGTAAGCGCGGGTGGCCGCCAGAGACTGCGCCTCTGCAAGAGTGAGCCGTGTGCCCGAACTGTTCTGGGAATCTTGACCGAAAACGGCGCCCTGGAACAGCAGAAAGATGGACAATAGTGGGAGTGTACGCATTGTGGTTGGCGTGTTCACAGGGTGTTGTTGCGTTGACGGAGGTATTCCAGTCCTTGATCCGTTGCGATGCCCCTGAGGTGGTAGGTGTGCAATTCCTTTTGGAGTTCGGACAAGGGCCTGCCAAACTCATGAATCGTCGAAGGGTCGGTCATGGTTTGAACCATGGCCATGTGCAAGCGAGAGACGAGCTTGGCATCGAAATCTGCCCGATACAAGCCCTCTGTTTGTCCGCGTTCGATGTTGCGTAGCAGGTACCCTTGCATGGCCACCATCTTGTGTGTGTGGAGCCGATTCATGGCTTCGGGGTAATATTTCTGTAGGTCGAACAGCATGCTGGGGTGCATTTCCCGGAGTTCACTCTGGAAATATTCCATCACTGCGATGACGGCATCGATGGCGTTGAATCCCCCATCTGATAAGATTTCGGTGCGCGCCTTTTGGCGTTCACAGGCTTGATTGAAGACTTGGAGCACCAAGTCGGCCTTGTCTTTGAAATAACGGTACAAGGTCTTTTTGGAGACCCCCAGTTGGGAGGCCAGGTCGTCCATGCTCACGGCGCGGACCCCAAACTTTCGAAAGGCATGCTCACAGCCTGTAAGCAGCTCGAGAACGCGTGTTTCTTTGTTCGAACCTTGTGTGACGGTCGTCATGTGCAACGGTTTCGGGGCGCAAAAGTACCCTGAAAAACGCCTGTTGGAAACGAAATGCTTGTTAAAACGTTTCCTGTGTGTCTTTAGCTGAGGGTGGCGGTCAATCGATGCGGATTCCCAATGCCTTGACCAACCCAATGAGGTCATTGGCGTCAAACCTGGCCCCTCGAAGTCGGTTATCGGAAGGGTCGATGGTCCACTCTGTGGCACTTCTAAAGTCCGCGTCGCGCAGATCGGTCCTTTGGAAAATGGCATCGCGCAATCGGCTCTCTGTCCAAGAGGTCTCGCGCGCATCGGCGCCCGAGAAGTTGTTCCCGCTCAGGTCGGTATGTTCGAGCTTCATGCCCTTCAGGTCCATGTCCTCCCAGTCACACAGTGGGGCTTTGCAGCGTTCCAATGTGAACGACATAAAGGAAGGCTGTAGGGTGGTCCAACGGACCTTGTTCAACGTGCAATCTGTAAACGTGACACCGTGGAACCGCACATTGGTGAGCCGCACTTCTGACAATGAGCACGATTGAAAAGTGCAACGCTCAAAGCGCGCGTCCCGCCAATCTGAGTGGTTCAGGTCGAGCCCTTCAAAATGACACTCTTCGAAATGGTGCCCTGCCCAAGGAAAGGGAGGCAGTGGCGCTGTTGACTGGTCTTTAGCAGTCCAGCGGGATTGGTAGTGTTCCATTAAGAGAGGGCCCGACGGACGAGGTCGGCATCGGCTTTTTGAGCCAAGGTGACTTTCAATTTAGGCTCTGATTCCATGGCCCGACGGATGGCAAATTGTGCTTCGTCATTGCGGGCCCAGCTGCGGCGGGCAATGCCATTGTTGACATCCCAGTGGAGCATGGAGGTGAGCTTGGCTTCGGCTTCAGCTGACCCGTCGAGGAGCATGCCGAATCCACCGTTGATCACTTCGCCCCAGCCGACGCCTCCTCCGTTGTGAAGGGACACCCAAGTGGCACCGCGGAAGGCGTCTCCCACAAAGTTTTGGACGGCCATATCGGCTGTGAAAGCAGAGCCGTCATAGATGTTGGAGGTCTCGCGATACGGAGAGTCCGTTCCGCTTACATCGTGGTGGTCACGGCCGAGAATCACTGGCCCAGACAGGCTGCCATTGGAAATGGCCGTGTTGAACGCCTTGGCAATCCGCATGCGGCCTTCCGCATCGGCATATAGGATGCGGGCTTGGGAGCCGACCACGAGGTTATTGGCCTTTGCGCCGCGAATCCACTGCACATTGTCGGCCATTTGCTGCCTGATTTCTGCAGGGGCTTCGGCCATCATGTCCTCCAGCACTTCGCAAGCGATGGCATCGGTTTTGTCGAGGTCGGTAGGGTCTCCTGAGCCGCAAACCCAACGGAAGGGCCCGAAGCCATAATCAAAGCACATAGGCCCCATGATGTCTTGCACATAGCTCGGGTAGCGGAATGCTTCCCCGTCATCGGCCATGATGTCAGCCCCGGCGCGCGAGCTTTCTAAGAGGAAGGCGTTGCCGTAGTCAAAGAAGTAGGTCCCTCTCGCCGTATGCTGGTTGACGGCAGTGGTGTGCCGGCGCAGGCTTTGCTTAACGCACTCCTTGAATTGGTCAGGGTCTTCGGCCATCATCTTTTGGGCAGCTTCAAAGGGCAGGCCTACAGGATAGTAACCGCCTGCCCAAGGGTTGTGCAAGGAGGTTTGGTCAGACCCGAGGTGGATGTGGATGCCGGCCTCGTAGAAGTGTTCCCATACGTCGACCACATTGCCCAAATAGGCATAGCTCACGGCATCCTTGTTTTCCATGGATGCACGAACACGGTTTGCGAGCTCTGCGACGTCTTCTACAACGTGGTCAACCCACCCTTGCTCGTGGCGCTTCCACGCGGCAACGGGGTCCACCTCTGCCGTTACGGAAACCACACCGGCGATGTTCCCGGCTTTGGGTTGGGCGCCCGACATGCCCCCCAGACCAGCGGTGACAAAGAGCTTGCCTGCGAGTGTGGGGTTTTCGGGATCCAGTCGGCGACCAGCGTTGAGCACGGTGATGGTGGTGCCATGCACAATGCCTTGAGGGCCGATGTACATGTACGACCCTGCGGTCATTTGACCGTATTGGCTCACGCCCAATGCGTTCATACGCTCCAAATCATCGGCGGCACTGTAGTTTGGAATGACCATGCCATTGGTGACCACCACGCGGGGTGCGCCAGGGTGTGAAGGGAAGAGGCCCAGTGGGTGCCCGCTGTACATCACCAGGGTTTGGTCGTCGGTCATTTCACTCAAATAGTGCATGACCAACCGGTATTGGGCCCAGTTCTGAAAGACAGCACCGTTGCCTCCATAAGTGATCAGCTCTTCGGGGTGTTGCGCCACCGCTGGGTCCAGGTTGTTCTGGATCATGAGCATGATGGCTGCCGCTTGAGGGGTCTTGGCAGGGTAGGCATCCATGGGGCGCGCATGCATGGCGTAACGTGGCATGAACCGGTACATGTAGATGCGGCCATAGGCTTTGAGCTCTGCTGCAAACTCCGGGGCCAAGGTCTCATGTTGGGCAGCGGGGAAATACCGCAGGGCATTGGCCAAGGCGAGTTCTTTTTGCTTGGGCGTCAAGATGTCCTTGCGCACAGGCGCGTGCGAAACATCGGCTGACCTGTGCTGAGGATGGGGCAAGGACAGGGGAAGTCCCGAAGCAATTTCCTCGCGAAAAGCAATGGTGGCAGGGTCGGTAGCGGTGGTCGTGTTCATGGCGATCGGGTCAAAGGCCTTTGGGATTGCGGATGCGGCCGGTCCCCTTGTCGTAACCATAGGGGCAGTGCTTGCAACCGCTCGTGCAGCAATAGCCGCGTTTGCGGTGGTATTGTTCAGTAAAGACAAGAAAACCCTCTGGCGATGAGTAGGTATCGCCTGCTTCGATGGGGATTTTCTTTGAGCGGTCCACGGCTCAAAGTTACGATGGTGCTCAGGTGCGGAGGTGCCTGCGCCTCACGCGCTGAGGGATGCGGCAGAGGATTTCATAAGGAATGGTCCCTGTGGCGGATGCCAGGTCTTCGATGGTGGCGTGGTCGCCAAAGATCTCGACGGGATCGCCCACACGGACCTCCATACCGGTGACGTCGATCATGCACCCATCCATGCACACAGGCCCCACAGTGGGGCAGAGTTTTCCTCCGGTGAACAGATGCACTTTTCCCATTCCGGCAGAGCGGGGCAGACCGTCTGCGTAGCCTACGGGCAAAGTGGCGATCCGCCGGGTATGACGGGCGGAATCCTTGGCGCCATAACCGACGGGAGTTCCTGCAGTGACGTCGTGCAGATGGCTGATGCGGGTGTGAAAACGACCGATGGGTTGCAAATTCTTCATGGTGCCAGAGGCATCAAGGCCATAGAGACCGAGCCCAATGCGCACCATGTCGTAGCGTGCGTCAGGGAACCGCGCGGCGCCAGCAGTATTGGCCAGGTGACGGATGAAGCCGGAACCTTCTGGGCGGTCTGATGTGCTGGCCCAACCCTGAGAAACCGCTTGACAGGCTGCGTCGTAGGCTTCAATTTGAAGGCGTGTATGAGCGTCTGCATCGACATCATCTGCTGCGGACAGATGGCTGTATACACTGATGATGGGGATGCCGAGTTCGGCACATTTTGCTCCGGCCAAGTGCGCCTCCTCTGGCGCGAGGCCCAATCGGTGCATACCGGTTTCGACCTTGAGGTGAACGCCATTTTCACCTTCTTCAATGGCTGCGTGGTTGGCGCGGACCCGCCCCCACTGCTCTATGGTGCCCAAGTGGTGTACCTCTGGTTCAAGGCGCCATTCTATCAGGTCATGAAACCGCTGCGGATCAGCATTGAGCACCATGATGGGGCATTGAACGCCAGCTTTGCGCAGGGCCACACCTTCTTCAGTAAAGGCCACAGCAAGCCGCGTTATTCCCAATCGGCTGAGCTCTATTGCGACCGCATCACCCGCTCCGTATGCAAAGGCTTTGACCATCCCCATGATGGGAAGTCCAAAGCGTTCCCGGTGTTGTTCGAGGTTGTGGGCGAGCCGTCCCAAATCCAGGTCGAATACAGTGGTGTGTGGGTTCGCCTCCAGTGCACGGGAGACCCGCTCAAAGGCAAAAGGCCGTGCCCCTTTGACCAAGACGTCCCAGCCTTGCAGGCGGTCGAGTGACGCGCTGTTCAAGAGTTCTTCTGTGGAATCGAAGTGATCTACGGTTCCCGTGGTGACGCCGGGGATGCCTTCAGAAAGTTGAGGGCCAACAGCAATCCAATGGTCGACTTGATGTTGGCCCAAGGTGTGCTTGAGCCGTTTGATTTGCTCTGGGTCTTGGCGGTCAAAGGGCACCAAATCCGAAAGGACCACGGCATTTTTGCGGTCTCCGCTGAGGCGGTCAAGCGCTTCTAAAGCAGTGGACAGTCCGTCGAGATCGTGGTTCCAAGTATCGTTGATAATGGTGCCACCTCCTGTTCCGGTTAAGTGCTCCAGGCGCATGCCGAGTGGCTGAAGCAGGGGAAGGTTGGATGTGACGGCCGCCAAATCACCACTCAACTCGAGCATGATAAGCGCGGCAGTGAGGGCGTTGGAAAGGCTGGCCTCGTCTGTAAATGGAACGGTCCACTCGAGGTTTTTTCCCTTCCACGTGCCCACGAGGTGGGTGTGGTGTGGCTTTCTATCGGCTTTGGTAATGTTCAATGCGCACGTTCCAGGAAGTGCTGGTGATGCCGCATGTGGAAGGGTCCAATAAATGCAGCGCTGGGCCACACCGTGGTCGGTGAGCGCTTGCATGACGTCAGGGTCGTGGGTACCCAGGATCACCTTGTCGCAGTCCTTAAATAGGCGGACCTTCTCTTGTGCTTTGGCTTGGCGGCTGCTGAAATGACTGCCGTGCGCGTCACCAAAATGCACCATGACTCCGATGTTGGGTGCAATGATGGAGGCCAGCGTCTCCATTTCTCCGGGCATGGAAATGCCAGCCTCAACAAGGTAACTGTCGGCAGTGTCATCCATGCCCCACAAAGACAAGGGGACGCCGACTTGGCTGTTCCAGCTGCCGGGGCTTCTTGAGACCCGGTGGGTCGCGGGCGCTAGGGCATGTGCCCACTCTTTGACCATGGTCTTGCCATTGGAACCGGTGATGCCCACGACTTTTCCCGGGCGCGATTGTCGTGCAGCGCGACCCAGTGCTTGCAGGGCCATTAATGTGTTGGGCACCCTTAGAACGTGCCCATCGGGATCTTCGCCTGGCCAGTCTGAGGCGAGAATGAAACCGCGGACTCCCGATGCAGCAGCAGCGGCAACGTGAGCATGGCCATCGTGCCGTGGGCCGCGCAAGGCCAGAAAAACCGTGTGAGAAAGCGCCGCTTTACTGCCGTGTAAAGTGCGGGTGTCTGTCGACAGGTATTCGAAATCGGGTGGGCCTTGGACGGCTGAGGCTGCAACCGACCCTTTAAGGGTGGATGCAAGCACGTTCCAAAGCTCCGGGCCGATGTTCATTCGGCGGGGGTGACCCGATGGTGTGATCGGACCACGACTTCATTGTAGGGTTCACGCGACAGGGCTTGATAGGATTCCGCCCCTCCGATCTGGACGTCTTCACTGCCGCCTTCAATGCGGTGAGAAAAATGGGCGGGCCTGCCAGTAATGGAGCAGATGGCATTCAGTTTTGTCACGTATTCGGCATGGGCCAAAAGGAGGGGAATGCACCCAAAAGGACGTCCGAGGTAGTCGAGATCTAACCCTGCTGCGATGACCCGAATGCCGCAATCGGCCAATCGGTTGCACACATCCACAATTTTCTCGCCAAAGAATTGCACCTCGTCAATGCCGATCACATCGGGCATTTGATGGTCTGCAATCAATTGATTTACCATGGCTTCCAATGCGGCTGCATCGGCCATGGCGTGGGCGGGCTGTCGGCGTGAGTCATGGCTGACTACATCCGTGGTGTCGTGGCGATTGTCGCGCTCTGGTTTAAAGAGGGTGACGGCCTGCTTGGCCAAGCTAGCTCGGCGTAAGCGGCGGAGCAGCTCTTCTGTCTTTCCGGAAAACATCGGGCCGGCAATGACCTCGATGGTTCCTCCGACCGGGTGGGGCGGATGTCTTTCGTATGCCGTCATGAATCCTCAATTTTACGAAGTAGATGGGCCAAGTCGTACGGCATGTTTTCCAAGCACTGTGAACGGTGGTTTTTGGCAGGTCTATCGTCATCCACTTTGGTCCGTGGGAAACACTCTTGCTCAGGGGTTTGTACCCCATTGGAATTGCCACTATATTCGCACCCCGAATTTTCCGGGGTTTATCAACTTCGAAGCGCAGTGGATACGTTGAGCTACAAAACCGTCTCCGTCAATAAGGAGAACGCCGACAAGAAATGGTTGCTGGTCGATGCCGAAGGGCAACGTCTGGGCCGTCTTTGTTCTGAAATCGCCCGCCTTCTCAGAGGCAAGCACAAGGTGAACTTCACTCCGCACGCGGATTGTGGTGACTTTGTGATTGTGATCAACGCCGAAAAGGTGGAGTTGACAGGCAACAAGTGGGATGACAAGGAGTACATCCGTTACTCGGGTTACCCAGGTGGTCAATACCGCCGCACCGCTAAGGAAGTTTTGGAGCGCACGCCAGAACGTCTGGTGGAGAATGCCGTTCGCGGTATGCTTCCAAAGAACCGCCTTGGCCGCGCCATTTATAAGAACCTTCACGTTGTCGTTGGTGCTGAGCATACCCATCAGGCACAGCAGCCCACCGCTCACGCCATTCCTTCCTGATTCGCATGCAGACGATCAATACCTCAGGTCGCCGTAAGAATGCCATCGCCCGTGTCTACATGACACAAGGCACTGGCAAGGTGACCATCAACAAGCGGGACATTACTGAGTACTTCCCGCTCCCTACGCTTCAGTACAAGGTCAAGCAGCCATTTATGCTGACCGAAACCATCGACCAGTTCGACATCAAGGCCAACCTTGATGGCGGCGGCATTACTGGACAAGCCGAGGCGCTGCGCCTCGCGATTTCCAAGGCGCTGATTGAATTGAACGAGGAGCTCAAGCCCACCTTGAAAGCCGAAGGCCTCACCACGCGTGACCCACGCATGGTTGAGCGCAAGAAGTTTGGCCAAAAGAAGGCGCGGAAGAAGTTCCAGTTCTCCAAGCGCTGATCTCCAGCTTACCCTTTACTCAACATATACAGCTAGCATCCAAACAACGGGGACCTTCATTAGAAGCTACCTCGTTGTTGCTTAACCCTAGGAACGTAGCATCATGGCACGCACCAATTTCGACCAACTGCTTCAGGCAGGATCCCACTTCGGTCACCTCAAGCGCAAGTGGAACCCCCATATGGCCCCTTACATCTTCACGGAGAAGAAGGGCATTCACATCATCGACCTCCACAAGACTGTTGTGCTTGTGGATGAGGCTGCCGCCGCAGCAAAGCAGATTGCCAAGAGCGGCAAGCGCATCTTGTTTGTGGCCACCAAAAAGCAGGCAAAGGACATTGTGACCGAAGCCGCTGAGTCCGTGAACATGCCATACGTGACCGAGCGATGGTCAGGGGGTATGTTGACCAACTTCGCCACCATCCGCAAGGCGATCCGCAAAATGACGCAGATCGACAAGATGGAGGCCGACGGAACCCTGAACACCATGTCCAAGCGTGAGCGCTTGCAGGTGAGCCGTCAGCGGGCCAAGTTGGAAAAGAACCTCGGTTCTATTTCAGACATGAACCGCATCCCTGCTGCAGTATTCATTGTGGACGTGATGAAAGAGCACATTGCTTTGGCGGAAGCCAAAAAGTTGGGCATCCCTGTCATTGCCATGGTGGACACCAACAGCGACCCCCGTTCTGTGGACTTCCCCATTCCAGCCAATGACGATGCGAGCAAGTCCATCAAGGCTGTTCTGGACGCCATCATTGAAGGTGTGAAGGAAGGGTTGGCAGACCGCGGTTCAGACAAGGAAGCTGCAGAAAAGGCTGCTCCTGCTGCTGAGGAAGCTCCTGCTGCTGAGGCTGCTCCTGCTGCTGAGGCTGCTCCTGCTGCTGAGGCTGCTCCTGCTGCTGAGGAAGCTCCTGCTGCTGAGGAAGCTCCTGCTGTTGAGGAAGCTCCTGCTGCTGAGGAGGCTCCTGCTGCTGAGGAGGCTCCGGCCGAGGAAGCTCCTGCTGCCGATGCTTCTGAGGAAGAAGGCGAGAAAGAGGCCTGATCTTATTCTGATCTCTGAACAAACGAATTCACCCCGCGTGATGTGATTGAACTCACCACGCAAAACCACCACTACAATGAGCATTACTGCAGCCGAAGTCAACAAGCTCCGCAAGCAAACGGGAGCAGGCATGATGGATTGCAAGAAGGCCCTGACCGAAGCCGAAGGCGACTTTGACAAGGCCATCGAAATCCTTCGTAAGAAGGGTCAGAAAATTGCCGCTAAGCGCGGTGACAACGAAATTGGAGAAGGTGCAGTCCTGGCCTCAACCAATGAGGATGGAACGCGCGGTTGCATCATCTCATTGAACTGTGAGACGGACTTTGTGGCCAAGAACTCAGACTATGTGTCTTTTGCTCAGAGCATCCTCGACATTGCCGTGTCTTCTGGTGCTGCTGATAAGGACGCCCTGCTTTCTCAAGCTCACCCAACAGGTGTGACCGTTGGAGAAGAAATCACAAACCAGATGGGCCGCCTTGGTGAGCGTATCGAGATCAGCCGTTATGAGCAGGTCTCGGGCGATGCTGTTGTGGCTTATATCCACCCCGGTAACCGCCTTTCAACCCTCGTGGCTTTCAACGGAGCAGTCGAGGCGCAGGTTGGTAAGGATGTGGCCATGCAAGCGGCAGCCATGTCGCCGATCGCATTGGATGAGACCAGCATCGACCAAGCCACCATTGATAAGGAGCTTGAGATTGGTAAGGAGCTCGCTATTAAGGAGGGCAAGCCTGCTGAAATGGCTGAGAATATTGCGAAGGGCCGCTTGAAGAAGTGGTTTAGAGAGGTGACTTTGGTTCACCAGGCGTTCATTAAGAACAACAAGCAAAGCGTAGCAGACTACGTGAAAGAAACTGGCGGGGGCGACCGCGCTATCACTGGTTTTAGTCGGGTTAGCCTCGACTAAAGGCCGAACAAATCAAAGGTTAGAACGGGCTGCTCGAAAGGGTGGCCCGTTTTCTTTTGGGGTGTGGCATGGAATCGTCGGATATTGACGCTTGATGAAATACCGGCGCGTCCTTTTGAAGCTGAGTGGTGAAGCCCTGATGGGCGACAAGCAATTCGGCATTGACAATCAGCAACTTGCGCTGTATGCGCGCGAAGTTGAAGCCCTTGTTAAACAAGGCATTGAATGTGCGATTGTGATTGGGGGTGGCAACATTTTTCGCGGCGTTCAGGCTGCGGAAGGCGGAATGGAGCGCACCCAGGGTGACTATATGGGCATGTTGGCCACGATGATCAATGCCATGGCGTTGCAAAGCGCACTGGAGTTTATTGGGATCGATACGCGGTTGCAGAGCGCCATCGAAATGAAAGCGATTGCGGAGCCCGTGATCAGAAGACGGGCCATGCGGCACCTTGAGAAGGGACGTGTTGTGATTTTCGGCGCGGGTACAGGCAACCCATTCTTTACCACGGACAGTGCTGCTTCGCTGCGTGCCATTGAAATTGAAGCCGATGTCATTTTGAAAGGCACCCGGGTGGATGGAATCTACACGGCAGACCCGGAAAAGGACCCTGATGCTGAGCGATTCAGCTCATTGACTTTTGACGAGGTGTTTAAGCGGGGATTGAAGGTGATGGACATGACGGCCTTCACCTTGTGCAATGAGAACAAGCTTCCCATCATTGTATTTGATATCAACCAGGCCGGTAACCTCTCTCGCATCGTGCAAGGAGAAGACGTTGGTACGATCGTAACTGTCTGACAGTATCCACATGAGTGAAATGATTGAGCTCGCCTTTGATTCGGCGAAAGAAGACATGCAAAAGGCGATGGAACGCCTGGACGTTGAATTGCGCAAGATTCGCGCAGGAAAAGCGCACCCCAGTATGTTGGAGAGTGTGAAGGTGGACTACTATGGCTCTTTGACGCCGTTGAACCAAGTGGGCAACGTATCTGCCACGGATCCGCGTACCCTGACGGTGCAGGCTTATGAGAAGTCCATGTTGGACCCTATAGCTTCTGCGATTACCAACGCGAACTTGGGTTTGAACCCCATGAACAACGGGGAGGTTTTGATCATCTCGGTGCCCATGCTCACAGAGGAGCGTCGCCGAGATTTGGCCAAGCAGGCCAAAAGCGTGGGAGAAAATGCCAAGGTGTCCATTCGCAATGCCCGTAAGGATGCCAATGACGCCATTAAGGCCACGAAGGACGATGGTGCGAGCGAGGACGCCATTAAGGCGGGCGAGTCCAATGTGCAAGCTCTGACGGACGATTACGTGAAACAGGTCGACTCCCGCATCTCCGGAAAGGAGGCGGACATTATGACCGTCTAACGCGGCTTTTTGCTGCTTCGCGGGCCGCTGTATCCAATGCGAACAGGGCTTCTATGTCCGGTTTTTTGACGTGTTCAACGGCATTGAGGGCGTGCTCTACAACGTCGCTCATTTCCAAGAAACCCACGCTCCCTTCTAAGAATGCGGCGACAGCGACTTCATTGGCTGCATTGAGCACGCAAGGGGCGCTTCCTCCTGCTGCAAGGGCGTCATAGGCGAGCTGCAGGTTTCTAAACGTTTGGAGGTCGGGCTGCTCGAAAGAGAGGTTGGGGTATTCCGCGAAACTGAACCTCGGAAAGGAGTTGGCCAGGCGCTGGGGATAGCCCAGGGCGTATTGGATGGGCAGCTTCATGTCAGGCAGGCCCATCTGAACCTTGATGCTGCCGTCTTCGAATTGCACGCCACTGTGGACGATGCTCTGCGGATGAACCACGACTTCAATGCGGTCGGCGGGGATGTCAAACAGCCACCGTGCCTCAATGACCTCAAGCCCCTTGTTCATGAGTGAGGCTGAGTCGATCGTGATTTTGGCGCCCATGTCCCAATTGGGATGCTTTAAAGCTTGCTCGCGGGTCACCGAGGCCAGGTCTTCTTTTTTGCGGCCGCGGAATGGCCCGCCAGATGCGGTGAGGATGAGCTTTTCAATGGGGTTGTGGAACTCTCCGGCCAAGCATTGGAAGATGGCGCTGTGCTCGCTGTCTACGGGCAGGATGTCGACGCCTTTCTTCTGCGCAGCTTCCATGACGGGGCCGCCAGCAACGACCAGGGTTTCTTTGTTGGCGAGGGCGATGTGTTTTCCGGCGGCGATGGCATTCATCGTGGGCCGTAAGCCAGCAAAGCCGACAAGCGCAGTCAAAACGATGTCGATGCCGTCCATTTCGACCAACTGTGCGATCGCGTCATTTCCAGCGTAAGCTTTGATGTCGTGCTCCCACAGTGCGTCCCGCACCTTTTGGCCTTGGGATTCGTCGGCGATGGCGATGGCGTTGGGCTTGAATTCGAGCGCTTGCGCGATGAGCAAATCGGCGTTGCGGCCAGCCGTGAGGACTTCTACGCGGAATCGGCCGGGCTGGGCACGGACGACGTCAAGGGCCTGTGTTCCAATGGACCCTGTGGACCCGAGAATGGCAAGGCCACGGCCTTCGCCGGGATCAAACGTTTCGCTGTGGGGGACAGATTCCATTACAGAAAGCCGAGTTCAAGTTTGGCCTCTTCGCTCATCATGTCTTGTGTCCACGCAGGCTCAAAGACGATTTCGACAGCAGCGTCGGCAACGCCTTCCATAGAAGCGACCTTGTCTTTGACATCGGCGGGAAGCGACTCAGCAACCGGACAATTCGGAGAAGTCAAGGTCATTTGAATGTCCACTTTTTGTCCGCCGTCGACATCGGAAAATTTGACCTCGTAGATGAGGCCGAGTTCATAGATGTCCACTGGAATTTCGGGGTCGAAAATGGTCTTCAGGACCGTGATAACGTCTTGCTGAGAAGGCATGGGGTGAAGTTAAGATTGCCGGGCGGCAAGAGCGGCGGCATAAAGCCGCATCTGTTGAACCATGCTGGCCAATCCGTTGGACCGCGTGGGCGAAAGGTGCTGATGCAAACCGATGGCATCGAGAAAGTGCAGGTCGGCTTCAGCAATGGCTTGTGCGGGTGCATTGGAAAGAACCCGGACCATCAGTCCAACCAGACCTTTGGTAATGATGGCGTCACTGTCGGCAGTGAATACCACGCCGCCATCCTCTGTCTCATCTGCGGCCAGCCAAACGCGGGATTGGCACCCCTTGATGAGGTGCTCGTCGGTCTTTCGGGCGTCATCGATGGTGGGCACGTCTTTGCCCAAATCGATGAGGTGCTCGTATTTGTCCATCCAATCGTCAAACACAGAAAAGTCTTCGATGACTTCTTGCTGGCGCGATTCAATGAGGGGATGGTTGGAGGGCATATCGGTCGAAATATGGATCAACGGAGCATGGCCAAAGCCCTTTCGAGTCCGGCCACAGCGATGTCGATTTCGCGGGTGGTGGTGTAGGCGGCAAAGGACATCCGCAAGGTGCCTGACTCCAACCCCAAGTGATCCATGAGGGGTTCAGTGCAGTGGTGTCCCGTTCTGACGGCAATGCCCTGACCATCGAGCAGTGTGCCCATGTCGTATGGGTGAATGCCGTCTGCGATCAGAGATACAACGCCGACTTTTTGAGGAGCGGTTCCAACGATGCGCACGCCTTTAACGCTGCCGATGGCATTGTGCGCGTGGGCGACAAGTTCTGCTTCGTGGGCGGCAATGTCGTCCATGCCGATGGCGTTCATCCAGCTGATTGCGATGCCAAATGCGATGCCTCCAGAGATGTGGGGAGTGCCCGCCTCGAACTTATGGGGGAGGGTGTTGTAAGTGGTGCCTTCAAAAGACACCCTTTGGATCATTTCGCCCCCGCCCCTCCATGGAGGCATGGCATTCAAATGGTCCTCTTTGCCCCAGAGGAAGCCAATTCCGGTGGGGCCATATGCCTTGTGGGCAGTGGCTACGTAGAAGTCGCACCCGATGGCCTGAACGTCAACCGCCATGTGGGGCAGTGCTTGTGAGCCATCCACCAAAGTCAAAGCGCCGGCCGCTTTGGCAGCACGGCACAAATCGGTAACCGGGTTGATGGTGCCCAGGGTATTGGAGGCGTGCACCATGGCGACCAACTTGGGCTGAAACCGTTCAAGGGCGGCGTGGAAGTGCTCCAGGTCGAGCGTGCCATCTGCGTGCACGTTGACCGGTTCTAAACGGGCTCCTGTGGCTTCGCACACCATTTGCCAGGGCACGATGTTGGCGTGGTGCTCCATGCGGGTGACCAGGACCACATCGCCTTTGGAGAGGTTGCTGCGCCCCCAGGAATGGGCCACGAGATTGATGGCGTCGGTGGACCCTGAAGTAAAGATGACTTCCTTGGAGTCCGCTGCTCCAATGTGGGTGGCCAAGCTGTTGCGGGCGCCTTCAAAGGCCTCGGTGGCGAGTTGTGCTAAATGGTGCGCGCCCCGGTGGATGTTGGCGTGATAGTTCGACAAGTACTCCCTTTGGCCTTCGATGACGGCAAGCGGCTTTTGCGCACTCGCTGCGTTGTCTAAATAGACCAGCGGTTTGCCGTGCACCTGGCGTTGGAGCACTGGGAAATCGCGTCGTATGCGTTCGGGCAGAGAAGTAGAGTCCATCATTCGGGGAACCGCTCTACGAAGTAAAGGTTCAGCTGGCCTGTCCCCACGAGAAGTGCAAGAGGAATTCACGGTTGCCACTGGCACCTTCAATGGGGGAGTCTATAGGGGGTGCGCACACAAACCCCTCAGCTTCGGCTTCTGCGATGCAGCGCTCGAGTGCTTTGGAGCGGACTTTGTCGTCGCGAACAATGCCGTTGCGACCAAGGTGCTTTTGACCCACTTCGAATTGCGGCTTGACCAGTGCGATGCCCCAACCTTTTGGAGCGATCCACTGGGCCATGCGCGGCCAGACGTGGGCCAGTGAAATAAAAGACAGGTCCATCACCACGGCGTTGGGCGCTGGATCGAGGTGTGATGCACTTAAATCCTTGAGGTGCAATTGTTCAAGGTTGTTGACGCGCGCATCGTTTTTGAGGGCGTCGACAAGTTGGCCTTTGCCCACGTCGACGGCATGCACCCGAGTTGCGTTACGGTGGAGGCAGACTTCGGTAAAGCCCCCTGTAGAAGCGCCCAAATCCAGGATGGTGCGGCCGCTGGGGTCGCATTGAAAATGATCGAGGGCAGCAATGAGCTTTAACGCTCCACGCGACACCCAGGGCAGGTCTTCACCGAGGGGTTCGAGCACGGCATCAGCGGGCACTTTTTTTCCCGGCTTGTGCACGGTGGAGCCGTTGACTTTGACCCCATGATCGACGATTAAGCGCTCTGCACGCGGCCTGCTGGCCACAAGGCCGCGGTCAACGAGCAGACGGTCTAAGCGCTGAGGTTCCATCAGCTCCAGCCCAGGCGGCGCGCATAAACGCTGTGCACATAATCGCGGATCTCTGGGCGGAAGCCGTCGAGAACTTCCGCCAGGAATGCTTGGACGAGGAGGTTGTTGGCTGCGGTTTCGGTCATTCCGCGTGACCGCAAATAGAACAAGGCTTCCTTGTCGAATTGGCCGGTGGTGCATCCGTGGCTGCAGCGCACATCGTCGGCATAGATTTCCAATTCCGGCTTGGCATACATGGCGGCTTGTTCGCCCAAGAGCAGGTTGGAGTTCCTCTGATAGGCCTCGATGCGCTGGGCATCTTTATGGACCATGATTTTTCCGTTGAAGACAGCGGTGGACTTGTCGGCCGCCAGCCCTTTGTAGAGCTCGTCGGACTGCCCGTCGGGATGGGCGTGATCAATCCGTGTATGGTGGTCTACAAACTGCTGCCCATTGGGCAAATAGCAGCCGTGGAAAGTGCTGTCGGCGTGGGTGCCGTCTTGCACGATGTGAAGGTCGTTGCGCAACCAGTGAGCGCAGGCCGTGGCGGTGCGCACGGTTAGCTTGCTGTTGGAGCCCTGAGTGAAATGGTGGTGGCCCATGTGGTGGACCGTTCCCGGTTCGTCCTGCACGACTTCTAAAGAGAGGTGGGCCCCGTCTCCGATGGCAGCGGTGATGGCGGCATTCATTATGCCTTCGGACTGCGCTGTGGTGTCGGACCACAGAACGGCCTCTGCAGAGGCGTTGTCTCCGATGTGAATGAGGTGACGCGGTTGGGCTACATGAACCCCTGTTGGCATGTGGTGGTGGGCCAGGACAGGGCGCTCCAATTTGTGGCCAGCGGGTACAAGAATGCACACGCCATCTTGAGGAGCAGCGGCTTGCAAGGCGGCAAACCACTCTTTGGTGGCAAAGTCCGAGTGACTCCAAGCCTCCAACCGCTCAGGATAGCGGGCCAAAGCCACGGATACGGGGCCTACAAAGCACCCGTTCGCCCCTTCATCAAGGGTGTCTCCACCCACGAATTGGCCGGCAACAAAGGTGAACCGAAGGGCGTCCAAACCGCTGACGACGGCAGGTGGAGCTGTATGGGGGGCCGAAGCAGTGGGGTTGACATCGAGCAACCGTGTCACGCGGGTGTAACGCCACCGTTCTTGTCGCGTAGTGGGGTAACCGAGGGTGTCCAAGGCTGCTAGTGCCCCAGGATAGGGCGCGCCGACCATCCCTGCGCTCCGGCATGCTTCGGAAACGCGTGCCGCAAGGGCTGCGTGTCGTGTGGGGGTGGCCACTTCGCTCATGCCTGTTCTGTAGGTTGGGCGTCGACAATCCAGTCGTACCCTTTTTCCTCGAGTTCGAGGGCAAGTTCTTTTCCGCCGCTGTGGACAATGCGCCCGCCTGCGAGGACGTGCACGAAGTCAGGAACAATGTGGTCCAAGAGCCGCTGGTAGTGTGTGATGACCAAAAAGCTGCGGTCAGCTCCACGCATGCTGTTTACCCCGTGGGCGACAATGCGCAAAGCATCGATGTCCAAGCCGCTGTCTGTCTCGTCGAGCACGGCGAGTTTGGGCTCGAGCATGGCCATTTGAAACACTTCATTGCGCTTCTTTTCTCCGCCGCTAAAACCTTCGTTCACGGAGCGGTCGCGGAGCTTTCCATCCAACTCTACAAGCTGAGCACAGGCCTTGACCTTGGCGAGGAAATCCTTTCCGGAAAGGGGTGCCTCTTCTCTTTGCTCGCGGATGCTGTTGAGTGCGGTCCGCAAGAAGTTGATGTTGGAGACACCTGGGATCTCGACAGGGTATTGAAAGGCCAAGAAGATGCCGGCTACAGCGCGCTCTGTTGCATCGAGCTCGAGCAAGTCGACCCCATCAAACGTGATGCTGCCTTCGGTGACTTCGTAGTCGTCACGTCCGGCGAGAATGCTGGCGAGGGTGCTTTTTCCGGAGCCGTTGGGCCCCATGATGGCATGGACTTCTCCGGCCCCCAGTTCGAGGCTGAGGCCCTTGAGGATTTCCGTATCGCCGATGCGGGCGTGGAGGTTGTCGATCTTGAGCATGTTGGATCGGGATGTGGGATCAGCCGACGCTGCCCTCGAGGGAGATGGTGAGCAATTTGCGCGCCTCCACAGCGAATTCCATGGGGAGCTTGTTGAGCACTTCCTTGGCATAACCGTTGACGATCAAGCCAATGGCTTGCTCTTCAGTGAGGCCGCGCTGGAGGCAGTAGAAAATCTGGTCTTCGCCGATGCGGGACGTTGTGGCTTCGTGTTCCACGTGTGCCGTCGGATTCTTCGTCTCGATGTAAGGAAAAGTGTGGGCTCCGCTGGTGTCGGTCATCAGCAAAGAGTCACACTGAGAGAAGTTCCGGGCGTTCCGGGCGCGAGGTCCAATCTGAACCAGACCTCGGTAACTGTTCTGGCTGTTGCCGGCCGAAATTCCTTTTGAAATGATGGTTGAGTGGGTGTTGGCACCCAGGTGGATCATCTTGGTTCCGGTATCGGCTTGTTGGGCGTTGTTGGTGACCGCAACCGAATAGAATTCGCCAATGCTGCCATCCCCTTTGAGGATGCAGCTGGGGTACTTCCATGTGACGGCCGACCCGGTTTCAACTTGGGTCCAACTGATTTTGGCCCGGGTCTCGCAGATGCCACGTTTGGTCACAAAATTGAAGACGCCTCCTTTGCCATTGGCATCGCCAGGGTACCAATTCTGTACAGTGCTGTATTTGATTTCGGCGTCGTCCTTGGCAATGAGTTCTACGACTGCGGCGTGCAACTGATTTTCGTCACGTTGTGGAGCCGTGCAGCCTTCGAGATAGCTCACATAGCTGCCCTCTTCTGCGATGAGCAACGTGCGCTCGAACTGTCCTGTTCCGGCTTCGTTGATTCGGAAGTAGGTCGACAACTCCATGGGACACCGGGACCCTTTGGGGATGTAGCAAAACGAGCCATCGGTGAAGACCGCAGAGTTGAGTGCAGAGAAGAAGTTGTCTTTTACAGGAACGACGGTACCAAGGTGCTGGCGCACGAGCTCGGGGTGTTCCTGAATGGCCTCACTCATGGAGCAAAAAATGATGCCCAGTTCTGCCAGCTTGTCTTTGAAAGAGGTGGCGACAGAGACGCTGTCCATCACAAAGTCCACGGCCACTCCAGAGAGGCGTTTTTGCTCCTCCATGGAAATGCCCAGCTTGTCCATCGTGGCCCGCAGTTCTGGGTCGACCTCATCGAGAGAGCCCAGGGCAACTTTGGACTTGGGGGCGCTGTAGTAGCTGATGGCCTGGTAGTCGGGCTTCTCGTAATTCACATGGGCCCAATCGGGCTCTTCCATGCCTTGCCAAACCCTGAAGGCGTCCAGCCTCCATTGGAGCATCCACTCCGGTTCGTTCTTTTTGGCACTGATCAACCGAATGACACCTTCATTCAATCCGGGCGCCAACTTGTCGGCGTCAATATCCGTGGTGAATCCGAATTCGTATTCCTTTCGGGTGAATTCGTCCAGTAACGGGTTTTCCTCTGCGGCGCTCATGGGTTGCGGTGTTGCCTTAAATAGAGAAACTCTCTCCGCAGCCACAGGTTCTGTTGGCATTGGGATTATGGAACACAAACCCCTTTCCATTCAGGCCTCCGGAATACTGTAGCTCTGTTCCGACGAGGTACAGGAAGCTTTTGCGGTCCACAACGACCTTGACACCGTTGTCTTCAAAGGTCTGGTCGCCTTCTTTCATCTCGTGATCGAAGGTCAATTCGTACATCAGTCCGCTACAGCCTCCTCCTTTGACACCAACGCGAACGAAGCTGTTTTCGGGGCTGCCTGCCTCACTCATGAGGCGGCGAACTTGGTCTTTGGCATTTTCGTGAACGGTGATCATGCGATCTTGGGCTGAAAATCCCCTTTTCAGGGTATGGTACACAAAGGTAGTGACCCTATTTGGACGCAGTCCAGATAACGAACGTCAAAGTTCGCCAACGCAATGAGTTTGGGTTATTCTCCTTCATTGAACCCGTCCCAACCTTGCGCCTTGAGCTCTGTTTCCATGCCGTTGCGGGTGATGAGTGTGCGTTCGTTGGGGTCTTCGGTCAGGTAGCCGATGATGGAGAACATGGGGTGGTTCTTGAACTTTTCGAAGCACTCTTGGGGAACCGTGAAGAGCAATTCATAGTCCTCGCCCCCACTGAGCGTGCACAATGTGGGGTCAAGATTGAAGGCCCTGGCCGTTTCGTACATCTTTTCGCCCATTGGAATCTTGTCTTCGTGAATGCGAATGCCGCAGCCCGAAGCCGATGCGACGTGCAGTGCTTCAGAAGCCAATCCATCGGAGATATCGATCATGGATGAAGGAATGACTTCGAGTTTGGTCAGCTCTTCGACCACGTCGACGCGCGCTTCTGGCTTCAGTTGGCGCTCGAGGAGTTCGTCAAAACCGGTCAAATCGGGCTGTGCGCCGGGGGCTTCCTGAAACACATGCTTTTCGCGTTCAAGGACCTGAAGCCCCATGTAGGCGCCACCGAGTTCACCGCTCACAAGAACGAGGTCTCCTGATTTGGCGCCGTTTCGGAGGGTTGTTTTCTCGTTGTCAACCTCTCCAAATGCCGTAACGGATATCATCAGGCCGGATTTAGAGCTGGTGGTGTCGCCGCCGATTAAATCCACTTTGTAGCGCTCACAGGCGAGCTTCATGCCGCTGTACAGCTCTTTGGCGGCCTCTACACTAAACCTGTTAGACAGTGCCAGGCCGACTACCACATGTGATGGCAAGGCATTCATGGCGCACAAGTCGCTGAGGTTTACAACAATGGCCTTGTATCCTAAGTGCTTTAGCGGGGTGTACATGAGGTCGAAGTGCACGCCCTCGCAGAGCAAATCTGTGCTGACCACTGTTTGCTTTCCCTCAGCAGGGGAGGCGATGATCGCGGCATCATCCCCCACACCTAGAATGGTTCTAGGGTGTTGAAGCTTGATGTCATTGGTGAGCTCAGCGATCAGACCAAATTCTCCCAACGTCCCAATTTCCGTGCGTTCCGTGTCCATCAGGCAAAGCTATGTGTCCAAGATTTTGTATCTTACTTAGAACAAGTAATTTCTAAAATGTTCAAGGCCGGCATACTTACCTTGTTTATCGTCACCAGTGGCGTCATGATGGCACAGACTCCTGTCGAGTTGCGCATTGACCACAAGGCTGGACAGGTCGAATTTGACGCGGGTGTGAGTCTGATCACGACGTTGGGTGAAGAAGTGGAGGTGGACCGCCTGGAATACTACTTGAGCATGTTCACCATTGTACACGACGGTGGTCAGGAGACCTCTATCGAGGGGGCTTATGTTCTGGCGGATGCCTTCGTAGATGAGGTGTATCCGTTGGGTGAAGTCAGCGGTGTGGAGAATGTGGAAGGGCTCAAGTTCAATGTTGGTGTGGATGCGGACAACAACCATGCTGATCCAGCACAATGGCCCGCTGGACACCCCTTAGCACCCCAGGTGCCGAGCATGCATTGGGGATGGGCGAGCGGATACCGCTTTATTGCGCTTGAAGGTGGAGCAGGACTCAATGGGATTGTGGGCCACGAAATTCACGCTTTGGGTGACAACAATCACACCCCTGGAGAGATGGAGGTGTTGGCCACCATCGAGAATGGCGTTCTGATGTTGGATGTGGAGGCAGACATCTACGGGTTCTATACCAACCTTTCCGTGGCCGCAGGTCTGATCAACCACGGTGAGACCGGTGAAGCGGTCACTGTGTGTGACAACCTGGCCCAACATGTATTCCGTTTGCCCGGAGCGGCTTCCGTTTCTCCAACCATTGAAATGGCATTTGGATTCGATTTGATGCCACTTGAGGGTGGTGCTGAAATCGCGTTTCATGCGCCGGTTACAGTGACAACAGAGGTGACGTTGATGGACGTGCTTGGCCGACCGATTCAGAAACTCACGATTCCGGCGGGGACTTCTCGCCAACGCATCATCGATGTGCGTCAAGGATCATTCTTTATCTCCGTGGTTTCGGGCAGTGAGCGGACGACCCGCCGCTGGATCCAAGGATGAACCCATCTTCGTACATCTTCTTGTTCACGGTTGGCATTCTGATGACTTCAGGATGCGTCGATAGTGGGCTCTCGGAGCCAACAGAGCCCGTCTTGCACGACCCCACGCCGTATGTGTTGGAGGTGGGCCACTTCCCTCCGCCCGTTCTTCCGGAGGACAACCCCATGACCGAGTCTGGGGTGCAGTTGGGCCGCTTGCTGTTTCACGAGAAAGGGCTTTCAGGGAACAACACTCAAGCCTGTGCGGATTGCCACATGCAATCCTACAATTTCTCGGATATGGCTGTCTTTAGTATTGGCATCGCTGGTGAGGAGGGCCACAGACACAGCATGGTTTTGTCGAACCTCGCATGGCATGTCCATCATGAGGGCTCACACGATCATGGCTTTTTCTGGGATGGTCGTGCAGCTTCCCTCCGCGAACAGGTTTTGCAACCCATCGAGGACGCGTTGGAGATGGATGAAAGTTTGGAAAACGTCATTCTGAAGTTGGGTGCAGAACAGGCATATGCCGACCAGTTCAAGCGGGCGTTCGATTCCGAGGTTGTCACCGAAGAATTGATTGCAAAGGCATTGGAGCAGTTCCTGTTTTCCATGGTGTCGAACCAGAGCAGGTACGACCGCTGGTTGTTGGGCGAAGTTGAGCTGACCGAGAGTGAGGAACGCGGGCGGATGCTGTTCTTCGATGAATTCGACCCCTTCAACCCTGAAGGCAGTGGTGCGGATTGTGCGCACTGCCATAGTGGATTGGACTTCTCCAGCCATCAATTCGGCAACAACGGTCTCGACGCCGATGCCGACATGCAGGACATCGGATACATGGGGGTCACGGGGGATGAAGCGGATCTGGGCAAATTCAAGACGCCCTCCCTCCGCAATGTGATGGTGTCTGCTCCCTACATGCACGACGGTAGGTTTGCGGATATCGATGAGGTGCTCGACCACTACGACCATGGTGCTGTTTCCAGCACGTCATTGGATCCGATGATGCAGTACAATGTGGATTACGGCTTGGGACTAACGGACGTTGACCGCGAGGACCTCATCGCTTTCCTGCACACATTGACAGACGCGGAATTCCTTGCTGAACCTGCGTATTCAAATCCTCACTGAGGCCTGTTCAGGCTCACCCTTCCTTCTCTTGCCAATGGGCACGCATGGCCTGTATCACTTTGAGTGAGGTGACCTTGAGCAGGGCTTCTTCTTTGGCTGATTTGATCCGATCAACGGTACCAAATTCGGCCAGCAGTTTGTGACGGGTGGCCGGTCCAATGCCTGGAATGTCGTCCAATTCGCTGCGCAATGCGGCGGCACTTCTTCGTTTGCGGTGATGGGACAATGAGAACCGGTGGGCTTCGTCCCGCATGCGTTGAATCAACTTCAACGACTCCGATCGTTTATCGAGGTGCAAGGGAATGCTGTCACCAGGGAAGTACAGCTCTTCTAACCGTTTGGCTATGCCAATGATGGCTACTTTGCCCATGAGGCCCAGGTTTTCTAATGCCCCCACAGCGCTGGAAAGCTGTCCTTTGCCTCCGTCTACGATGATGAGCTGGGGCAGGGGCTCGCCTTCGTCTCTCAGCCTTTTGTAGCGTCTGTGTACCACCTCTGCCATAGAGGCAAAGTCGTCTGGACCCTCAACGGTTTTGATGTTGAACTTCCGGTAATCTGCTTTGGCGGGCTTGGCTTTTTTGAAGACCACACATGCCGAAGCGGGATGGGTGCCTTGGATGTTCGAGTTGTCAAAGCACTCAATGTGCACCGGCAAATCCTTGAGGTGGAGGTCTTTTTGGAGGGTCTCCATGATGCGGTTTTGCGCCGCTTCAGGGTCTACTTGCTCTTGTTGCTTGCGCTTGTCGAGCATGGTGTACTTGGCGTTGCGCTCCGAGAGTTCAATCAGGCGCTTTTTGTCTCCGCGCTGGGGAACATGCCATTTCACTTCGTTGAGAATAGGCCGCACTGCAAGGTTGGTGTAGATCTCGGGGCTGTGGAGGTCGAACCTTCTACGAAATTCAAGAATGCCATATTCAAGCAAGTCTTGGTCGCTTTCTTCGAGCCTCTTTCGGAGTTCCAAGGTTTGTCCATGGACGATGCTGCCATCCATGATTTTCATGAAGTTGACATAGCCAGCCGAAGGGTCACTCACCACGGAATACACTTCGACATCGTGGATGCTCGGGTTCACTACCGTGCTCTTGGCTTGGAACTTTTTGAGCGCGCCCTTGCGGCGTTTGAAATCTTCGGCGGCTTCAAAAGCAAACTCCTCTGCAGCCTGATGCATGGCTTTGTCATAGGTGCGGACCAGGTCTTTGATGTTGCCCTTGAGGATGTCGCGGATGGCCTCTACGCCGCGGTCATAATCTTCGAGGCTTTGTTTCCCGACACAAGGGGCCTTGCAATTGCCGAGGTCGTGTTCCAGACAGGCTCGAAATTTGCCGGCATCAATGTTTTTCTGGCTCAGGTCGTAGCTGCAATTGCGAATGGGGTGCAGTTTTCGGGCGATGTCGAGCACGGCATGCATCGTTTTGACAGAAGCATAAGGCCCAAAGTATTCGGAGCCGTTTTTGATCACGTTTCTGGTGGAGTGGACCCGGGGAAAGCGCTCTTTTCGGATGACGATGGACGGATAGGTCTTGTCGTCTTTGAGTTCAATGTTGTAGCGCGGTTGGTGCTCTTTGATCATGCTGTTTTCCAACAGCAAAGCGTCTACCTCGGTCTGCACGACAATGAACCGAACGTCGGCTATTTTCTTGACGAGCAGGCGGGTTTTACCATTCTCGTAGGTCTTCTTGTTGAAGTAGCTCGCGACCCGCTTTTTGAGGCTTTTGGCCTTGCCGATATAGAGCAGGTTGCCCTCCGCGTCGAAATGCTGGTAGACGCCAGGACTGTCAGGCAGTCGCTGGAGGATGCGGCGTATGTGGGGTGAGGCTTCCATCGGGCACGGCGGGTCCCGGCAAGTTACCTTCGGCGGAGATGTTGGAACCGCAACCTGGGCATGGGCCCTCTCAAGAATTGGTCACAGGCGCCACAGGGCTGGTCGGAATGTACCGTTTGGCGTGGCGATTAAAACGTGGATGGCCTACGGTAGCCCTCCGGAGAGCGGGTAGCAACGTGGACCGTGTGGCTGCATTTCTAGAAGAAGAGTTGGGCGAGAATTTTTCGCAAGCTTGGTCGGAGTTGGAGTGGCGCGAGGCGGATTTATCGGATGTGTTGGCGTTGGAAGACGCGATGGCGGGATGCCACCGGGTGTTTCACGCCGCAGGCCGGGTCAGTTTTCAAACGGGCGACGAGGCACAGCTCAAAGCCGTCAATCAAGTGGGCACTTCAAACGTGGTCAATGCCGCGTTGGGTGCTGGAGTGAGGCGGTTGGTCCATGTGTCTTCGGTGGCTGCCTTGGGCCGCACCACCGAGGGCGGAGAGGCGGTGCACGAGGAGTCGGATTGGGCAGAGGGCGTTGGAGCGTCTCCTTATGGGGTCAGCAAAAGGGCGGCCGAAATGGAGGCCTGGAGGGCCGAAGCGGAGGGGATGGAGTTGATTGTGGTCAACCCCACCATCATTTTGGGAGATGCCCGATACGATGAGAGTTCAGGCATGGTGTACCGGAGGGTGGCACAGGCGCGCCGTTATTACCCCGCTGGGGGCAATGGCTTTGTGGGGGCTGCAGATTTGATCCGTGTTATGGCGGCGTTGGATGAGGCGGCAGATGCAGGGCAGGAGGGCATATTGGGTGAACGCTTTGTGGTGTCTTCCGAAGACCTCTCTTACCGGAAATTGATGGGCTGGGTGGCCCAGGGATTGGGGGTGAAGGCTCCGTCCAAACCCCTTGCGGGATGGATGCTGGGTTTGGGTTGGCGTTTGGCGACACTTTGGGGAGTTTTGACCAGAACACCCGCACAGTTGACCCGGGACATGGCCAAAAACACGCGGGTCCATCACCAATACAACACGTCAAAAGTGCGTGCCGCTCTGCCTGGATTCGCGTTTACTCCCATTGAGGAGGTGTTGCGAGAGACTACGCGCAGAGGCCTCAGCCGTTGATCAATTCCATTTGCTGTTGCGCTCGAGCGAATCGAGCGTGACTTGAACCTCTTGTAGGATGGCCGGCAGCGCTTCTGGTTGGCTATACCACCATTTGTAGGTGGCTGTAAAGGCCGAGTCGCTCACCCCGGCATTGTTCAGAAGGAGGGCGCGCTGAGCGGCCCGCACGGCGTCCCGATCTCCACCCGGAAGCATGCGTTGCCGGTATGCGGCTTCAAGCAGTTGGAGGTCTGCATGTAGGTGAATGAAGGTGGTCCGATCGACCATGTTCTGAGGGGGGGTGGGAACGTCTTGTTTATGGCGAGGGTCACACCCGGATGCCACCAAAAGCCACGCACCGAGAAGTCCTGATTTCCAATGAGCGCTCATCGGTTAAAGGTCATGCGTCGGCCTGCGGGAGCACCTCCGTTCGCAGGCTCTATTACCTGTTTTCCATCCCACACTTCTGTTCCATTCACCCAAGTGCCCACGACACGGGCAGAGAACCGGTCGCCAGTGAAGGGAGACCAACCGCATTTGCTGAGAATGCTGTCTTCAGTCACGGTCCAGGAAGCGTTGGGGTTCACCAAGACAAAGTCGGCGAAACAACCGGGCCGCAGGTAGCCCCGGTCTTCAATGTCAAACAACTCGGCGACGCGGTGAGCGGCCAGGCGGGGAATGTCGGTTAACTGCAGCCAACCCTGTGCAACGCCTTCGTAAAGCGCCACCAAGGCATGTTGGACGAGTGGTCCTCCTGAGGGTGCAGACCAATACCCGTTGGCCTTTTCTGCTATGGTGTGTGGCGCGTGGTCCGTGGCGAGCACGTCGATGGCCCCTCCCGGCTTGAGTGCCGCGCGGACGGCCTCCCGGTCCTCTGCCGTTTTGACGGCAGGGTTCCATTTGATGCGCGTGCCCCGCTCTGCATAGTCTGCATCGGTGAACCACAGGTGGTGGGTGCACGCCTCGGCCGTAATGCGCTTCTCGGAAAGGGGTTTGGTTCCGTCGAAGAGTGAGAGTTCTCGGGCAGTTGATATGTGGAGTACGTGCAGCCGTGCTCCTGTACGCGCGGCGAGTTCCACGGCCCGAGAAGAGCTGCGGTAACAGGCTTCGGCACTGCGAATAATGGGGTGTTGTCCGATGGGAACTTCGTCCCCGAATTGGGCGCGTGCGGCAGCGGCGTTGGCCCTGATGGTGGCTTCGTCTTCGCAGTGGGTGGCGATCAACATGGGGCACTCCTTGAAGATGCCTTCGAGCACCGCGGCATCGTCGACCAGCATGTCGCCTGTAGAGCTTCCCATGAACACCTTGACGCCACAGACTGTACGGGGGTCAGTCAACAGCACCTGGTCCAGGTTGCCATTGGAAGCGCCCATGTAAAAGCTGTAGTTCGCGGGGCTTACTTCTGCTGCGCGATCGTACTTGTCTTGAAGCAGATTTTGGTTGAGGGACTGCGGCACGGTGTTTGGCATCTCCATAAAGGAGGTGATGCCACCCGCTACAGCTGCCCTTGATTCTGTGGCGATTTCTGCCTTGTGGGTCAAGCCCGGTTCGCGGAAATGGACCTGGTCATCGATCAAGCCGGGGAGCAAATGGAGCCCAGAGCAATCGTGCACTTTAGCGTGCTGGGCCGCGGTTGCTATGGCCGGGTCGGAATGTTGGGAGAGGTCTTGACCTACGGCTTTGATGCGGTCGCCTTCGATCAGGAGGTCGCTCATCTCAATGCGGCCTTCGTGCACGAGGGTAGCGCCGGTGAAGAGGTGGTTCATGAGGGGTCGGATGCGTCGGCAGGTCGGATGTCAAAGCCGCGCATTTGCAGAACGCCAACGAAGGCTTCCTTGAAGATGTTGAGGCTCATTTTCGATGAACCCAAGACGCGATCTACAAAGGTGATGGGGACTTCTGCGATGGAGAAGCCCAGCCGCTTAGCGTTGTACTTCATCTCGATCTGGAAAGCGTATCCGATGAAGTGGATGTGGTCCAGTCGAATGGCCTTGAGTGTCTCTGCCCGGTAGCATTTGAATCCTGCAGTGGGGTCTTTGACACCGAGCTGCAGCACTGTATTGACATAAAGCGATGCGCCGTAGCTCATCGCGATCCGGTGCCAGGGCCAATTGGATACGGCACCGCCTTTGGTGTATCGTGAACCCACTGCTACGCCAGCGCCGTCCATGCATGCTTCGCGCAGCCTCTCCAAGTCATTGGGATTGTGGCTGAAGTCTGCGTCCATCTCGAAGAGATAGTTGTAACCGGCATTGAGCCCCCACTTGAACCCAGCGAGGTAAGCAGTTCCCAGTCCGAGTTTGCCCGAACGTTCGAGTAAATGGATGCGGCCTTCATGGGCTTGTTGTGCCTCACGGACAAGGTCTCCTGTACCATCAGGGGAGCCATCATCGACCACCAAAACATGGAACGGTTGGCCGCGTTTGGGAATCAGCGACATCACCGTATTCAACATGCGAGAAATGTTCTCTTTCTCGTTGTAAGTAGGTATGATGACGAGGCTGTCGGACACGGCGGGCAATATCGGTTACAGGGACATTCTGAGCAGGCTCAACTCTTCGCGGTTAAGCATGCGCCAATGTCCACGGGGCAAATCTTTCTTGGTGAGGGGGCCTAAAATCGTACGGTCTAAACGCTCCACGTCATACCCCAGGTGTTCGAGCAATCGGGTCAGCGCTTTGGGCCGGTTGGAGTGGATTTCTATGCCGATTTCTTTGGGTCGCTTTTCTGGGTCGATGAAGTGTGCCGCTTCGACTTGAAAATGCTGACCTTCAATGCTGACGCCTTCGACCATCGCCTCCAAATGCTCTTGACGGGCTTTCTGTTGCAAGGTCACGTGGTACAACTGGCGAATTTTCGTTCCCGGTTGGCGCATGCGCTCCGCGATTTCTGGATCGTTCGTGAACAGGAGCAAGCCGGTGTCCATGCGCTCCACTTTGTCGATGGGCAAGAGCACTTCTTTCGTGGCGTTGCGGACGAGGTCCATGACCGTTCTGCGGCCCTGCTTGTCGCCCGCCGTTCCCAAGAAGTTTTTGGGTTTGTTGAGGACGAGGTAATGCTTGGCTTCGGGTTTGATGCGTTGCCCTTCGACTACCACGTCGTCGGTGCGCATCACTTTTGCGCCCAATGCAGTGATGACCTCTCCATTGACGCTTACGGCGCCGGCTGTAATCAGCAAGTCAGCCTCCCGACGGGCACACACTCCCGAGTTCGCAATGAATTTGTTCAGGCGAATGGGGGCATTGGGGTCCTTAAGGGGGGCGCGTTTTTTGGGTCGATACTTCTGTGGGCGGCCCCCACGCGTGGTGGCTGGGCGGCCCTTTTTATGTCCACCTCGGGCCTCCCTCTTGGGGCCATCGGTGGCCTCGGACGGGGCGTCAGAAAGGGAGCGGCGAGATCCGAACCCACGCTTTTCTGTTGGGCCGGAACCCGCATCTGGGCGCTTCCGATTGGGGTTTTCGGAGCGACCTGTGCGCTGTGGGCGGCGTGAGCGTGGAGAATCGGACATGAAATGCGCGGTGACTTGCGAAGATAGTCAGTCCACGTGCCAATGGACTTAACGGCTTGTAGTGGTCCGGATCCTCTCGTCTGCACCGGGTTTTCCAGAACGCCCAAAGTGGTATGCAAGGGTGATGCCACGTTCAAGGAAGGACATCGAATGGCGGGCAGAACTGGCGTCGAGCAGCGCACCTGCAGGCCCTTCTGTAACGGGTGTTTCTCCGCTTAAGTCACTGGAAGCCAGAAAATTACTTCTTCCAATATCCAGCCAGCCAGCTTGGATTCTGGCGAGCATGCGGAAGCGTCCGTATTGCACCCAGGCTCCTGTGCTTGCGCTCACGCCCCAACCGGTGATGCGCCAATAATGCTTGGTTCGAATGCCCATCCACCTGACGTCAGTGGCACACAAAACAACGCCGATGCTGGCCGCTGTTTGCAGTCCAAATCGCCATTTTTGGTTGGCGGTGTCCCATGTTTGACGGGTCCGGGCCGCCCGACCAAAACCGAAGTTGCGCTCGGCTGCAAT